>Ga0209828_1003215_pt1 | contig 12689 bp, 10 predicted proteins | sample MaitaG_FD_187429 | JGI IMG/M metagenome (GOLD analysis project Ga0209828, IMG submission 187429) | Marine algal microbial communities from Maine, USA - Maine_Asex2 metaG (SPAdes) (version 2) | ecosystem: Host-associated > Algae > Red algae > Unclassified | place: Maine, USA | collected 2015-01-05 | reverse complement strand
AAAACTATAGACTTAGACCCAGACAATGCTGAAAAAGCATATACTAACCGCGCATTATGTGCAAGCAAAAATAAAAATTACAAAGCTGCCATCGAAGACTTTACAAGCGCATTAGCAAAAGATCCCAAAAACTCAAAAATATTATTTAAACGTGCCAAAGCGTATTTAAATATGGAAAATTATGAGGAGGCATTGGACGACTTTGAGGGCTACAAAAAGAAAAAAGGAGAGAGCGTTGAGCTTAATTACTATTTAGGCTATCTCAAATTACGCATGGATAGATATGAGGAAGCAAACACCCTTTTTGCAGCAGTCCTTTACAACGACCCTACGCATTTATCTGCTGCTAAAAATAAAGCGATTTGTAGCCTTACTCTTGAGGAATATGAGGAAACACTTAAGGACCATGACCTCCTAATAAAGTTAGGAGAGAAAACAGAAGATAATTACTTCAATAGAGGTACTGCATTCCTAAATCTAGAGATGTACGAACAAGCTATTAATGATTTTTCTCGCGCGATACAGGTAGACCCAGAACTTGGGCAAGCCTATTTTAATCGGGCAAATGCATACGTAAAAGTAAAAGAAAATATAAAAGCCTGTAATGACATTACGAAGGCGGCTGAGTTAAACATAGAAGGAGCGCAGCAGTATGTGGGAGTTTTGTGTGATTAGGTACGCTCACCACGTTCGCTGAGATCGTTCGCGGGGGCTCACTGGTAGATCGCTCATTACATTCTCTGTTGGATCGTTCGCGAGGCTCACTTTTGGATCGCTCACGTTGTTCGCTGTTAGATTGTTTAAACTTATAATTGTAGTTTAAGCAAATCTAATATCTAGCGTCTAAAGTCTATCTTCCCTTTCCACTGTTCACTGTTCCCTGTTCCCTGTTCCCTGTTCATTGTTCATTATTCATTATTCATTATTCCCTGTTCCTACTCCACACTTATTTTATCAATCAAGAGTTTAAACGACTCCTCTTTCTTATTCCCTATCAGAATACCAATTTCCTCTAGCTGTCCATCAGAAAAATTTGCACCATCGAGGGTTCTTCCTCTGAAGGATGGATACATTTCCTCAAAAGGGATTTCTATGGTTTCCCATTCACCAGATGTTTTTACAGATAAGACATAACTAAAATAATCTCTGGCATTTTTCTTCGCTCTAAATTGGTAGCTTTTACCATCGCCTTTTATATGCAATACAAATTTTTCCTTACCAGTCAAATCTAATTTGCCGCAGTAAAACCGAAGAGAAGAAAAGCCACCGTTATTCTCTAAAGAGACATCACCAGAATATTCTCCATGCCCTTCTTTGTTTAACTTGAAATTACCATCAGATCTGCCGCCCATTACGCCGTCATCTACGACGTACCAGTCTGATAAATCGCTCTTTGCATTAAAATCAAAAATGAGTTGTGATGACATAACAAATAGACTTGTAAATAGAATTAAAAGTTTAAGCATGCGTATTGAATATAAAGGTACAACTAAGAAAAAGTCGGATTGTTCAATTCATGGGCACACTAGCAGTAAAAAGATCTGGGTAGAATTCCCTCTTTGCTCTATTTTCCTTTAGAGCTCATATGTCTTTCCAGCAACCACTCATTGAGATCTAAACTTTTTTCTGCTAGTTCCTTCCCAAATTCAGTGAGTGAATATTCTACTTTGGGAGGCACTACGGCGAAGACTTTTCTTTTAACGATTTGATGTGTTTCAAGTTTCTTTAAGGTCACCGATAACATGCGAGAAGAAATTCCGCTAATGTTCGTTTTTAGTTTCCCAAAACGCAGTGTCTCATAGTAAGCTAAATTATAAATCACAAACAAACTCCATTTGTCCATAACAGCTGCCATTTTATCTCGTGTAATGCAAAATCCTTTTTTATTTCTGGTTTTGATCGAACGGACAAAAAAGCTTTCTACTTTATTTTTGAGTACCAGGTCGTTCACTTTAGTTGTTGCCATGTTAGGTAGTTTTGTTGGGTTTTGCATAAATGGATTTCGAGAAGTCGGGATATCGCGATTGAGCGATTGTTTGTCTTAGAGTGATTCCTAATTGTATTTCCGTCATTTGAAAACTATAGATTTATAATTCGTTAATTATTAAGAGGTTCGATTCTTTACTCCTTCTCCCGAACTCTCCATGCTAGCTACGCGAGCTCTCTCGAACTCTCGTAATCTTTCATACTAAAACAAGATTTCAACTGCCCCTCCATCATGTACAGAGCTGTAGTGCCGTATCTCTTTATCCGCTTTGATTATTGACATCACATAATTTCTGAGAAGTAGCGTACCCTTTCCATGTATTACAACACATTGAACCTTATAAGACTTCTTTGCAGCATCGAGATACGTCTGAAATGCATTTACTTGATAATCAAAAATACGTTCTGGACGCGCGCCTTGCATGTCTGGATTAAGCACCTCTATATGTAGATCTATACTATCTGCAACGACTTGCTTTTTGGAAACTGGGGCTGTTTCAAAAACTATTTCCTTCTTATCTTCTATCTCTTCGTAAGTTTCTAAATCATGAGAGTCGGCCAAAAATGTTTTACCTTCTTTACGGATGATAGCCTGACCATTTTTGTGTACCCCTTCAAACTTCCCAACAATTCCAGTTGAGATAATTTTCATTCCATCCCCTATCCAGAGGTCCTTTAAATTTATCATAGACTACGCATTACATCCCCCGTTTTATAATCTCCGAATCTAAGTCTGATAACACGAACTGAAAATAATTCTACTTTATTTCTGTACGTAACTGCCTGATCTTCTGCTTTAGTTACTATCATGTTACTTAGTTCTAGTTTTGTTAGCTCTTGCAGATTGCCTAATAGCAACTTACCTTTGCTTTGGTTACTAAAAGTAACTAAAGTGATAATAAAAAGCAAACTCTATGAAAACTCCTACAAAAGAACAACTCACCCAAAGACTAAACCAATGCTTTCAAGAAACGATTGATTGGGTCATGGATCAACCAGATGCGCACTTCAATAAAGAAATCGTAGCTGGGAAATGGACCATCGCAGAACAACTCTATCATCTTATAAAAACTTCTAAAGCAGTGAGCAAAGGTATGTCAATGCCGAAACTTGCTCTACGAACCATGTTTGGTAAAAACAAGAATACAGAAAGAAGCTACCAGGACATTCTTGATCTCTACAGAAGTAAATTAGCAAGTACAAAAGCCAAAGCCCCTAAAGCCTATGAGGCAGAACCTGGTCGAACTTTTGAAAGAGATAATTTGATCAAGCGCCTACAAGATGAACAAAAAGACTTTATTACCGCACTCAACAAATGGAATGAAAATGACATGAGTGTATATCAAATGCCGCATCCCATCGTTGGGAAATTTACTATTCGGGAATTCGTGTATTTCACGATTCTACATACCTATCATCACTTGGATATTCTTAAGGAGCAGTATGCTTAGGACTAATTAACGGTGAACAGTTAACAGTGAATAATGAATAATGAATAATATACATATTAACAATTAGTGTCTAAAGTCTTTTTAATCTACCAGAACCAACTTAACCAATCCACGCTTTCCTTCTTTCCTGACCTTCGCCAAGTACATGCCAGGTTGGAATCCAGATAGCTGTACGCTTTTTAGTTTTTCTTCTACTAACAGTTTCTTGCCACGCATATCATACAATTCTAAAAAGTCAATTTCTTCTGAAAAATGAAATGTGCCAAGCGATGGATTTGGATAGACTTTTATATTTAGAAGTTCTTCATCATTCGTTGCACTAATCATTGGAAATTCTTTCACCATTATGTTTTCGGTAGTATTTGTAACAATAGCATCATTGAAATCAAAATAAATATGCGCCGTATTTTCAATCTGGGTATTTTCTGCAATCGTGCTATCTGCTCTTACACTATACATGACGTAGCCATTACTTCCTGCTAAATTTGTAGTGCTATCTGGCAAAAATATTCCTTCAAAATTGAAATGAACGATATGATTATCTACAGAAAGCTGCAAACTTTCTCTATGACTGGTTGCTAGCAACTGAAATGAATTCATATCAAGATTACTATCTAGCGTATCTTGTACTCGCACATCTTCTGCATAATAATTACCTACATTCTGGAAACGAACAGTATATATCAGATCAGAATCTATGAGCGAAAGATTATCTCCTCTTTGCGGATTGACCAATTTATCATTTGGGTCATAGGCACAGCGAATGATATCTGCATATAAAAACTCAATTGAAAAAGATGGATCATCATCTAATGTCACTTCAGATCTAAAAAAATATTCATCGTCTTGATTACTTGGATCTCCAGCAGGAACGCCTAAATTAATCTTTCTTGTAATAGATCCACCTGGTACAAGATCAGTAAATGTCCATCCTATTGTATTACCATCAACATAATCTGGATCTACCTCTGCGAATTCTAATTCCATCCTTTCATCTATTTCAAGCCATAGAGTTCCAGATTGGGAGGTGGTACCTCGATTTTTAACGGTAGCTTCTAAAACTGCTGCTCTATTACAGACAAGTACAGATGCATAAATCCCCGTAGACAAGTCTCTATATATTCTTACTGGCCGTATCCCAAAACTTACCTCCTCAAAAAACTGCGTCCCATTCGCATCTAGTGTATATGTATCTGGACCAGTACTAATACTCCATAGACCAGAATTTACGTCATCCCATGAAATAGTATTTGATCCTTCTTCAAGAAGCACGAAAAAACCTTCAGGGCTTGTATTAACAAAAATTTCTGAGTCATTTAAAACAATTGCTCCAGTACCTACAAAATATTCTCCATTATCCTGAATACCATTTTCATTTTCATCATCATAAAACCGAATTTTAGCAATACGCGCCTCTTGCCCAATTTCATATGCACCAATATCCGGACGTGTTCCCTCAGGTGCTGGTCTGTCAGCCCCAGTGATGTCAAAATCAGGACTGTGTGCTAAATCACCATGAGCAATACAGGCAGAATTTATATTTGGAATCAATAGATCATCACTTATAAACCCTGGGTCACCACTAATATTTTCGGTTCCTACAAATCCTCCAGATACGAGGGAGTGACTTACTGTAATAATATTATCAAACCACTCATTTTCAGTAATTTCATCGCCTTCGTTTACTAGAATAGAATTCACAAGCTCCAATTCTGAGTCTCGAACCCGAATACCTTCAGAATTCTTGTAACTGGTACAATGCCTCATCAACAAAGATGCTTCATCTATCATGATCGATGATGCAAATTCATCTGAATAATTCTTTGTGAAAACTGAATTAGTAATTTCAACAGTTTGGTTGCTAGAAAGAATATCTGATATATAAATAGCTGTACCGTCTGTCCAACTCCCCCCATTTGCACTATTCCCTTCAAAGTGGCAATTCATAAACGTACCAAAGCCCGACTGAACATAGACTCCTCCTCCGAAATTCCAACTATCACCGTTCACAGTATTATTAATAATCCTGCAATCGGTTATTTCAGCACTAGAGTCAAAGTCTAAATAAATACCTCCTCCAAAGGACCAAGTGCCTGAGCACGTATTGTTTTGAATAATACAATTTTCAACTCTACTTGCACCATTCAGAAGGATTCCTCCGCCATGAGACCATATAGTATCAAGTACATTATCTTCAACAATGAGATTTCGAAATGTAGGGCTACCACTCCTGACACTAATGCCTCCATTACCATTCTGAATAGTAAAGCCGTCAACTTTTGTGTTATGGTTTATATTTTCATTATTAAAAGAATCAAATCTAATCACCCTTTCATTTTCTCCTGATCCGTCTATGATTGTATTTTCAGGACCCTCCGTACTCTTAAGTACAATATTAAATTGAATGTCGGGCCATACAATATTTTCGAAATAGGTTCCAGGACTTACGAGTACCGTATCCAAAGGAGTTACTTGGTTTAGAGCGGTTGTAATCGTACTGTAATCTTGTGGAACAAGAATGGTTGTCTGACTAAAAAGAGAGACGACTGATATAAGAGATATCAAAAGAGTGAGTTGAATTTTTCGCATTGTTAAAGATTTAGTGACTAAATTTAACTCGTAAATATTCTTCAAAAGTTTGATTTGCAGTGTTATGTCTTTTTAAACACTTGAAAGTCCCTTCTTCAACACGACATTTGGTCTTTTAATAAGAAATCAACTATATTACTTTAATACAAATAGCTTCAACAACCCTCGCCTTTCTCCTTTCCTAATCTTTGCCAAATACATGCCCGGATGGAATCCAGCTAGATGAACACTTCTTAGTTTTTCTTGTACTAACAGCTTCTTTCCACGCATATCATACAACTCTAAGTAGTCAATTTCCTCTGAGAAATTAAACAATCCAGTGGAAGGATTTGGAAACACGGCAATGTGCGATAAACTATTATTGTCTACTGCACTTGTGGTCTCATCTTCTCCATCACAATCTTCGTCAATCCCATTGTCCGGAATTTCTGTAGCACCTGGATAAATAGTTGGGTTCATATCGTCGCAGTCCTCTTGGACTTCGAAACCGTCTTTATCGTCATCTTGGATGATACGTGTACTTACTCTATTCGTGGTGATTGCTGAATTGAAATCAAAATAAATATCAGCTTGAGCACTTATTATATCTGCAACTTGAGCATTTTGAGAGGGTTTGATTTTATACATAACAAATCCTTGCGAAAGCTCCAAATTCGCACTTGAATCAGGTAGGTTTATATTATCAAATCTAAACTCAAGTAGTCCATAATTATTTACACTTGCTTTAGATACATGAGAACTAGAAACAATCTCCAGAGACTCCCAGTCCAAAACATCATCAAGTGGACTTTTGATAGAAATATTAACTGCCTCACTCGTACCCGTGTTTTGGAATCTAATTACGTAATGAAGATATCTACTTACATTTTCTATATAAATCTTGCTCCCTTCTAAGACTGCAATATCATTTGGATCATAGCCACTGACTATTTCTTGGTCTAGATTTGCGCCATTATTGTCATGATACACATCAGTAAGTCCTGGGGAGATAAATGCTTCATAATGCAGTGAATCACCAATTAGATTTGTTGGAGGTTCAATCAGCTTGAACTCAATCTTAATTTTTTCTTTTGCCAAAGGAAATAATTCCGAGACTTCAAAAATTAGCACATTTTCGGACATGCCAATCGGTGCTGGATTAGCGGAAATAAACTCAACTCTGTCATCATCAATTACTACATTTATCTGAGCACTTTCTACTGTGGTCCCTAAGTTTGAACACACCAATTCTAGCTCATGACTGAAGCCCGGAACTGGAGGAAGATCAGAGACTAAATCGACAGCCAAGTCAGTCAAATCCTCATTAGGATTGACACAAAAGTCATAGAGAATTTGCGTTGAACTATCAATAAGTATAGTACCTGGAGAAACAGTGAAATGATCAGGCAAATTAGCTACTGACAAATTAAAATCATGCTCTGGAAAAGAAAAACTAAACGAACCGTCTTCAGAACTAAATGAGCTATAGTTAAAATTGTTATTGGCCCCAATAACCTTAATATCCTGCAAAAAATAGCTACTAGAATCAGAGTTACATGCTCCCATAAGGTCCATCCGAATTTTACCATCCACTTTTAAAAAATTGCTGACATTTTCTAACCAGATAGGCTTTTCTTGATTATCTAGAATAAGTAAATCTTCTTTGCCATCAAGATTTATATCGACCACATGGTAATTATTTATTGAAATATTTTGATCCTCATAAATTACCGAAGGCTGACTAAAAAATAAATTCGTGTTTTCTCGCCAAATGATCTTGTCATAAGTATAATTAATAAAATCTAAATCATCATCAGAATCAAGATCTGCCAATAAAGACGGATGTTCAAAATCAATATCTTTTATTTTAACAAGTGTCGTATCAATATTTCTTACTTCGAAAATGCCATCGTGTAGAACTATCTCCATATTTGAATCCCCATCTAAATCACCAACTTTGATTCTCCAATCGTGAAACTCTATTTCTTTACTGTCTTCAATAAAAAACAAAAAAGTGTCCCCCAAAGTACTTTTATTTATTAGCTCTTCCTTTCCATCACCATTTACATCAACTACATCTACATACAAGGGCGTAGGTGCATAATTTCCAAACTCAGAAATCCATAAACGCGTTTCTTTTATGACTAAATTTCTATCTCCTTGGTTTTCTATCAAAATTAAATTTCTATAATATTCTTCACCAGCAGCACCAAAATCATAGTCAATAACTACAACCTGGATAATATCATAATCAGAATCTCCATCAAAGTCTACAGTCAAGGAGGTTTCTTTCCTTCTACCTAAAAAATCGGGATTCATATCAGGGAAAAGATCGTCAAGTGATGTATCAAAAGTATGCATTGTATTAAATACACCTTCGTCGTTAAATAGAATTTGGTCAACCTGGATTAAATCCAGCCAACCATCTTGATCAACATCTGAAACTGCTGTGACATCCTTTATATCAACAAATTCGAAGCTATCAATTGTTGCAGTTCCAAGGGCTATGTATTCTGAAAAAACCAGATCAGTTTTATTATCATTATTTAAATCCCCAGAAAATATAAAGCTTGAAGATGGTATTTCTGCAAGATTAGTTTCATGTTTAATAAAAGCTTGACTTGAAATCCCACCATTAAGTGCAATTAAGAAAAGCAATATTAAAACTCTATAAGCCCTTGCATCTAAACACTTGATTTTGCTCATGCTCCTTTTTATCATTTAATATTATCACCTAACAATCACCAACTTCACCAACCAACGCATCTCCCTTTTCCTAATCTTCGCCATATACACTTCTGGCAGAAAACCCCCAAGTTGAACACTCCATAATTTCTCTCTCTCCATCAATTTCCTACCGTGGAAATCAAACAACTCTAAAATCTTAGACTAAATCTTCTGGTCCTATATAGTATATGTAGTCAAGATAGATAAAGTTACCAAAGTACGGTATTTTTCCATTAACAGTGAACCTTAGCAGGCAGATAGTTGTGTATAATCATTGTTTAAAAGTAATTAAGAAGCGTTGGGCGATCTCCTTAGCCCTGCCGCTTATACACGCACACTGAGTCAGGCTGTTCAGGGGTCCCATCCTGCCCCAGCTGCGCTGAGTCACGACCCCTGCGGGCCCTTACCATCCTTAATCGCAAAGAATTTTGAGGTATCGAGGAGCAAATCTTTACATAAGGTCTAGTTTTCAAGAATAGAAATTCCTCGCGTGAGGGGTTGTAAGGGAGCAAGTGATCTTGATCGCGCAGCTGTCCGCAGGACGGAACCCCTGGAAGACCCGACCCTGCCTTCCGAGCCTGCCTGCTTACGCACGTAGGCAGGGAACGCAGGCAGGCTGTGGTCACGCCCAAATCCTTAATAAAGTAACTTTTATACCCTTATTGATGGTCATTCTGATGAAAACTTAGCTTAAATCCAGCAATTCAAAACTGAAAATGCTAGCTGTTTGTAGGGTTCTGGAGAATAATATGCGATTTTTCTATTGAGAATCAGTCGTTTATGAGCGGTACTCGTAAATATTTAGGGTCAAAATGCTTGTTTTCTCAAAAAAAGGGAATTACATTTGCGTCCGCTTAGGGGGAAGCCTGATAATCAGGGCCTTTGGAAGCGTTTTTAAACATATAAAATTAAGATAGTGAATACATTAAGTTATAAAACAAAATCTGCCAATAAAGAAACGGTAGAAAGGAAGTGGGTGCTTTTTGATGCTGAGGGACAGGTTGTAGGAAGAATGTGTACGCAGATTGCTACAATTCTAAGAGGAAAGCATAAGCCTTCTTATACGCCGCATTGCGATACTGGGGATAACGTAATTGTTATCAACGCGGATAAAATCCGATTTACTGGTGCAAAAATGACGGACAAACAATATATCACGTATTCTGGATATACGGGTGGTCAAAAGAAAAAGACTGCTGATCAGATGCTTGCAAAGAAGCCTGAGTTTATCATAGAGAATGCAGTGAGAGGCATGTTGCCAAAAAATAAATTAGGGAGAGCGATGTTCACAAAACTACATGTGTACGCGGGTGACAAACATCCACATGCAGCTCAGAAACCTGAAAAAGTTGAAAAATAATCATGGAAGTAATAAACACTATAGGAAGAAGAAAGTCTGCTGTAGCTAGAATATATCTATCTGCTGGCAAAGGGGATATCATCATTAACGGTAAGCCGTATAAAGAATATTTTCCTCAGACAAATGTTCAATATAATATTGAAGATCCGTTTAACACTTTAGATATTGCTGGTACGTTCAACGTAAAGGTAAATGTAAATGGGGGTGGATTTAAAGGACAAGCGGAGGCTATCCGTATGGCAATCTCCCGAGCACTTTGTAAAGTGAGCGAAGATTATAGAACGCCATTGAAAGCAAAGAAGTATCTCACGAGAGATTCAAGAGTTGTAGAGAGAAAGAAATTTGGTAGACCAAAGGCGAGAAAGAGCTTTCAGTTCTCTAAGAGATAATTTGTTCCTATTTATTAAGAACTTGTTTGCTTGCGGGCAGACACATTAAAAAAGTAAAATGAGTAAAGAAGTATATAACCAACTATTAGATGCAGGTGTGCACTTTGGGCACATGAAAAGAAAGTGGAATCCTAAAATGCTTCCATACATCTTTATGGAAAGAAAGGGTATTCACATCATAGACCTTAACCGTACTATCGAATGTATGGAAGAGTCTAATGCTGCTCTTAAATCTATTGCTAAGTCAGGAAGAAAAATCATGTTTGTTGCTACAAAGAAACAAGCAAGAGAGATTGTTGCTGCTGAAGCAAAGAAAGTAAATATGCCTTACGTAACAGAGAGATGGTTAGGAGGAATGATGACTAACTTTTCTACTATCAAGCGTAGTCTTAAGAAGATGAATAGCATCGATAAGATGTTAGCAGATACCAATGTAACGAGTATTACGAAAAAGGAAAGGCTGATGCTTACACGTGAGCGTAACAAATTAGAAAAGGTGCTAGGCGGTATCGCAAATCTTAACAGATTACCTGCGGCTATCTTCATCGTAGACATTCACCATGAGCACATTGCTCTTGCTGAAGCACAGAAATTAGGAATCAGAACATTTGCTATGGTGGATACGAACTCCAACCCGCAGCTTGTGGATTTCCCTATTCCAGCGAACGATGATGCTTCCAAATCTATCAAAGCTGTAACCAGTCTTGCTGTTGCAGCTATCCAAGAAGGATTGGATGAAAGAAGAAAAATGAAGGATCAAAAAGAAAAAGCGGAAGCTTAATTAACTAAAGACTTAAATTAATCATAATAATGAGCGTACAAATAACTGCAAGTGACGTAAAGAAATTACGAGACACAACGGGTGCTGGAATGATGGATTGTAAAAAAGCACTTACTGAGGCTGCGGGTGACTTGACGAAAGCTGTAGAAATCCTTAGAAAAAAAGGACAAAAGCTATCTGAGAAGAGAGCAGATAGAGAGGCAAAAGAGGGTGTTGTTATCGCACAAGTTACTGGCGACAATTCTAGAGGAATTGTTATTAGACTTAGTTCAGAAACTGACTTCGTTGCTAAGAATGAAGACTTTATAAACTTAACAAAGAAGATTGCTGGAATCGCATTGGATAAATTCCCTGCGACAAGAGATGAATTACTTGCTACTGATTTTGGTGGTATCTCTATAGGTGAGAAAGTAATAGAGCAGACGGGTGTGATCGGTGAGAAGATAGAACTTACTGCTTATGAAAGACTAGAGGCGCCTTTGGTAGCTCAATACATTCACATGGGTAACAAGGCGGGTGTGCTTGTAGCTTTAAACAAAGCATCAGATTCTTTTATCACGCCTGCTAGAGATGTTGCTATGCAAGTTGCTGCGATGAAACCTATTGCTGTTAACCAAGATGGTATTTCTCAAGAAGTAATCGATAAAGAAATAGAAATAGGAAAAGAGATTGCAAGAAAAGCAGGGAAGCCTGATGAGATGTTAGAAAGAATTGCAACTGGTAAATTAAATAAGTTCTTCAAGGAGAACACATTGCTTAATCAAGCATTCGTAAAGGATAACAAACAATCTGTTGAGGCTTTCCTCAAGAGTGTAGACCCTGAACTAACCGTGGTTGATTTTAAGCATGTTAAATTAGGATAAATTGTATTTTTAAGCGATTCATAAAAGAATCGCTTTTTTTTTGCCTATGAATATCAAGTATAAACGCGTACTTCTAAAACTGAGTGGAGAGTCCCTTATGGGAAATACTGGTTTTGGAATAGATCCGGAACGATTAAATCACTATGCTAAAGAGATTAAACAACTCGTAGAGGCTGGTGTAGAAACTGCCATCGTAATAGGTGGAGGCAATATTTTCAGAGGACTTCAAGCGAAGAACAGTTCTATAGAGCGTGTGCAAGGAGATTACATGGGTATGCTTGCTACCTGTATCAATGGTATGGCATTGCAAAGTGCTTTGGAGAATAATGGCGTATTCTCACGTCTTGTTTCTGCCATAGAGATGCGAGAAATTGCTGAGCCGTACATACGTAGGAGAGCACATCGGCATCTAGAGAAGGGTCGTGTCGTCATCTTTTCAGGTGGAACGGGAAGTCCCTATTTTACAACAGATTCTGCAGCAGCTTTAAGAGCGAGTGAGATGAATGCTGATGCTATACTTAAGGGTACGCGTGTAGATGGAATTTATACAGCAGATCCAGAAAA
>Ga0209828_1003211_pt1 | contig 12707 bp, 7 predicted proteins | sample MaitaG_FD_187429 | JGI IMG/M metagenome (GOLD analysis project Ga0209828, IMG submission 187429) | Marine algal microbial communities from Maine, USA - Maine_Asex2 metaG (SPAdes) (version 2) | ecosystem: Host-associated > Algae > Red algae > Unclassified | place: Maine, USA | collected 2015-01-05 | reverse complement strand
TTATGTGAATTTTCATTTTAATATATTCCTTATTTTTCAATAGTTATTAAGCTATGAATATATCAAAATAATTCCAATTTAAATCGGCTATAAATAAAACGTAGTCTCCATCCAAGTAGCCAAACTTATGTAGTAATATTTTTACTTATTATGCGCATAATTGGATTTGCAGAATATTCGATTGTACCTCTTTAATTTAATAGCTTTTTATATTACATTAATGTAATTATAACATCTAAAATTAATCTAACTACTTTACAACAAAAAATTACCCCACTACGTAATTTACAAAATCTACAACAAGAAGTAGCAACAAGCTTGATAGATTTTATCTACAAAGAGATTTTACATTGTCTAAAGTTTAGGCTCTATTCCAAGAAGCTAAAGACGAATAAAACAAATGTAGTAACCTATTATTAAGCTGAAATATACTTTCTCATTTCACTATAAAGGCTAGGGTGTTCCAAGTATACCAAATTAGAATCTTGGTCTCAAAATGATATTTTGAAACTAATTTTCGATTAGGATATAATTTAAGTTAGTATTTGATCTTTGTTACGAGTTCAGTATTTAATACCGTAGGTATAATCCTCCAGAATATTCTTTGCATTCAATCTACAGGGCCGCGACTCCGTCTATCATTGCTCCTTTCCGTACCGATCTTTAATTTTGTGAAAGGTTTTCCTTTAAATATCATTGATTTGCAAACCATGTCTTAAAATCTTCAACTAATTGAAAATTAGGATTTGCTTTATCTTTTACTTCCAAATCACAAAGTGGAAATTCATATTTTTTTCTAATGAGCTTTATAGTTGCTATAATTCCATACATATCTGCAATATGAGGCAGTGATTTTATTGATACTAAGTCTCCTCTTTTAATCAACCAACTATCTTCTGAATCTGAAACAATTGCATCAATAGGAAAAATTTAATTTTTTATCCAGATGTTCTACCCATTTGCGCAAGCATTCCATTTCGTCATTGGGGTTTGTTGCACCTAATACTTTAGAAATTCTTGATCCTTGAACTCCAAATGAAACCCATTTATATTTTTCTTTCAAGACATCTTGATATTCTTTTACAAATGCTCTATTATCCCTTGATTTAGTTTTCTCTAAATCTGAATCATATAAGATCATATTCTGCCAATCGTATCCGTCATTTTCTGATTGTTCTATATAAGCTGATGGAATTTGTTTTAATGTTAAAGAATCCCATTCGATTGTAATCAAGATTCTACCTTTATCTCTTTTCTTATCAATTTTAATAATGCGTCCTTGCCATCCACCAATTTCAAACTCTCCAAGATTAGGCTCTTTGACCCCATTATTAACGATTACACTTTCTTCTATTTTAAATTTCTTTTGCATTTTTTAAAATAATGTATTTTTTCTTAAAATTCTGGTGAAGCTTAAAACCGATTTGAATCTTGATTGAATATATTGAGAATCTAAATGAAATTTTTCGCTCTAAAGAATAAGGATTTAAACCTAAATTGAGACCATTAAACTTACTCATATTTTCTCATTTTTTTTTAAATAGATTAGGTTTATTTTTTCAATTTTTTAATTTGGTTTTAGTTGAAGATTGGGTGACGCCTATTATCGCAAATGTTATTTCTACACGTATTGTGGTGTCAATGAGTTACTTCATAGTAAAAAATTTCATATTTAAATAAGCACTGATTTTCAATATGCAATCTATTGAAAAATCATAAATTATAATTTATTAAGCTTCATACATAAAGTTCTTTTATCGATATCAAATCGGAAATAAATTGAATAAAATACAAAGAGAAACTTAATCAACCTTTTCATGTTCAAGCTTTTATAAATTAATATTACATATTATAAGAACCTCCATTGATATCAAGAGTAGCTCCAGTAATGAAGCCATCATACTCAGATGCTAGATATAAAACCGCTCGAGCTACATCATCAGCATTACCAGCTCTTTGGATAGGAATACCAGCAACTGTTTTGGCAGCAGACTCATCGGTAGTATGTGCATTATGGAATGCTGTGCCAAGTATGAGACCTGGAGCGACAGCATTGACCCTAACACCGTGATGTCCTAGTTCTGCAGAAAGACCTCTAGTAAAAGTCAGTATTGCCCCTTTGCTTGTAGCATATGCCAATGATCCAGCATGTCCTCCTTTACGTCCAGCAAGTGATGCTAAATTTACGATACTACTTTGTTCCTTTTTTATAAGAAATGGAGATGCTGCCCTTGTGACGTACATCATAGAAGTGAGGTTGATATCCATTACTTTATGCCAGAACTCCGTTTCTATTTCTTCTAGATTCCGACGTGCAACCAAAGATCCAGCGTTGTTAATAAGAATGTCTAATCCGCCTAATGCTGTTACCGATTTTTCTACCACGGCATTGGCTTCTTCTTCTTTTGTCAAATCACCACCTACTGCAATGGCCTTCTGACCTTTATCCAAGGCCAATTGTTTCAATTGCTTCGCATTTTCGGAACTTGAAAAATAGTGGATGGCGACATTGGCTCCGCAATCAATTAACTGCTTAGTTATTGCTTCACCGATTCCCTGAGCACCTGCAGTGATGAGTACATTTTTGTTTTTTAGTTTATTATCCATTAGCTATTTTCTATAAAAACATTAAATATATTAATTATAATAGATGTATAATCTATTACATTTAGTATTATCGATAACGCACTGGTATGTTTTCTTCATTGATTATATATCACTTAGCTAAAGCTAAAACTCCTTCTTCTCGCCTCGTCCATGTTCATTCTACATACAACTCAAGAGGTCGTCTATAGGGGTAACCTAAAGTGCAACCTCTATTTTAGGGAAACTTTTTTTGAAATTCTAGGATCAAGATAGTAAAGCTGTAGGATGTGTGGTTGTGTAGCTGTACACCATAATTCCAGTTTTGTAATAATTTAGAATAGTATTCTCTAGAAACTCGACGTAACAAATAATTTGTCTAAACAAATGCAGCAAAAGCAGTTAGTGTACCGAGAATCAAGGCCAATACGTTAGGGATTAATAGAAAAAAATCTTTTCTACCATAAGCATACAAGGACCAAAAAAATCCATTAAAAGCAGTTGCTATTGGTTGGATGTAAATTTTGCTTTCGCCACTGAGATTTGATAGTAATATCTCGATCAAAGAAAAGAACATGATCACCGCAAGAACGGATGCGATGGTTCCTATGAGTTTTTCATTTTCTTTGAGCTTTTTCTGAAAGTCATTCATGATAAAAGAAGTTATTTTTAGTGATGAAAAGATTAATTGTATTCATTGGTTATACGTCTATATATAAGCTTCAGCAAAGTATAGACATATAAAATAGTGTTGGATCATTAATAGGAAATTCGAATATTGAGATACTAAATAACGATGAAGTTAAACTAGATGTGGTCGACCTGAATGCAGGAGTATATTTTCTGAGTTTAATAAGAGATGGAAATACAAGCATTCAAAAATTAGTTATTGTAAATTAATAGACCAAAAATAATTAATATGAAGAATAAATCTTTAATCCTTTTATGCTCGATGGTTTTTATGAATTTACAAGCCGGCTTACCGGAAGGTTCACTTATCAAGGATTAGCTATCGACGCTTAAGGAAATCCAATTAACAATCAAAATATTTCATTACAATTTTCAATATCTGAAGATTCGCCTTAAGGGGAAATCACTTACCAAGAAACGCAATCTACATTGACTGGTGCTAATGGAATCTTTAGTGTGAAAGTAGGAAGAGGATCTGCTACTGTAGGGAGTATGACTCAATTTATATCAAGCATAGGTAGAAACTTTATATTTCTTACTATTGAAATGGATCCAAATGGCGGATCAAATTTTAGATTTATAGGATGTATGGAATTGCTATCGGTCCCTTTTAGCATGCATGCCCGATTTGCATTAAATTATGAAGGCCACCTGGACTCGAGGGGCCAATAGGTCCAGTTGGACAAACTGACCATCTAGGTCCAGCGCCTTTTGACTGCTGTTTTGGTGGAGGTTGCCAAGGTAATCCAGGTCCTCAAGGACCAGTTGGAGAGACTGAGCCACAAGGTGCGTCTGGAATGTTCGGGCTTTCAAATTTAGTGAAACCAAATACACCCCAACTAATCCAGAAAATGGTCAACTGTATATGGATGATGGTACGATCAGAGCAGATGGAACACTAGGTTATCGTTATTTTGAAGTAAATCAATGGGTCGATTTATAAAAATTTTAAATTTATTTTCATGAGAAGTATAATATTATTCATTTGTTTAATAAATTGCATAAATAATGTGGGACAATCTCCTTATTTAATAAATTACCAAGGCGTTGCTCACAATGAATTAGACGAAGTCATTAGCAACTCCAACATCGTAATTCAAGTAAGTATTTGAAAAAATGAACCAGGCGGAGAAGTGGTGTATAAAGAAACTCACAACGTCGCTAGAGATAAAATTGGATACTTTAATTTAGTAATTGGACGTGGAAGCACGAACCAAGGTTATTTTAGCAATATAAATTGGGAAAATAATACACATTGGACAAATATTGAAATGGACTCTGACAACAGTGAAATTTTCGGATATATTGGTTTTAATGAGTTCTTATCCGTTCCATTTGCTAATTATTCTTTGACATCCGATCATGGTTTACCTGGAATACAAGGTCCTATGGGACCAACTGGGGCTACGGGGCCAACTGGAGTACAAGGCCCTTCAGGGCGAGAATGGCCCAGATGGTTTCGAAATCCTGAATGTTTTGAACAATCCGCCCGAAAATCCAGTAAATAGGCAAATTTATTTGGATTATGGCACAAATAGTTTGGACGCAAATTATGGATTTCGATATTATGATGTTAATTTGTGGAAGGATATATAAAAGTTATATATTCAAAAGATAAATATAAAGTATAATAGATATTTAGAATAAATTATAAAAGAGGTATCAAACACCCTAGCCCTTTTCTTAGTCAACCCATCTAGACCTTGAAGAGGGCTATTTTTTTGCCCCGACCATAGTTGTATTACTTTCCTTTAATAATGATATATATGTCTTCGGTTTCAGAAATGTCGGCTACTTTACAAATTGAATCTTATTCACTCTCTAATCTTATTTGTTCCCAATTCAGCAAGCTATCTCAATCTATTCCACCATCAATGCTAATCATGGTTCTGAGAATTTGTAAATCCTCCACCAAGATCCACCTCCTACATTCAAAAGCCACTTTAAAATGTCGGTTACTTTACAAATCGAAATTTGGTCGGTCTGCCGCGGTGCATACAATCTCATAAAGTTATCACTTAGAATCATGTGATCCCTAAAACCCTGATTCTGGCATTTTTTTTAAATCTTGATAATCTTGATTCTGAAATTTTTGAAATCATATTAATTCTATTAATCTACCCATGACTAATTTTATCTTTGTCATTATTTCTTTCTTTTGATTTTTATAAGAAAGGCTGATTCAGACCTTTTTGTCATTAAAGATAGTGGTTGCTAATTGGCGTAATTTTGTTTCCAAGCTACATTCTTTTCATCTTTTGTATTGCCCAAAGAGAATAATCACTTGTTGATTTGCAATCAACTGGAAAAAAACACTAGACCAATCACTTTCAGCACTTAAAGCCACTCCCCCATTGGCCACGGCTCTCCCGTAAGGTATCGAATCTCATAAATCTTTTGTCTTGAATCTGAATTCCTACTTTTTTTATCAGACAAATCCTATAAATCCTGTTCATACAAATTCAAAAATCATGAATTCAAAAAGGATAACCAATACCCAAGTTATATCTGAGATTATCTTTTCTCCATCTTCTAGATATAAGGTCTATATCTGAAAGACGCCACTCGAGGCCATTAGCGGACGGTGCCCGGAGCGGAAAGGCAATATCTAATCTGATAAGAAAAAAGTCAAAATCCAATCTTAATCCTAATCCAGTACCAATAGCTATTTCTTTATAAAACTCTCCAAAGCTAAAATTTTCAGCTGGACGATCAGGATTATTGAGTAACCATATATTCCCAGTGTCTATGAATAGGGCACTCTTAAAATATTTGAATATAGGAAATCGATATTCTAGATTCATTTCTAATTTTATGTCACCGGTCTGATCAACAAATTGAGATTCTATTTCAGATAGTCCTTGAGGATTTACAAAGAAGGAAGCAGGTCCCAGCCCTCTGATTCTGAAGGCCCTAATGCTATTGGAGCCACCGACAAAATATTGTTTGATATATGGTAATTCTTGGCTATTGCCATAAGCACTTCCAACTCCGAGGATAATCCGAGAGGCGAGATCTGATTCACGGAATCCCCAGTATTTTCTTAGATCTATTGTGACTTTAGTAAACTGTGCGTAATCTAAACCTGCGATTTCTTTGGGATCTGATTTATCAGCTCCTATTATTGTGGATATCAAATTGCCACTTGTCTCTAATGATAACTTAAGGTAATGACTGCTCCTATCATTACTATTCGATTGACTAGTATAAGTATAATAGTACTGAAGACCACCAATCAGGACATCCGAGAAAGATCGTTTTAGTCGATTATCTTGCCGGATCAGATCAAGAAACTCTGGCGTTTCATTTGATACACCAATCTCATTGATATTAAGAGGATATAGCTCGTGAAGAATTCTACGGGATTGACGCCAACGATACCCAAACTTTGCCGTTAAGCTCTCTATACTATAAAAATCTGTCCTTCTCTGTAGTGTATATTCTGACTTTAAAACTGTATGAGGAAGAAAGTTATTATTTTCTTTCACCCAAAAAAACGGCACTATGAATCTCGGTATAGTTAGCTCTGCCTTAGCATTGAAGTCAGAAGAGTTGACAAGACTCACACCATCACCAAGTTGTGTTTCTACTTGACCTCCAATGGAAAGACTAAAGTTCTCTGCATTTCCAAATAAGTTTTTATTTTGATAAGAAGCAGCGGCACCTACGCCAAAAGAGTTGCCTGCCCTATTGTTTAATTCTAGTTCTCCAGAGATGCTATGTATGTCTACCGGTGTCAAGAATATTCTTTGTGTAATATGATCCTTTTGACTACTTGAGCTTGGTTCGTTGACAATATTGACGACCTGAAATAAGCCAAGATTCTGAAGCCTTCTAGTCGTTCTTGATTGTAATGTTCTATTAAAATATCTATCTGGGTCTTCTAGGATTAACCTCTCAAATAAGGTATGATTAAGATATGGTTCGGTCTCTATTATCGTCATCTTATTATCCAAAGTCGTCCGTATCTTCGAATTGATAGCATTGTCTTGTTTAAAATAATCAGGATATATTAGTATGCTATCTAGGGTGTAGCGAATATGATGTGTGCTATCAGTTGGAGAAACTATATGCGTATAGACGTCTACTGTATAGGTTAACCTTGTAGTATCGACATAAAAATGCACATTATTGGGTCGAAAGTCTGCGTAACCCTTGTTTCCAGCGAGTGTAGTTATTCTCAATCGTTCATAATCCAATCTATCCCGATCATAATAAGTCCCTTCATTTAGTATCTTCCTCTTTGATAGTTCATCCAATTGTAAAGTTGAATAGACCGTATCTGACGGAAATATCAAAGAATCTATCCGGTATCGTTGCCCTAGAGTAACATCACAATGTAGCTTCGTCTTGTAGTTAGTAGCGGTGGTGTCACAACTTACTTTATAAGAGAAGAATCCCTTGCCCTTAAGATAGTATTCAATCTTTGCCTTTGTAATTCTTAGAATATCATTTTTATAAATAATGGGTTTACTACCGATTCTGTATTTTATCCAATGCTTAAAGCCTTTTTCTTTAGCATTCTTAAATAAGTTGTGTAGTCCAATTTTAAAATTACCGATACCATTCTCATTGCCTGCTTGCGGTATATCATTCATTATTAGCTTGAATTCTCGAATAGATTTTGCTTGATCTAAGTCATGGATGGTAATATCCGTACCCATATATACGGTGTCACTTTCTTCCAAATTTTTGGTAAGATTGCAAGAAGGCGCCAGTATGAGTATCATACTGATCAATGCAATGAACCAAATAATATGGGAATTATTTTTAATCAGTTTTATTTTTTTTTGAACCAAATGATTTTTTAAAATAGAGACTGACGCCGTTTTTATTATTATTCTCGTTGAGGAGTCGATCGTAGTCCGTCTTTGAGAATACTCTTAATCGGTATCGTCCATCTTCCGTCAGCTTATATTCGAGCACAAAATCACCTACAACTGTAGAATATCCTTCTTGGTCGTTTTCCTCTAGATCTACATTACCTGTAGCTGATATAGATAGACGATCATTGAACAATTGTTTAGACACCTGTAGGCCTACTTCCGTGACATTACCTCCAGCTCCATCATTGACGTATTTTGAATCATATGAATTGACATTGATGTTTACATCTACCCCTTTTATATAATTCTGCGCAAAGTTGTTTAATTGATTTGAAATCAACTCAGAGATACTGCTCAGTGCGAGATTACTACCTAAGGTTCCTATCCCAAAAGATGAATTTTGAGAAATGATAAAGCTATTAAATATAAGTAAACCAAATACTTGATTATTTAACTCATTAGGGTTGTCTCGAATTTCGGCGAGCCGCCTATCTACAGGACTAATTAAGGAGGATGACTCCTGCTCTGGTATTTTTATGTCTAGTAATATCTCTGTTCTACTTAGAGGTCCGGCTAGAGTCAGAAATACTTCTACATTTGTACGAGACTGAGAATTATTAAAGTCGGATGCATCAAGTGCAACTTCATCTTTGACCAATTCATAGGTTGTTGTATAGACGTTATATACAGCATCTATATTTATAACAGCATCTAATAAATCCCCATTAAATAGAACAGAGCCTCCTTCATTTATTTGAAATTCCTTAGATACAAAATCACCATAAGAGAATACATAAGTCCCTTTTTTGACGGTATAACGTCCATAAAATTCTTGTTCTCCATCTGGGTTCAGTTTTACTTTTATATCTCCTGATCCAAAACCTTCGACTTGATCTCCATTGATCGGATCTACGACGATGGTCAACTTGCAATCTTCCGTAACGTCGAGTAATAAGGTCACATCAAAAGGATATTGTTGTGCAAGCTGCAAAAGATATTCATCAGTAAGATCTCCAAAATCTTGGGGTTTACCATAGGTGATGAAGTCTTCTTCAAGATAGGCCTCAGCACTATAAGGAGATATTGTAATTTCAGTCCCTGAAAGACTCTTAGCAGTTACATCCACTTGAAGAAGGCTTACAGGTCCTGTAATGATACCTTGAGCATCCAAAAATACTCGTCCAAAAAACACAGGATTTTCTTGGGTAGTGGTATTGAGAAAGAGAAATTTATCCGTGTCTATTTTGAGATCTACAATCATATCTTTTAGATTCTTATGATAGATCTTGCCTGTTAGATTGGCCGTATTGCCCTCCTTATCATTAATCTCTAAATCTCCTATATCTATAGTGGTATCATCGAAATTGATAACGTGATCATGAAAACTATACTGGGTATTATTTGCTACTATAGTCGTGACTGTATTGTGTAGTTTTGCTTGTCCAGATATGTTTGGTTCTTCGGTAGTCCCACTCAATTTCACTTCCCCTGAAAGATGTCCTTGACTATTTTTTATAATGTCATGTAAAAATGGATCAAGCACTAAAAGTTGGAGGGAATCAACTAAAAGATGCATGTCTATATCTCTCGTTGCCGTATTGTATTTAGCACTCCCTGTAACATTGTTGCTAGGGCCTATCAGGCTTAAGTCTGTTTTTATAAGTGAATTTTCTGGTTCTGAATCACCGGAAATTGACAATGTGCCAATAGATAATGAGTCATATACAATATCCTTCACCGCTAGATTAGCAATGAAATATGGCGTCGAACAAAGACCTCTAATATCAAATTCACCATTGATCGTACCCGAAGCGGAAGACCCATTTTTTAAAACTAAATCGGTATACTCCTCGATTTCAAAATTTTCAAATAATACAGAAAGTTCTTCTTTGCCCTTTGAGTTGCTATTTACTTTGATGCTTTCAAGGCCATCTGAAAGTTCAAAATTAGAAACGGTAAAACAGTTGTTTTCTATAGTTATAAGATTATCACTCAATACATTCCAGTTCTTATTGTTGAGTATAACACTATCCTGTATTTCTATCAGGATTGCTCCTTCTTTATACTGCGATTGAGCGGATAACTCTAACGTCCTATTGTCCGATTTATCTAACGTCGATAGTTTGCTCTCGATCCTATTATTATTGATTTTATTGGTAAGTTTCAGTTTTTTGATAGGAGTTCCACTAAATGTATTCATGTTACCTTCTCCATTTATGTCGATTACATTATCAGCTGTGGTTGCATTCAATAGAAGCTGCTCAGAAAAAAAGTGATCATAAAAAAAGCTATCGACTTCAATTTCGCCTACCAAAGAACTTTGTTCAAAGTCGACTTTGACATCTATATTCATCAACTTAGATTGAAGCAAATGGTCTACGAGCAGCACATTGATCGGCATCAATGTATGTACTTGCCCGTACAGGTGAATATTACTGCTGGTTATATCTGTGTGTTCAATGATCGTATCCATATCGATGTAGCTATTTGCCAGTTCATTTATGGAGGCGGGTAGGTCCGTTAATTGATAAATGCCATCCATGTGAAGCTGCATGAGGTCGCTATCTATTGATAGGTAAGTGCTATCTGCTTTACTTATGGCAGATATAGAAATGCTATCCTCATGAAAATGATCTGTAGGACTAGATAGGTGTAGGTTTTGAATTAATGCCTGCTGTTGCTCACGCGATGATAGTGGAAGACTGAGTTGACTCTTTAGGTCACCACTCATGCTGATCTCTTCTTTATGCAAATTAAGGTTTTGCATATTGATGGTATCAATCTGTATAGAGAAATCAAAAGTTGAAATCTTCTCACCCAAAGATAAGGTGCCATCATATTGAAGTTGAACATTAGGATCATCTATTGAAATGACTCCTTCTATCTGACCTTCTTGCAAATAGGCGTCAATCTGAATAATATTATAGGTATACCCTCTATATTCAAAATCATTGACATCACCTTTTAGTTTTATATTTCCTTTTTGTAGGGTGGTGCCTTTTCCATCGATTGAGGTAGTGAGCGTTATTTTTCCTAAACTTTCGTCTTTTAGGAGTGTACCAAGATCAAATTCAGATAAGGCTATATCTCCTTTGTAGGTTAGGCTGTCCATTCCATCCTTGAAGCCTAGAACTATATCTGTATCAGCATCACCGATTACTGATTGTAGATTACCATCAAGTCTTATGATTGTCATGTCTCCGCTCAATTTTCCAATATAATTAGTCTGGCCTAAGGCAAGAATATCGATATTATCCAATGAAGCATACGGTAGTTGTGATGTATTGAAAGTAGCATTTTCAAAGTCTAGGTCATAGGAAAGTGAGTCAGCCTGATTGATATTCCGTATTGTACCTTTCGTTGTTGCTTCAAAGGAATCATCTATTTTGATAGAAAAATAATCCAGCGTTAAATTTTCGAAATTACCATTGGCGATTCCTGAGGCAGTAAGATGCTGAAACCGCTGCAGACTGTCCGGTGCAGTATATGAGCTTAACATACTGTCTAATTGATGTATATCCGCCGTGAGTAAATCAATATTTACTTGCACCACATCGGGATTTTGAAAGTCAAGATGGGATGCCTCCAAATTCAAAGATCCTTGTAGGGATATAGCCGTTCCATATTGTAGGTCCATTTTATTGAACTGTAGAACCCGTGGATCAAAGTGAAAAGATTTTGTTTTCGCTTGTAATTTTTCTCCCTGTAACAATCGTAGGTTATTCGGGACGTAAGGTTCCAGAATTTTAAGTAATTTGTAGGATAAGTTTGAGGTCAGATTTTTTACATCATACGACTCCGAACCTAAATCTATTGATAGCTGGTCTGCCAAAACTTGATCTGCCTTTGTACGTGCAACTACATTCTTAACATCGACTTTGTCTTGATGTATGGCAAGTTGTGCTGATCCTTCCTTAAGATCTATCTGATCATTGTAATTTCCATTGAGCTGCTTGATATCTACAATTAGTGAATCTGCTTGATAGTCCAAATCTTGTGCTACGAGATTCAATTCTGATATTCGGGTGTTTTGCTCGTCATTGATTTCTATCAACTTCTGATACAGATTCAGGTCATCAATATTCACAGTCCAGCCTAAATCAGGTAATATGCTCGATGAGCTGTCATCATTTTTATCATTGATAGATAGAAAGGTGTAAGTGTTCTGACTTTTTACCTTATCTAGTGCTACGACCTTTTGAGTAAAGTCAATTTCATTGAAATCCACATTTAGAGACTCTTGTATTGTCTTTACTTCTAGGTCTTTAGTTTTGTAATGTAATTCTACTTGATCGAGACTAATTTTATTAATGTCAAATGACCAACTATTACTAGTTGTGGATGCATTCCCTTTATCATTTATAGCGTTTTCATCTGGATCAGGTAAGATAAAGTTATAATTCATTTCACCGTTTGGTAATTCATACAGATTTATATGTGCATTTTCGATGTTTATATCGTCTATGGAGATTTTTTTTCCGAGTAGTGAGAAAAGGCCGATATTCACCGTAATCTGATCTACAGCTAACAAAGTATCTGATGATTGATCCTTTAAAAGAACCCCTTCCGCTTCGATTTGATCTAGAAAGCTGATATTTAGATTGTCAA
>Ga0209828_1003204_pt1 | contig 12736 bp, 9 predicted proteins | sample MaitaG_FD_187429 | JGI IMG/M metagenome (GOLD analysis project Ga0209828, IMG submission 187429) | Marine algal microbial communities from Maine, USA - Maine_Asex2 metaG (SPAdes) (version 2) | ecosystem: Host-associated > Algae > Red algae > Unclassified | place: Maine, USA | collected 2015-01-05 | reverse complement strand
CTTTTGTTTTATAAGGGTTGCATTTTCCGCCCACCCCTGACTGATGTCAGGGTTCACTCCTTATCGATTGACATTTAGTCAATCGCTTCCACAGAAAGTGGACATTCGCTCATCTTGTGGTCTAGGTCCAAGTATGTATAGTAGCTTCTGATACTTTAATTAGTGCAGGACTATCTATTTGCAGTTAAGCCTCCATCACATTTTCTGCTCTTTTGAAACTTTCATTTTATCTTCATTCAGATTTCCACTATCTTAGATTCTTATCAAAATCAGAATATATGCTATGTAATCGAAGAGTATTTATTCAGCATTCTCTTGTAACTACCGCTTTAAGTAGTAGTTACGCTTGCCAACGAAAGCAAACGATAGTAAGTCCTAATAAAAAGGAAAGCTTAGGTATCGCTTTAGTCGGATTAGGCAATTATGCCTCAGATCTGATAGCTCCAGCTCTGCAGCTCACGAAGCATGCACATCTAGCAGGAATAGTCACTGGAAGTCCCGAGAAGATACCTGTATGGCAGGAGAAGTATGGCATTAAAGATCAGAATGTCTACAGCTATGAGTCGATGCATCAGATCGCAGATAATGATGACATAGATGTGGTATACATTATAGTGCCTACTGGTCTTCATGCTAAATATGCTATCATAGCGGCAAACGCTGGCAAACATGTCTGGTGTGAAAAGCCAATGGCTCTGACTGTCAGTCAGTGTCAGGATATCATAGATGCCTGTGCAAACAATAAAGTGAAACTTTCTTTAGGGTATAGAATGATTCATGAGCCCAATACACAGTCACTGATTTCTTACCGTGACACGAAGCCATTTGGAGAGATGACATCAGTTTCGGCTGCTTCTTGCTATTCTGGGGGTGAACCTTCTGGCTGGCGTGCAGATAAGTCCTTAGGTGGAGGGGCTATGTACGATATGGGTGTCTACGCTGTCAATGGTATCAGGTATGCCACAGGCCAAGATCCCATCGCAGTCACTTCGGCGAGGCACATCATAGATAGACCAGCTCTATTTAAAGAAGTAGATGAAACCACTGAATTTCAATTAAAATTTCAAAACGGCTTATTAGCAAATGGATTGACCAGTGTCGGTAAGCCGGATAATCACCTGAGAGTCGATTGTGAATCGGGATGGTACCAGCTATCGCCTATGCAAGCTTATCATGGAGTCGTCGGTGAGAGAAGTGATGGTGTGAAGCTTGATGTATTTGTGCCTAATCAGCAGGCCATTCAGATGGATGATGATGCACTAGCCATTATCAATGATACTGCAGTTATGTGTCCCGGAGAGATGGGACAAAAAGACATTCGAATCATAGAAGCCATTTTTGAATCAGCTGCGACAGGAAACTCTGTATCGATATAATTAAAAAAGAAATATACATACACATGAAAATATCACTTGACAAAAAAGAATTCTTAGTAAACCAAGTACCTGATTTACTCAAAGAGCTAAAAGCAGATGCTGAACCTAATTTTGGATTGATGTCCCCACAGCATATGGTGGAGCATCTGATCTGGGTTACGAAGAGTTCGCTGAAAAGAGCGGGAGAGCCTGCTGCTGAGCTGAATAAGTCACAATCCTATTTTAGAAAGTTCTTAGACTCTGGTGCCAAGTTCAAGCATAGACCTAAAGAAGGTCAAACGAAAGACGATTTAGCTAAGTTAAGATATGGATCTTTAGAAGAGGCGATAGCTGAAGTACCTAAAGCTACAGATCGATTGTTCACTACCTTTCAGGAGAATCCTTCTTATAAAAGCTATAACGAGATGATGGGCGAGTTTGATAAGAATGATCATGAATTGATGCATTATGAACACTTCAAATGGCACTTATATCAGTTTGGGATTATTGAAAAGTACCTTGAAGATGAAGCATAGGGAAGCACACTTATGTTTTAGATATTGCTTATCAGCTTAGTAGATATGCTATCGATCGCATGATGTAAAATTGATATGCTATTGGCTTGGTCAAGTTTTTGCTACTGTACTGATTAATAATCTATGGTATGAGTAAAACGATTCTACTTCTTAATGGACCTAATCTCAATCTACTTGGGCAGAGAGAGCCTGATATCTATGGCGCTAAGACTTTAGCAGATATAGAAGAGGAGTGTATAAAGATGGCTCAGGATCGAGGAGTGACAGTCTACTGTGAGCAGCGTAATGGGGAGGGAGAGATGGTAGAAGTCATCCATGATGCCATGAGTAAAGCTGATGCTATCGTCATTAATCCTGGTGCATATTCTCATACTTCCATCGCTCTGAGAGATGCATTAGCAGGTTCTGATTTACCTGTATATGAGATCCATATATCTAACATTCATGCTCGCGAATCATTCAGGCATTTTTCTTATATCTCTGCTATAGCGGAGGGTGTCATATGTGGCTTAGGGACTCGCGGCTACATGTTTGCTCTACAGGCAGCAATTAAGGATCTGAAGGATAAAAAATAGGCATAGCTTTATTAGTATGACACTGCTACAAAGGGGGGCATTTTGTAGCCGAATGTTCATAATTTTAATAGAATAAAAGCTCTATAAATAGCTTCCAGCCCTAGTATTTCTCTTAGAAAAGGGGGCAATTAATTTTCCTTAATCATATAGATCCCAGAAGAACCCCAATCGTAGTTTAAAGTCGACGAGAGGATAGTCATTCGTTAATTCAAAGACTTGATTATTAATAGTCTGGCTTAGGTTCTCAGCTAAGATGAAAGCTCTAAGCTTATCTACTTTAAAGGACAAAAAAGCATCGGCTTGGTATAAGAATGGTTCTTGATCAAGCGTATTCTGATGAAATACGCCTATCACAGGGGAGTAATCTGAAGCGACGTATGATTCCACAGCCTTTATCCTGACACCAAATCTAGCCCACATTTTTTTCTTAAAAATGAAGTTTTCCCAGTACAGCTCATGGTCGCTCAGCAGCCTTGGAAGATTCAGTACGTTATCGGTAAGCGTCTGCAGCCCGACCTGATGCTCCATATGAAGTGACTTAAAGCGATGATGGGATTTTGCATACAGTTGACTGATGAGGATAGTGCCATCATATTGAACGGGAGTTACCTCTTGGCTATAGTAGATGGGATTAGTCAATGCGATCTGTGATATTTCTGCGGAAAGTCCAAGTCTCTTTAAAGATACAGCTCCACTTAGTGTATTTCTTAATGGCTTGCTGAATGAATTATTCCATACCTCGATTTGATTGATGAAAGCTTGCTGCTGAATGAGTGCTGGTCTGTGTCGTTCGAAAATGGCAGATCCAGTTAGACTAAAATCTTCCCCAAGGTCTATGTCGGCATTGGCTTGTATTTTATATTCGGCAATGTTGCTAGCGAGACCTAAGTAGGCTTTAGAGTGCAGCGAGACTTTATCATTAATCTGAAGTGATAATTTACCTGTAGCACTTAGGTCATTGACACTGTAGGTTCGAGCATCTTGGTCAATGGAATAGTAGCTGTAATTTATGCCTGCATTGACCGAGAAGCCTTTCCATAGTAAATCGCCTGAAAGGCTCGTCTCTAATTTATGATAAGATAAAAACGATCTGATCCCTCTATCTTCTACCGCGTACATCCCATAGTAGCTTCTCTCAGCATCATTAAGTGACTCATCAGAAAATTTAAACGACCCATTCTCATAAGCGACTTCATGCCTAAAACTGATCCCTTCGAACTGAGGTAGACTAAAATAGTTATTAATGGCATATTCTTGATTGGCATGTCTGGTCTGCGCGCCTTCTAAGAATGTAGGGATCCGGGTTCTAAAATTATAGAATGGCTGGTTAAATAAACTATCAGTGGTGATGCCTCCATTCTGCGAAGCATTGTTAGCATTGGAGACATAAGTGATGATCATGTCTCTGGATTTATATTTCTTAGTGATGGCAAATGCCAGATTAGTCAGTCTGGTAGCTTGAGCCGTATAAAAGCCTTCTTGTATAATTCTGGAATAATCTATGGTAAGCTGTACATCATTCTTAAATGGACGACTGAAGATGGCAGATATCATAAAGTTACTCTGATTACTACCTGCGATGAATTCTAGATTAGAGAATGCTCGATTAGTCTTGTATAACTTAATATTGTGCCTGCTTTTATTATAGATATTGAAATCATGAAAGCCAAAATCTAATTTGCTGTGCCGATCTTCATTAGTGTAATATAATGGTCTTGCAGCCGACCCTACATTTCCTAAGTTTTGATAAAATAACTGTCCTTTTTCTACTGGGTTATAGATCTGAAGTTGGTTCAATAGGGTATCTGAAAATCTGGCTAATTCATTAATTTGCTCTATATAATACCATTCTACGCTGGTGGTATCTGGTCCGGTCCTAACCTGTGTTGTCGTCTGAGGCTGATTGACCTGTCCTCTGGCTCCCGAGAAGTCTGGTCTCTGCGATTGACCTATCTGATTAACTCCAATGCATAGAATCAGAGATATCCAAGTGATTGAGATGTATTTATATACACGCAGCATTTACGAGTAAAATATTTTATTGTAAAACGATATTACTTTCTGTATCGTACGATTCATTAGGCATAAAGATACGTTTGTCTTCTCTTGATTAGTCATCTAATTCTTAGCTTACCTATTTTTAGCGTTATGATGGACTGATATTTGATCTCTTGACCATGACACATTATGAAGAAAGTCTTAATCACAGGAGCGGCAGGATTTATTGGATCACATCTGGCAGATAGATATCTGAAAGATGGCTACCATGTCGTAGCTATGGATAATCTTATCACTGGATCTTTAAAAAACATAGAACATCTATTTCCTCAGCAACATTTTGAGTTTTACTATCATGATGTCAGCACGTTTGTTCATATACCAGGTGATTTAGATTACATACTTCACTTTGCTTCTCCAGCAAGTCCTATTGATTATTTAAGGATGCCGATCCAGACGCTTAAAGTCGGTTCACTTGGAACTCATAATTTGTTGGGTTTAGCCAAAGAGAAGAAAGCCAGACTACTTATTGCATCTACTTCTGAAGTGTATGGAGACCCTGAGGTGCACCCTCAGACAGAGTCATACTGGGGTAATGTGAATCCGATCGGTCCCAGAGGCGTCTATGATGAAGCTAAGCGATTTCAAGAGGCAATGACGATGGCCTACCATAATTATCATGGATTAGAGACGAGGATAGTCCGAATCTTTAATACCTATGGCCCAAGGATGAGACTTGCTGACGGTAGAGCCTTACCTGCTTTCTTTGGTCAGGCTATGGCAGGGGAGGAGTTGACTATTTTCGGAGATGGTCAGCAGACCAGATCTTTTTGCTATATCGATGATTTGGTAGAAGGCATCACCAGACTCATGGATAGCGACTATCATCTGCCTGTCAATATTGGCAATCCTGATGAGATCACCATAAAGCAGCTTGCGGAAGAGATATTAGCATTAGTGAATCATCCAGAAGCCAGACTGTCTTTTCAAGAACTACCAGAAGATGATCCTAAGAAAAGACAACCTGATATCAGCTTAGCGAAGCAAGTATTAGACTGGGCACCAGCTATAGATCGTGCGGAAGGTCTCAGAAAGACTTTTGAGTATTTTAAAAAATAGTCACCACCTCTCGAAAGCTAATATACCGAAGAGAATTGGTTCGAGCTTTGTAAACCAGCAGACCTATTTCTTTCGGGTATTATACTCGATCTAAATTCCAACCGATAATCCTCGGTATGAAATAGTGTTTGTTTAACTATCGAAAAGAAATTAAGTCTATATCAAAAGCTATAGGTGTATTGGGCGGAATAGAACCTTGGCCTCTTGGACCATAAGCTAAATCAGAAGGTATGATAAGCATGATGCTTCCACCAGTCCCAATAAGCTGAATACCTTCTTGCCATCCTACAATAAGATTACCTAAAGGAAAAGAAATATTATTATTTGCATCAAAGCTATTTCCATTTAGAAAGTAGCCATTGTAATTAATTGTAATTTCAGAGTTTATGGTCGGATTAGGTGCTGTACCTTGTTCCTTTATGATATAGTGTAGGCCAGATGCTGTCACTTGAGTCATCAGGTTATTTTGAGCGATGTACTCATCAATGGTTAATCCAGCGACCTCGTCATCATCACCTCCACATGAGGTACTGACTAATAAAATGGCAAATAGTAAGTATGATAGGTATTTGATGGTCATATGATAAGATGTTTAATTTGGCGGCAAATATAGATTTACTTAGGTCAAAACGCATCAGAATTCAATATTGTAATCTGATTTCATAGAAATACTTGAAAGAATTATCTTTTTTATATACTAAATGGAAAGCAGTATGGGACTTTTATTGCAATGATATTTTTTAGCTATCAAGGCGAGAAGCGCAGTGAATGCAGGTATTCACGAGTATTTTTAACGCTGAGAGCTGCCAAAAGATCAAGTAATAATGTCCCAAATCGGTTTTTTTTTGGTACAGTGGTGAGAACATCAACAAAGCGCATTTGGTGATAATATAGCCACAGCAGCAAGGCATAGTTTTTGAATACAATTAAATGATTGTTCACTGTGGGCGTGAATTAATAAGGCCCTAATCAAGTTAATGATCTTATATCAATATGAGATTTACTTATAAATTATATTTTATTATTATATGTATTCTGTTGATTAACAGTATACAGGCTCAGAATCAAGTCTCTGAAGCACAAGCAAGAGCAGAGCTGGAACGGCGAGGGCTCAATGAAGCTGAAGTCATCAATGCTCTGCTCGATGAGGGCATCGTGATTGATGATATAAATGACGTTAAGAATTTATCCCCTGCACAGCTGGAAAGAATGCAGACCATCATCCAGAACTTAGAACAAGGAAAAAAATCTGATGTCACGAAGTTATTGATACAAGGACCAGATACTATACCAGAAAAGAATATCGATACAGATAAAGAAGACAGTGTGGAGACTCTTGATGTAGATAGTATGATGATAGAAGAATCATTAGAGACTGAGGTAGATAGTACTTTACTGATCTACGGACAGAGCATATTTCGCAATGGAAGTATCAATGTATTCCAGCAGGGAGATGAGTTGCAATTACCGGAGAGCTATGTGCTTGGTGTAGGAGACGAAGTATCAGTTTCTATTTTTGGTAGATCACAGTTTGAGGATAAGTATAAGATCCGAAGCGATGGATATATCAGAATACTGGATGGTAATCGACGTATACTTTTGAAGGGTGCAAGTATTACCTCAGCTAAAGAAAAGCTGTATAAAGCATTTTCTAATTATTATAATTTTAGTGCTGGCGAGTTTGAATTGATCGTCAGTTCGCAGCGGACAGTAAATGTGGGAATCTATGGAGAGGTAAATCGAGTAGGTAACTTTAAGCTTATCGCTTTTAATAATGCCATTAATGCACTCGCTGCTTCTGGAGGTCCTAATCAAATCGGTACACTACGCCGCATCCAATTATTGAAAGCTGAAGGTGGTGTACAGGTAATCGATGTCTATGAATATCTGAATGATCCTAGTAGAGCTGATCAATATTTTATAGAGGATAATGATGTAATCCATGTGCCTGTACAGGGAAATATAATTACGCTGGAAGGTGCTGTCAAGCGGCCTCTGAAATACGAAATGTTAAAAGGGGAAGACTTATTTGATTTGCTGAGTTATGCTGGAGGATTAAGAGAAGATGCATACAGAAAGACATTTGAATTATACAGGTTTGAAAATGATGAGCGAATAAAACTAGACATTCCATATAGTAATCTACAGGCTAATAGAACTTCCTTTAAGCTGAAAGACGGCGATAGAATCGTCGTAGAAGCTGTAGAAGAATCAGCGCGTAACTATGTCAATGTGCAGGGCGAAGTGGTGAATAGAGGAGAATTCGAGAGAAGAGAAAATATGAAAGTCAGTGACTTAGTAGACTTAGCTGGATTAAAGCCAGAGTCCTATACTGCAAAGGCACTACTCATCAGAACGAATCCAGATCAAACAAAGAATTTTATCTGGCTCAATATTGAAGATATCAATGAAAATAAGTCGAGCCCAAGAAATATTTTACTATCAGATAAAGATGTTCTGACGATTTGGGATAGAGCCCGATATACTGATAAAAAGTCATTCTCAGTGAATGGAGCTGTACGGGTGGCTGGTGATTTTGTATATGATGAAAGTGAGAACCTGAGAGTGACTGATGCCATATTTTTAGCAGGAGGTAAGAAGAGCGATGCTGGCAAAATTGTAATGATCTATCGCAAGGACCCATCAGTACCTAACTCTTTAGAATACATCAAAGTGAATCTTCAGGAGATTGAAGATAATCCAGAGTCTAATCAAAATATAAAAATCAGTGGATATGATGTCATAGAGATTATGTCTCGTAATAAATTCGAAGATGAACAATTCATCGGTATCCAGGGCGCCATCAATAATCCTGGAGATTATGCTTATGGACAGAATATGACGATAGGGGATGCGATCATTTTAGCGCAAGGGCTCAAGCTCGGCGCATCAACTAATAATATAGAAGTTTCTCGCTTAGTCTTTCAGGATAATAACCCGACAAAGACTGTAGTGGCTAATCTGAATATCAGTCGAAATTTTGAGTTTGACGCTGGCTCTGATGCCAATTATGTCTTAGAACCTTACGATAATGTGTATATCAGATTTGTACCAGAATTTGAACTGCAGAAAGAAATAAAAGTGTCAGGGGAAGTAAAGTATCCTGGCCCATATTCTTTGCTCAATGACAATGAAAAGATCACAGATATCATCAGTCGTGCAGGTGGATTAACTAATGAAGCATTTCCAGATGGAGCTAAGTTATTCAGGCAAGAAGATTCCTTAGGCTATATCGTATTGAGATTAGATGAGGTTTTGAATTCGCCTAACTCTAAGTATAATTATATCTTAAAAGATGGAGATAAAATAGATGTCCCTAAGAAGTTAGACTTTGTCACAATATCTGGTGCTACGAGAGTGGATGAAGTATTAGATAGTACCATCATCGGCCCTAACAAAGAAATCCAAGTCGCTTATCATCAAGGTAAAAATGCTTTGTTTTACATCGATTATTACGCTGGTGGACTGCACAGTGAGGCTAAGAAGAATCTCATATTCGTAGAGAATGCGAATGGTGAGGTCAAAAAGACAAAACGTAAATTTCCATTCGGATATAAATATCCCAAGGTAAAGAACGGATCGCATATAAAAGTCCGATCCCGATCTGACTTAGATCAGTTAAAGGATGATAATAAAGAAGATGTAGACTGGACCAGAGTCTTAGGTGATTCTGTAGCGCAAGCTATGTCCATATTGACATTGATTTTATTAATTCAGAGATTAGACTAAATCTTTTTAACATTCAAATATTTGTCTTCACAGTGAAGTGTTTCTTCCATTATTTTCTATTGGTGTATAGTCACTCTCTGTTATCCATAAATTAATTATCTGAGTTATTACCCTCCATGAATTTATCCTAATTTCAGGGCATGAGTGTAAAGCGTAAGAAATGGTATGAGCGGATACCACACCCTGTCACCATGCTATTTGGCATCATTATATTTGCTACGATCTTAAGTTATATTCTTCCTGCAGGCATGTTTGAGCGAGAATTGGTCGATGGACGGCAAAGAGTGATACCAGGCACATTTAGTTACATAGATCAGCAGCCTGTATCTTTCTTAGATATGTTTGTAGCGATGGCTAAGGGATTTAAGACAGCATCAGATATCATCTGGATCGTATTTGCTAGTGGGATCATGTTTGGCATATTAGAAAAATCTAAGATGGTGGAGAATGCCGTTGGCACCATTGTTAAGAAGCTCGGCCTCAGACGTAAGTACTTCATTGTGGTAGTGATGACTTTCATTTTTGGTATGCTAGGTGTCGCTGTAGGATATGAGAATAATATTGCCATGGTCCCCATAGGAGCCATGCTCTCCATAGCCATCGGTGGAGATTTGATATTAGCTGCTGGTATCTCGGTGGCAGCGATTACAGTTGGATTTGGCTTATCACCGATTAATCCTTATACGGTAGGAACAGGCCATAAGATAGCAGAGTTGCCCATGTTTTCTGGAGCTCCGTATCGGAGTATCATTTGCTTTTTTGGACTCGCTTTGCTGGCTTATTATAATGTTAGGTATCTAAAGAAGATAGAAGAAGATAGATCTTCCAGCTTGGGTCATGATCTGGATACGTCTGGATTCTCATTGTCGCAGCAGCTGGATTCTTATCGCATGAGTCTTAATAACTGGCTGGTGGCTGGTGTATTTTTGATAGGCATGGTCGTGATGTTATTTGGGATATTTAATTATCACTGGTATTTGCAGGAGATAGCTGCTATATTTATCATGATTGCCATTGGTGCTGGTATTGCAGCTCGATTATCTTCAAGAGAGATCAGTGAGACTGTGCTTCGCTCGATTAGTGTAGTCGCACCTGGGGCATTTATGGTAGGTTTTGCGACGACGATTAAAGTCATCTTAGAGATGGGACAGATCAGTGATACCATTGCTTTTAATTTGTCCGAGGTATTGACTGTCTTGCCATTATACGGCTCTGCGATTGTGATGTCCTTGGCTCAGTGTGTGATGAATCTGATGATTCCATCTGGTAGCGGTCAGGCGTTAGCGACTCTTCCTGTCATGATTCCTGTAGGTGATCTCGTAGGCCTGAGTCGGCAGACGACGATACTGGCCTTTCAGGTAGGTGATGGCGTGACTAATCTCGTGAATCCAACCTTAGGCGGCTTAATCGCCATGCTGAGTTTATGTAGGGTGCCTTTTGATCGATGGCTTAGGTTTATTGCCCCTCTGATGCTGATGATCTTACTGATGAGCTGGATATTTTTGATGATTGCCGTAGCGATTGGCTGGTCGTAGTCGTGTCCCTATCCGCTATCAAGCACTTATAATAAAATAGTTTTTGTAACAGGTGTCAATCTTAAGTTATTATCTAATAAGATAAATAAGGCAAACAAAATAGCCCTTTACTTATAACCTGCCTTAATATGACTCTTACTCTTATGGACGGGCTGAGGATTTAAGCTACTTGTTTTAGCTAATGGATAGCCAAGAGCTTGAAATGCAAACTTACAATCTTCATAAATACGATCTTTGTCGATGGGGGATTCTTTATGGTTGTTCTTTTTATAGTTTTTCTTAGCCTTGACATAGTCTCTCATAGCTGGGAAAGCCTTATCAAATGTATCATAGCCAAACTTCTCGTAGATAGCCTCTAACTGAGATAATGGATCTTTCTCAAATTCTTCAAATCTAAGATCGTAGAGATTCTCCTTAGGGATAAGTTCTTTCTCTATTAGCATCTTACTCATAGAGCTTTTATAGTAATAAAAAATCTTATCGTGGAGCTCTGCTTCGCTGTAATCCTGAAGGAACTGAGTCGTGACCACCTTATTGTACATGAGATAGGTGGATGGTATGACAGACAGGGGATTTCTGTATATATGTATGAACTTTGCTTTCGGATATAGAGTGAGTAGTTCTTTGATTCTACCAGTATTGTGAGGATTTTTAATCAGGATCCTCTTACCTGGATGTGCAAGGGATATCTTACCCATCATCCTTTGATAGGCTTTTCTCCATCCTTTTCTATCATTATCAGTTACATCATTGAAGAGTCCATACTTATTGAAATATTTTTCATTTTGAGGAAACCACCAGCTATGACTTGCACTTTCTAAGGCAAAAGTAGAAATCGCATTTTCTTCCTCAGCGGGTATGTCTATGGAGACCTCAATATTATCTTGAGGACGCTTGTGCGGGACAAGAGGCGTAAATATGCTTTTAAATAGATTACCTCCTATAGTTGTGATGTTAGGGATAAAGGCTTGATAGACCGATAAGAAGCCAAATGACTCATCCTTAGCTAATAAGTAATGTAAATAAGTGGTCCCGCTTCTCCAATGACCAATGATGAACAAGGGCTCATCATGGACGGTGATAGATCTTGTCTTATACCAGAATACGATACGATCCAGAATTTGGAAAGGAGTAGATAGGAGTGAGAAAAAAGTGATCTTAATCGCCTCAAAAATTTTCGATCTACTGACACCTTTATTTTCTTTCAATACTTTAAACCAAGTAATCGGATTGATGGTGTAGTAAATATGACCTGCAGGTATCTTATCTTTTGCCATATCTTGAATGTATCCTCTCTGTTAAGAGGCACAATATAGCGATAGCCTCGATAATTAGCTACACATTCTAAGAAACTTCCGATTCAATTATTCTGCTTTTAGTTATGTAACTCTCTGATAATCAATATAAATTTGTCCAATTAGCAATGATAATAGCCTATGACACTACTCATTCTAATGCTTCAATCAAAGCCTGAGCTTCTTGATATTTCCAGTCTCCCTTTTTAATTATGGCTAATTGCTTTGTCGCATGATCACTGGAGTCGAGCACGTAACTTAATCCTAAATACCAGTTGATTTCTTGTTTTAGCTGGTCTGATGGACCTGTTTTGAGTGCCTTTTCTAAAGCTTTAGAAGCTTCATGATACTGATCGAGCCTTATATGAGAGAGTCCCATATAATAGAAGTCTTGTGTACTGAGTGATTCTATGCTCCGGTAAGCATCTATAGACTGTTGATATGACTTTTTATTGAATGTTGTGATTGCTTCTATTCTATTACCTTCATCGTTTATGATACCCTTAGAAGCCCTTATGTCATATAGCTCTGATGATGCGATATATTGATGAGCGATGGTCTCAGCACTGAGCTGAGCTGAGAATGGTTTCAATA
>Ga0209828_1003203_pt1 | contig 12739 bp, 9 predicted proteins | sample MaitaG_FD_187429 | JGI IMG/M metagenome (GOLD analysis project Ga0209828, IMG submission 187429) | Marine algal microbial communities from Maine, USA - Maine_Asex2 metaG (SPAdes) (version 2) | ecosystem: Host-associated > Algae > Red algae > Unclassified | place: Maine, USA | collected 2015-01-05 | reverse complement strand
CAAATGCTGTAAACAATAATAAGACAAGTAAAAGTTTATTTTTTTTCATATTTAAAGGTTTTGGTTAATTTATGCTAATTTATGTTAAAGAAATCATAATATAACAATGTAAGTACAATAAATTTATTTATAATTAATTTTTTTCAGAATAATAATTTTACAATTTATCGGTAAGTATACTATATTTGCACTTTTAAAATATATTTTAATGAAAGCAGGAATTGTAGGCTTACCAAACGTAGGAAAATCCACATTATTTAATTGTTTATCTAATGCTAAAGCACAAAGCGCAAACTTTCCATTTTGTACAATAGAACCTAATATTGGTGTGGTAAATGTTCCAGATCCAAGACTCCAAAAATTAGAATCTTTGGTAAATCCAGAACGTGTTATGCCAGCTACAGTTGAGATTGTAGATATTGCAGGCTTAGTTAAAGGCGCAAGTAAAGGTGAGGGTTTAGGAAACCAGTTTTTAGCAAATATTCGTGAAACAGATGCTATTTTACATGTATTACGTTGTTTCGATAACGATAATATTGTGCATGTAGACGGTAAAGTAGACCCAATTAGCGATAAAGAAACTATTGATATAGAATTACAATTAAAAGATTTAGATACAGTAGAGAAGAAGCTTGATAAAGTGAAACGTGCTGCAAAAACGGGAAATAAAGACGCACAAAAAGAAGAAGCTGTACTTTTAAAATTAAAAGCAGGTTTAGAAGCAGGAATTTCTGTTCGTGCTTTAGAGTTTACAGAAGATGAATATAACGATTTTGTAAAGCCATCTCAATTAATTACAGATAAGCCAGTAATGTACGTTTGTAATGTAGATGAAAGTGCTGCCGTTATTGGAAACGATTATGTAAATAGAGTAAAAGAAGCTGTAAAAGATGAAAATGCCGAAGTTTTAGTGTTAGCAGTTGGTACAGAAGCAGATATTGCAGAGTTAGACGATTACGAAGAGCGTCAAATGTTTTTAGCAGATATTGGTTTAGACGAACCTGGTTCTGCAAAATTAATTCGTTCTGCTTATAAGTTATTAAACCAGCAAACCTATTTTACAGCAGGTGTAAAAGAAGTACGTGCTTGGACTGTAAACATTGGAGCCACTGGACCAGAAGCTGCAGGAGTGATTCATACAGATTTTGAAAAAGGATTCATTCGTGCAGAAGTTATTGCCTACGACGATTATGTTGAGTACGGAAGCGAAGCTAAAGTAAAAGAAGCTGGTAAAATGAGGGTAGAAGGAAAAGGTTATGTTGTTAAAGATGGAGATGTTATGCATTTTTTGTTTAATGTTTAGCCAAGAGCACTATGTTTTTAGAATAAAGATAAAGACTAAAAAACGAGATAAAAATTTATCTCGTTTTTTTAAATATAATCTTGGATACGCCATTGCGAGAACGTAAGACGTGGCAATTTACTTGTGGCTATACATAAATTTCTAAAAAAATCTTTTTCAACTTTAAGATTGCCATGTTTTTTTTCTTTTGAAAAAGCTCGCGATGACGAAAAGTATTATATTTAGACTTTAATAAATATATTCTATCACGTGATTAAAAATTGGTTTAAAAATATAGGTCCTGGAACTTTAGTAGCAGCAGCTTTTATTGGACCAGGAACAGTAACGCTTTGCACACTTGCTGGTGTTAATTTTGGATTAAATTTACTGTGGGCAATGCTTTTGTCTATTCTCGCCACCATTGTTTTACAAGAAATGGCAGCGCGTTTAGGTATTGTTTCTCAAAAAGGCTTATCTGAAGTCATTAGAAATGAAATAAAAACACCTTTTCTAAGACATTTTATTACCATTTTAATTTTATGTGCCATAGTTATTGGTAATGCGTCTTACGAAGCAGGAAATATAAGTGGTGGTATTTTAGGTTTAGAAACGGTGTTTGGCGATGCTGCATTTACAATTGGCAGCCTTTCGTTAAATGGCATGAGTTTAATTATTGGGGTAATTGCTTTCACTTTACTTTACATAGGTAATTATAAGTTTTTAGAGCGTGCATTAATAGCTTTAGTATTAGTAATGAGTCTGTCTTTTATAATTACAGCAATCATTACAAAACCTAATCTTTTAAACGTATTAAAAGGCTTATTTATTCCTAAATTTCCAGAACAAAGTTTACTAACTATTATTGGTTTAATAGGTACAACCGTAGTGCCTTATAATTTGTTTTTACATGCAGCATTGGTAAAAGAACGCTGGAAATCCACTAAAGATTTAAAGTACGCTACAAAAGACACTATAATATCTATTATTTTAGGTGGTTTGGTATCTATGGCAATAATAATTTCTGCAGCATCTTTGCAAAATACTACCATTACTAATGGTGCAGATTTAGCCAAAAGTTTAGCGCCTTTATATGGTAATTTTTCGAAATATTTTATAGCTATTGGCCTGTTTGCAGCAGGAATTACTTCGGCAATTACAGCGCCTTTAGCAGCTGCTTACGTTGCAAAAGGCTGTTTAGGCTGGAATGGCGGATTAAAATCTAAAAAATTTAGAGCTGTTTGGTTATTTATTTTACTACTTGGTGTGCTATTTTCCTCGATAGGGATTAAGCCAATAGAAATTATAAAATTTGCTCAAGTAGCAAATGGGATGTTATTACCAATTATTGCTGGTATTTTATTATGGATTATGAATAAAGCATCAGTTTTAGGAAAATTTAAAAATACCGTATTGCAAAATATTTTCGGTTTTACCATTTTGGCAGTCAGCCTTTTTCTTGGCTTAAAAAGTATTTTAAAAGTGTTTAATTTAATATAATTTGAAAACCATAGACATAAATTGCGACGTTGGAGAGGGTTTAGAAAATGAAGCCGAAATATTGCCTTACATCTCATCTTGTAGTATTGCGTGCACAGGTCATGCAGGCACTATTAAATCTATAGATGAAACAATAAGATTGGCTAAACTTAATAAAGTAAAAATTGGAGCGCATCCATCGTTTCCAGATCAAGATAATTTTGGACGAAAATTTCTTAAAATGCCTTCTAAAGCTTTGCAAGAAAGTTTAGAATTTCAAATTAATATATTAAAAACTCGTGCAGGTTTACAAGGCAAAAAACTAAATCATATTAAAACACATGGTGCATTGTACAATGCGTCTGCTGTAGATATTGTTATTGCCCAAACAGTAATAAACGCTATTAAAAACACGGTTGAAGATGTGTTTTTATATGTGCCATTCAATTCTAAAATCGAAAAATTAGCGTTGTTAAATAATATTCCAATTAAATACGAAGTGTTTATAGATAGAAATTATAACGACGATTTAACCTTAGTATCTCGCTCGCAATCTAATGCAATAATTACAAAGCCCAATAAAGCTTTTGAGCATTTGTTTACAATGATTAACAAGGGTAAAGTAAAAACAATTTTAAACCAAAATATAAGTATAAAAGCAGACACTTATTGTATTCATGGCGATAATAAAAATGTACTTTATATTTTAAAATACATCTCGCAAGAATTAATAAGTAAAGGATTTGAAATTGCTTAAATGATTTATAGATTAAAATATAAACCATTTGGAAACCAAGCCATTTTAATAGAATGGCCTTCAGAAATTAATGATTTAATTTTAGAAGATATTATTAATTTTGAGCTGAAAATTAAAGCAGATAAAATTAATTTAATTGAAGATATAATTATAGGCTACAACTCGCTAACCATTAAATATAGTGTTGCTTTTAATAGTTTTCAACATAAAAAAGAACTATTACAAAATAGTTATTCCAAATTAAATATTCCTTTAAAATCAAAAGCTTTAATATGGCATATTCCAGTATGCTATAACAAAGACTATGGTTTAGATTTACAAAATGTTTCTAAAGAAAAAAACATTACAATTAACCAAGTTATTAATTTACATACTACCGCCATTTACAAAGTTTATTTTATTGGTTTTTTACCAGGCTTTTTATACTTAGGTGGTTTAGATACTAAACTGCATATAAACAGAAAAAAAACACCTCGAATTAATGTTGCCAAAGGCTCAGTTGGCATTGGCGGTTCGCAAACTGGTATTTATCCAAGCGATAGTGCAGGTGGATGGAATATTATTGGTAAAACTCCCATTTCCTTTTTTAATGTGTTGCAACTTAATCCATGTTTTGCAAAAGCAGGAGACACGATTAAATTTGTTTCAATATCCAAACCTGAATTTTTAAAAATTGAAGCTAAAATAGCGCAAGGCTTATATACTTTAAAACCAGAAAACAATGGTTAGAGTAGAAGTTGCAGGTATTTTAACCACCATTCAAGATTTAGGTAGAAAAGGCTATGGAAATGTTGGAGTACCTATGTCTGGAGCTATGGATTTATACTCCGCAAAAATTGCAAACCTAATGCTTCAAAATAGCGAAAATGATGCTGTTCTTGAAATCACTTTTGGTAATTGCACGTTGGTTTTCGAAAAAGAAACAGTAATCTGTATTTCGGGAGCAGATTTTTCTGCAACTATAAATAATCAATTGGTGGTATTAAATTCAATATTAAAAATTAATAAAAATGATGTTTTAAAATTTAGAAAACGTAATTACGGCGTTAGAACATATATCGCCATTTTTGGAGGCTTTAAAACTAAAAAGTTTTTAAAAAGTAGGAGCTTCTATATTAATATTACAAAAGATAGTGTTTTGAAAAAAGGTGATTTGTTACCATATAAATCTTATAACAAAAAAATTACTTCAACTTTATCGACTATAAAGCCGAACATACTTCAGTTTAATAAAAAAACTATAGAGTGTTTTAAAGGTCCAGAATACATTTTGCTTTCAGAATTACAAAAAAAAAACATTATCAATACACTATTTAGTATATCTAACGCTAATAATAGAATGGCATATCTACTAAATGAGTTAATAGAAAATACTTTAGAATCTATGTTAACTTCTGCTGTATTACCTGGAACAGTGCAATTAACGCCATCTGGAAAATTAATTATCTTATTGCGGGACTGCCAAGTAACAGGTGGTTATCCTCGAATACTTCAATTAACGCCAGAAGCAATTAATATAATATCCCAAAAAACGACGCACGATAGTTTTAAGTTTAAACTAATTTAACTAACTTAAAACGTATAATTTATAGTTAGTGCTTGGTAGTTGTCTCCAAATTGAGTTCTTGCCATTGTAGGATAAAAACTAACTTTCGCGTCTTCGCAACGTTTGTGTAATTCAGGAATGTAGTATCCAGCTAACGCGCCTAAACCATAACCCAATAAAACATCTGTTAAAAAGTGTTGTCCTGCTTTCATTCTAAAATAACCTACGGCTGCCGGAACTACAATAGCGCCAGTCCACACATAAGGAACAGCTGCGGAATCTGGATTAAAATCTTGAAATACTTTAGCAGCAAAAAATGTTGCAGTAGATGTTGCAGCAACATGTCCAGAATAAAATGAGCGAGTTGCAGTTGTACTTTCTATTCTTTCTTGAGGTGTGTTAAGGTTGTAAACATAAGGTCTAGCTCTGTTAGTTAAACCAGCAGTGATGGTGAATAGAGTAGAAGTGGTGGCTAAACTTTCTATATAAATACCAAAAAGCTGTGCTGCGTGATCGTTTATATCGTCGTCTAAAAGTAATGCAAATGGCGCAGCAAAGGCAGTGTAAAAAGGAATATCACTTATTTTACTAGCATTCTCATCATAATTACCAGCAACCCATTTATCTAAAAAATTAATATCGTTTTGCTTAGTTCTAATAGTTGCAATTTCTGCGGGTGTAAAAGATTCTTTACTACCTATAATTAAAACACCTCCAGCGGTTCCTGCTAAAGCTGCACCTGTCCAGATACCATCGCGTGTCCAATCCCATTCGTAAGGAGATTGCGATTTTTGAGCATTAACATTAAATAATATTAAAGATAATATTAGACTAAGCGTTATTTTTTTCATTTTTATAAGGTTTTTACAAAAATACTAATCGAGTAATTTATTACAAACGAATTAAGATATAATTAAGACCATTTTTGTTTTAAGTTAATATTATATTTTTTAGGGTTAATTTTAATTTTATAGTTATTAAAAAAACATTGTTAATTACTTTATTAGTGCAGTGTTTCATTTTCTTATACGTTATATTATATTAGCAGTTCCATCTTAATTTCGCGCTCGTCTCAATGACTAAACAAACTAAATATACCGAAGATAATATACGCTCGCTCGACTGGAAAGAACATATTCGTATGCGTCCAGGAATGTATATTGGTAAGTTAGGTGATGGGTCTTCGCCAGACGATGGTATTTACATTCTACTTAAAGAAGTACTCGATAACTCTATAGATGAGTTTGTAATGGGTGCAGGAAAAACCATCGAAATTTCTGTACAAGGCAGTAAAGTTATTGTTCGCGATTATGGTCGAGGTATTCCACTTGGTAAAGTTGTAGATGTAGTGTCTAAAATGAACACCGGTGGTAAGTACGATTCTAAGGCCTTTAAAAAATCGGTTGGATTAAACGGAGTTGGTACCAAAGCTGTAAATGCATTATCTTCTTATTTTAGAGTAGAATCTTCAAGAGATGGAAAAAGTGCCTCTGCAGATTTTGAGCAAGGAAATTTAACAGACCAAGAACTTTTAGAAGAATCGAGTAGAAGAAAAGGAACAAAAGTGTCTTTTATTCCAGACGAAATAATCTTTAAAAAATACAAATATAGACCAGAATACATAGTTAAAATGCTAAAAAACTATGTGTACCTTAATCCTGGTTTAACCATTGTTTTTAATGGTGAAAAATATTTTAGTGAAAACGGTTTAAAAGATTTACTAGCTGAAAAAATAGCGGAAACCGATTTGCTCTACCCAATTATTCATCTTCGTGGTAATGATATTGAAGTTGCAATAACACACAGTAAAACCCAGTATAGCGAGGAGTACAATAGTTTTGTAAACGGACAAAATACGACGCAAGGAGGAACACACTTAACTGCTTTTAGAGAAGCCATTGTTAAAACCATTCGTGATTTCTTTGGTAAGCAATACGATGCATCAGACATTAGAAAATCTATAGTATCTGCAATTGCTATTAAAGTAATGGAGCCAGTTTTTGAAAGCCAGACCAAAACAAAATTAGGCTCTACAGATATGGGAGGCGATTTGCCAACGGTTAGAACATACATAAACGATTTCCTAAAAACACAATTAGATAATTACTTACATAAGAATTCTGATACTGCAGAGAAGATTCAGCGTAAAATTATACAAGCAGAACGCGAGCGAAAAGAATTATCTGGTATTAGAAAATTAGCAAAAGACCGCGCTAAAAAATCTAATCTACACAACAAAAAATTACGCGATTGTCGTGTGCATTTTGGAGATACAAAAAACCCTAGAAATTTAGAATCTACGCTTTTTATAACCGAGGGAGACTCTGCATCTGGTAGTATTACTAAATCTCGCGATGTTAACACACAAGCCGTTTTTAGTTTAAAAGGAAAGCCACTTAATTGTTATGGTTTAACAAAGAAAATAGTTTACGAAAACGAGGAATTCAATTTATTACAAGCGGCGTTAAATATTGAAGAATCTTTAGAAGATTTACGTTACAACAATGTTGTAATCGCAACAGATGCAGATGTAGATGGTATGCACATTCGCTTATTATTAATAACTTTCTTTCTTCAGTTTTTTCCTGAGGTTATAAAAGAAGGGCATTTATATATTTTACAAACACCGCTGTTTAGAGTACGAAATAAAAAGAAAACCATTTATTGCTATTCTGAAGAAGAACGTCGTGATGCCATAGAAACATTAAAACCAAAACCAGAAATAACACGATTTAAAGGACTTGGAGAAATTTCACCAGACGAATTTGTTCATTTTATTGGTGACGATATTAGATTAGATCCTGTAATGTTAGACGATAATATGTCTATTGAAGACTTGCTGTCTTTCTATATGGGAAAAAATACGCCAACACGACAAGAGTTTATTATAAATAATTTGAAGGTTGAAGTTGATTTGGTTGAAGACTAAATTCATGCGAAAAGATGAATCTAATAAAAAAATAGAAAAATGAAACAGAATATTAAATCGCTACTTATAATTTTTTTCATTATAAGCTGTGGGTCAGATGATAACGATAATTGTACTAAAGTAATTAACATACCTCAAACTTATTTTGTTAATAATCAGTCATATAGTTATGATGTTCAACAGGAAGTTTCATGTGATTTTCCTGAACCTGAAGAACCACAAATAATCGAGCCTCCTTTTTTAGAAAATTTTTCATATCAAGTGATTAGTTTTGAATTCACTCCAGATACTGGAAATAATACTTCAAGATTGCAATCTGAAATTAAATTAATTAATCCTAATAATTATCAGGTTAACGGTATTCCTTATTTTACTATTAATGTTGATGGGATTCAAGTTTTAACAACTTATGCAAATTTAATTGGAAACCAATGTAATCAATTAAATGCTAATTCAAACTGCACATTATTTATTGATAATGAAGATTCTCTTGATTTAGGTACTCCTAACACCATTGAATTAGTTAATGTTGAATATATTTTAGTAAATTAAAATATGACAGAAGAAAACGACGAAATAACAAACAACCTCGACAACCAAGAACCACAAGAAACCATTACCAGAATTACTGGAATGTATAAAGAGTGGTTTTTGGATTACGCTTCGTATGTAATTTTAGAACGTGCAGTACCAGCGATCGAGGACGGTTTTAAACCCGTACAACGTCGTATCATGCATTCTATGAAGGATTTAGACGATGGTCGTTACAACAAAGTAGCAAACATTGTTGGTCACACCATGCAATATCATCCTCACGGAGATGCAAGTATAGCAGATGCCATGGTGCAAATAGGGCAGAAAGATTTATTAATAGACACACAAGGAAACTGGGGAAATATATTAACAGGGGATCGCGCAGCAGCATCACGTTATATAGAAGCACGAATTTCTAAATTTGGATTAGATGTTGTGTTTAATCCTAAAATTACAGAATGGCAACAAAGCTATGATGGCAGACGCCAAGAACCGGTAAACTTACCAGTTATGTTTCCGTTATTGTTGGCGCAAGGTGGAGAAGGTATTGCCGTAGGTTTATCGACTAAAATATTACCTCATAATTTTATAGAATTAATTGATGCTTCAGTAAATCATTTACAAGGCAAGCGCTTTATTATCTTACCAGATTTCCCAACGGCTGGAGTCGCAGATTTTTCAAATTATAACGATGGTTTAAGAGGAGGAAAGGTACGTGTTCGTGCCAAAATTTCGCAAACCGATAAAAATACATTGGTAATTACAGAAATTCCTTTTGCTACCACAACATCATCACTTATCGATTCTATTTTAAAAGCAAATGATAAGGGAAAGATTAAGATTAAAAAAATTGAAGATAATACTGCTGCAAATGTTGAGATTTTAATTCATTTACCTTCAGGGTTATCACCAGATAAAACCATTGATGCCTTATTTGCATTTACGAGTTGCGAAAGCTCAATTTCTCCTTTAGGTTGTGTTATTGAAGATAATAAACCACTGTTTGTTGGAGTTACCGAAATGCTTCGCAGAAGTACAGATAATACTGTTAAACTTTTAAAACAAGAGCTTGAAATTAAGCTTCGAGAATTAGAAGAACAATGGCACTTTGCAAGTTTAGAACGTATTTTTATTGAAAATAGAATTTATCGTGATATTGAGCAAGAAGAAACTTGGGATGGCGTAATTAATGCCATCGATAAAGGACTTAAGCCACATATAAAACATTTAAAACGTACTATTACTGTTGAAGATATTACACGTTTAACAGAGATTCGAATAAAACGTATTTCTAAATTCGATATTGATAAAGCGCAACAAAAAATTGATGCTTTAGAAGACGCTATTGCCGAGGTTAAACATCATTTAGCAAACTTAGTCGATTACGCAATAGCGTATTTCACAAAATTAAAAAAGGACTATGGCGAAGGCAGAGAACGTAAAACAGAAATAAGAACGTTTGGAGATGTCGATGCCACCAAAGTAATTATTCGTAACACAAAACTCTACGTTAATAGAGCAGAAGGTTTTATTGGTACGTCTTTACGTAAAGACGAGTACGTTGGAGATTGTAGTGATATAGACGATATAATCGCTTTTACAGGCGATGGTAAAATGATGGTTACCAAAGTAGATTCTAAAACATTTATTGGTAAAGATATTATACATGTCGCTATTTTCAAGAAAAAAGACAAGCGTACTATTTATAACATGATTTATCGTGATGGTAGTAAAGGTGCTTCGTATGTCAAGCGTTTCGCTGTAAATTCTGTGACTCGTGACAAGGAATACAATTTAACCAATGGTACTAGAAGTTCGAAATTGTGGTATTTTTCTGCAAACCCAAATGGTGAAGCAGAAATTATTTCAATATTACTGCGTCAAGTTGGTAGTATCAAGAAATTAAAGTGGGATATCGATTTTGCCGACATTTTGATAAAAGGTAGAGGCTCGAAAGGTAATGTGGTAACCAAATATCCTATTAAAAAAATTGAATTAAAAGAAAAAGGTGTCTCTACTTTAAAACCTCGTAAAATTTGGTTTGATGATACTGTACAACGCTTAAATGTTGATGGTCGTGGCGAATTAGTTGGCGAATTTAGAGGAGAAGACAAGCTGTTAATCATCACCCAAAAAGGAATGGTTAAAACCGTAACTCCAGAAGTTACGCTTCATTTTGATGATGACATGATTGTTATGGAAAAATGGATTCCTAAAAAACCAGTTTCTGCAATTTATTTTGATGGTGAAAAAGAAAAATACTACGTCAAACGTTTTTTGATTGAGAATGAAGATAAAGAAGAGCTGTTTATTTCTGAACATGAAAACTCACAATTAGAAATTGTGTCTACAGATTGGAAACCAATGGCAGAGATTGTATTTGCTAAAGAAAGAGGTAAGGACAGAAAGGACAATAAAGCGCTAAATATAGAAGAATTTATTTCTGTAAAAGGCATAACAGCATTAGGAAACCAGTTGACTAAGCATAAAGTTAACCAGGTTAATTTATTAGATCCTTTGCCAAATGAAGCACTTAAAGAAATTTCTGCAGTAGATATTGAAGTTAGCGATGAGATTGTATTAGAAAATACTTTAGCTATAGATGTTCCTGTTGTTGAATCTGAAAACCCAACTAAGGAATTTAAAAGTGATAAAGACAAAACTAAAAAGGCACTAGAAAGAGCTATACAAAAGAAAAAAGACGATCAAGAAGATAAAGATCAAACAAGTTTGTTTTAATAAAAAAAATCACTTATTTCAATTTTGGTGTAATATATAAATTAGAATCAAGTAAATTTTCCAGAATAAAAAAACCACTAAAAATTATCACATTAGTTTAATGTTTAATTATTTGTTCTTGTAATCTATAGACGGAGGCACTACGTGGTCTATAATGAATAACGGTATTTCAGATTTTGGGGATAACACAGGAAAAATAAATATTAAGGTATTATATGCTTGTTTTATAGGCACTGATAGAACCATAATTGTTTTTCGATCTAACGATGGTGGCGATTCTTAGAAAAGTAAAGGTATAAATAAAATTCGCTCTTCTAATCAAGAAGAATATGCACACACAATAGGTATCATAATAACTATTGTCAATTAAAATTGACAAATTATACCTAAAGCACTTAATCATTTAAAATAAAAACCTTAATAATACAATACATTAGTATTATTATTTGTATATTAACAAAATTAACTAATTTTTAAACATATAAATTATGATTTACAATTCCACTTTAAAAATTAAATCCCTTATACTATGCTTAGTATCTATCATGTGTATGTCTTCTATAAAAGCCCAAGAGCGGTCTTGTGGTATGGTAGAATATATGCAAGAACAAATGAAAGATCCAGAATATGCTAAACAGCATAAAATTTCTCAAGCGAAATTCAAAGCGCAATTAGAAAAAAATCTAAATGGAAACTACGAAAGAAGAATCAATCCAATTCTTATTCCTGTTGCAGTTCATTTTCCTAGTGGTTCAGAATCTGACAGAGCATGTTTAGAAGCATTAGCTCAAAATCAAGTAGATATTTTAAACGAAGATTTTACAGGTACAAATGCAGATATTTCTGATTGGGATGATGCTCAATCTTTTTATCCTGGAGTAAGTACTGGAGCAGCAAATTTCTTATTTTGTCTTGCAACAAAAAATCATCCAACTGGCATAGATTCTGAGATGGTTGAAGGTGGCCCGGCTGTTACAATTGGATATAATTTTGGAAGTGGTGGTTCAACCGATTCAAACTGGTCTGGCTACATGAATTTTTTAGTTAAACAGTTAAGTGGAGGCGTACTAGGTTTCTCTCCTTTGCGGGGTAGTGTAGCTAATGGTCAGTCTGTAACAATGAATTTAGGTGCTTTTGGTTCTGGCGCTGGTTGTCCTGGTTCTGGAATTGTTCCTGGTGCTCCTTACAACTTAGGAAGAACTGTAACGCATGAGCTTGGTCACTTCTATAATTTGGAGCATACATTTAGTGGATCTTGTTCCACAGATGATGGTATTGCTGATACACCAAACCAAAGTAGCCCAAGTGGAGGTTGTCCTACACTTGGAAATACACCAGCATGTAACTCTGGAGAACAAGTATTGTTTCAAAGTTATATGGATTATACTAACGATGCTTGCATGATTATGTTTAGTAACGACCAAGCTACTGTTCAGGAGGCATACGTAACGTCTATAGAATCTACGTTTAAACAAA
>Ga0209828_1003192_pt1 | contig 12771 bp, 11 predicted proteins | sample MaitaG_FD_187429 | JGI IMG/M metagenome (GOLD analysis project Ga0209828, IMG submission 187429) | Marine algal microbial communities from Maine, USA - Maine_Asex2 metaG (SPAdes) (version 2) | ecosystem: Host-associated > Algae > Red algae > Unclassified | place: Maine, USA | collected 2015-01-05 | reverse complement strand
CTGTTTGAGTTCCTTCTGTTTGAGTTCCAATTTTCCAGGCATTTGGATCTGTCATTTCGAAGTCGCGAATGGCCTGAGGAGATTCAAAATCTTGTGCATAAACTAAATTGTAGCCATCTGGGACTACAGTCTCTTGTGCCAAGAAATCTGTGGTTTTACATTGTGCGCATAAAAGCAATAATAGAACTAATTTTAAAAGATATTTTATCATGATATTTATTTCACTATGACTTGGGTGGATGCTTCTTTGTTATATGGTAATTGCATTGATTTAAATCTATTATTTATCCTTAGCAAATGATGATCTACACCAATCTCAGCTCCCGGCACAAATCCTGGCACCGTAATCACTTGTACCAATGCATTGCCAAAGCCCCTGTGCATTACACCTCTCGGAAGATAAATGAAATCTCCGACTTTGAGTGAATGGGATTGTATAACTCGCTTCACTTCTGATTCATTCACTTCGGTATTATTTTCAATTATGTCTACTTGGTGACTTGTTAACAACTTAGCAGTTGGTGCAGCCATTTGTACAAGATAAAATTCGTCAAAGCCTCCTTCGACAGGGTGATAATGAGAAAATGAATCCATTATTCTCACTCGATGTGCATTCAAACTATGATACACATATTTTCCAACTGAAGATTTCCAAGTCAATAATATTCTTCGATATGCATTTGTTTCGGTTGCACAACCACCAGGAATATCTGTAATATTAGGATCCCAATCTGGACGAATAAAAGGTGGAATATCTCTTGGCAATTGAGCCGGTGAAGAAATCACAAGTGCGCTGAATAAGCTATCTGCATACAATTGATCTGTAGGACGTAAAGCAATAATATCACCAACGGAAAACTTGGAAGACGCATGCCCATTTAGATCAATTGTTCCTCCACCTTGCTGGATAAATAGCAATCTGGTTTCATCATTTTTTTCAACCAGTTGAGTATTATATAGATAGTCCAATTGGTAGCCTGGATTATTATTAGTAAATTCTTTTTGAATTTTTAGAAAGCCTTCATCCTTTCCTTCTTGAATATTGGAAACAAGTAAGTTTTCGATTTGACTATTAGCTTGAATGTTATGTGTTTGGGTACATGACATATATACAAGGACTAATAAAATACTTGTTATTGGATATTTAACTGATGTGTCATTTACAAGTTTCATTTTTAAACTACTTCATTTTAAGTCTCGCCTTCTGGCAATTGGTTATAAAGAAATTCCTCTTTTCCAAGGGATAAAATCATCCTGTCCCAATTGAACCGCTTTGGGTAAATACTGGCCGCTTGCCACTTTTATGATCAACTCTAATAATTCTTCTCCTTTTGATTCGATTGTGTCTTCGCCATGTATGATTGTACCTGCATCAATGTCTATGATGTCTGCCATGCGATCATTTAATTCTGAATTGGTTGAAATTTTTAGTGTTGGTGCGATTGGATTCCCCGTTGGTGTTCCTAGTCCTGTTGTGAATACAATGATGTTTGCACCGGATCCAGCTAAACCTGTTGTGCTTTCGACATCCCCTCCTGGTGTACAAAGTAGCTGCAGGCCAGATTTGACCGCTTGCTCAGCATAATCAAGAACATCCTCAATCGGAGATGTTCCTCCTTTTTTTGCAGCACCTGCAGATTTTATGGCATCTGTGATGAGACCATCTTTAATATTACCTGGTGAGGGATTAAATGCAAATCCGGAATTAGACTCTTCTGCTCTTTTGGAATAGCGCGCCATTAGATCTGCAAATTTAGATGCTGTCTCTGTGTCAACACACCGATTGATTAATTCTTGTTCAACACCATTTAATTCAGGAAACTCCGCAAGAATTGCTTTGCCGCCCAAGGCTACCAATAAATCTGAAGCGTAGCCAAGTGCTGGGTTGGCGGTTATTCCAGAAAAGCCATCAGAACCTCCACACTCAAGTCCCAAGCAGAGTTTAGACAAGGGAGCAGGTTTTCGTTTTTGTTTATTGGCTTGAATTAATCCAACAAAAGTTTGCTTGACTGCATCTGCAATAAATTCTCTCTCCGATGTACTCTCTTGTTGTTCTAAATAGTAAACAGGTTTATTAGATTCTGGTGCCATCGACTTAAGAGCCTTTTGCAGAATATGACTCTGTGCATTTTGACAACCCAGACTCAGTATTGTAGCTCCGGCCACATTTGGATTATTGATGTATCCTGCGATCAGCTGGCACAATGAGTCGCTGTCCTGGCGAGTACAGCCACATCCTCCTTCATGCGCTAAAAATTTAATGCCATCAACGTTAGGAAATACTCGTTGACTTTCAATTGATTCTTGATTTTGAAGAATGTCTGATTTCAATATGTCTTCATGTGTAGCTCCGGCATTGTACTTATCAATCAACTGTTGTGTATCAACTGAAAAGTGTTTGGTCGTTGTATATCCAAGTTGTTCTGTCATCGCATCTTTAATGACTTGGAGGTTTCTATTTTCACAAAATACTAAGGGAACAACCAACCAATAATTCATCACACCAACAGAGCCATCAGATCTATAATAGCCGTTGAAAGTTTTCTCTTTGAAACGAGAAACATCTGGCGCCAACCAATCTTCTTTTCCAAGTGTTACAGAATAATCAGAAGAAGAATGTTCAATATTTGAGCTTGTTATACAAGAACCTTTGCCAATTTCCATTTTCGCTTTTCCCACTAACACACCATACATGATAATAGACTCTCCTATTTGTAAATGATCAATTGTAAATTTATGTTTTGCTTTTATTGATTCTGATGTGGTATAGCATCTGCCATCAAGCACAAGGTTTTCACCAGCCTTTAAGTCCTGCAAGGCTACAATGACATTGTCATCAGGATGAACCATCAAAATTTTATTTCCCACGTAAAAAAATTTATAGATGAATTTACACCTAAATGCCGATATTTTTCGATAGATTTAAAAAATCGTTAACGTACACGAAAAACTAAAGTAACTAATTTAGTGGTCTTATCAAGTAATCTATTTACTGGTTGGCTACAATTAAACTGTATACTCATTTGTGAGTATCTTCGAAAAAAATGAAACAATTTTTAGGTGAAGATTTTTTATTGGAAACTGCGACAGCACAGCGCTTATATGAAGACTATGCTAAAGACATGCCTATCATTGATTATCATAATCACCTCCCTCCGGATCATATCCAGAAGAACACGATCTTTGAAAATATTACTGAGATTTGGTTAAAAGGCGATCACTATAAGTGGAGAGCAATGCGCGCAAATGGTGTCAATGAATCTTTGATAACAGGAACAACCGATGACCTTATAAAATTTAGGCATTGGGCGTCAACAGTTCCTTATACTATGCGCAATCCATTGTATCACTGGACTCACTTGGAACTTCAACGGTATTTTGGTATTAATGAATTACTTAATGATTCTACAGCAGAGTCCATTTATAAGAACGCAAGTGAACAAGTTAAGACATCGGCATTTTCAACACAAGCACTGCTTAAAAAAATGAACGTTGATGTTGTATGTACTACTGATGATCCGATTGATGATCTATCGCACCATCAATTGTTAGCTTCTACTGATTGGAGTACACAGATGTTGCCAGGTTTCAGACCTGACGCTTTCATTCATATTCAGAAAGAAGGATTTATTCAAAAAATTGAAAAATTAGGATCTTTAACAGATCGCCATATACATACTGGAGGAGATATCGTCGAAGCTTTAAAAGATAGGATTGATTTTTTCCATGAAAATGGATGCAGACTCTCGGACCACGGACTCACACAAATCAGTGCTGTTTCTCATCCGATTCATGATGTTGACACTACAGTTTCGAAGAGCTTAAAAGGTGAGCCAATCAGTGTAACAGAAGCCAAAGAATATGAGTCCTTCCTCCTAGACCAACTGGCACGACACTATTTTAAAAAGGGCTGGACAATGCAATTCCATCTTGGCGCTATAAGAAATAACAACCAGAAATTAATGAATCGATTAGGTGCAGATGTAGGTTGTGACTCTATTGGGGATTACACTCAGGCAGCTAGCTTATCTCTTTTTCTTAATCGTCTAGATACTGATGAGCAATTAACAAAAACTGTTTTATACAATTTGAACCCTAGCGATAATGAAGTCTTCGCCACAATGGTCGGCAATTTTAATGATGGCAATACAGCAGGTAAAATGCAGTGGGGATCAGGCTGGTGGTTTTTGGATCAGAAAGGTGGCATGGAAGACCAAATGAACATTTTATCAAACATGGGTTTATTGAGTCGATTTATTGGTATGTTAACTGACAGTCGAAGTTTTTTAAGTTTTCCTCGACATGAATATTTCAGACGTATCTTGTGCAATCTAATTGGAAATGATATAGAAAATGGGCTACTACCAAATGATATAAATTGGTTGGGGAAAATGGTGCAAGATATATGCTATAACAATGCAAAAGCTTATTTTCAATTTCCTGAAGCAAGTCAAATTTAATTCTCGTATAATGAATGACAATAGACAAAAAAATAATTTCTTATTCTTTTTGAAGCCAACTGTGCTTCTTGTCTTTTCCTGCATTCTATTGTCTTCTTGTACAAAAATTTCAAACACGAAATACTTAAAACTTGCGCATGGACTTGACTCAAGCCATCCTGTTCATAAAGGTATGGAGTATATGCAGAAACGGCTAGCAGAAAAATCAGGTGGCACTCTTCTTATAGAAATTTACCCAAGTCAACAACTAGGTACTGAACGACAAGCATTAGAATTATTACAGATTGGGAGTCTGGCAATGACTAAAGTGTCAGGTGCGGTCATGGAAAGTTTTGCACCTAAAATTAAGTGTCTAAGTTTGCCTTATGTCTTCAGAAATAGAGAACATACCTATCATGTGCAGGATGGAGAAGTTGGGCGAAACCTACTGATAGAGAGTGAACAATATTGGCTAAGAGGTCTTGGATATTTTGATGCCGGACAGAGATCATTTTACACTAAAGAAAAACCAATCAACACACCTGACGATTTAGTTGGTCTAAAAATCAGAGTACAAGAAAGTGTAATGGCGATGAACCTTGTCCGAACTTTAGGCGGCGCACCGACTCCTATTTCTTGGGGAGAATTATATACAGCTTTACAGCAAGGAGTCGTAGATGGTGCTGAAAATAATCCACCTAGTTTTGTGAGTTCGCGACATTATGAGATTTGTAAATATTATTCACTCAACGAACACACAGCTGTGCCAGATATCCTAGTCATTGGTACTGTCGCATGGAATGGATTAACTGTGCAACAACAACAATGGGTACAGGAATCTTCAGATGAAGCCGTTGCATTTCAGCGTAAATTATGGGTAGAAGCAGAAGAGGAGGCATTGGAAATTGTTGCGGCAGCTGGAGTGCAAGTTACAAGACCAGACAAGACGGTTTTTGCGGAAAAGACTAAAGTGTTGTTAGACGAATACAAAGATAGCCCTGAGATGTATGAGCTTATTCAAAAAATACAAGCTGTGGATTAATAGTGGGGAGTATTGGATAGTTGGAGCGAAGCGGAAATCCTCGTAGCAAACTAAGTGAGCAGCGGGATGGATACTATGGATTTAAAAATCAAATACTTAGAGCGGTTGTTTTCTTTATCGAACAGTATTGCTGAAGGGTTTGATAGAAATATAAACAAAGAATTTAAATACTTTTAATTTGTAAGTATGGGGTCAAATTCAGAAGTCAAGTCAATGATATATTTAGCTGAAAGGCTTCACTACATAAGTCGTCATGAGAAAGTCTTATTCGGTCAATGAAGTGAAAATATTGGTAAAATTATTGTTGGATTAATAAAGTCGATTCATACTTGAATCCATTTACATTATAACTAAGCACTTTTAACTATTTACTATCTACTTAAAAAATGAGAAAACGTATAGATTATTATTTAGGAATGTTTTTGGTCTTGCTATTGGCTATCATGACTATGGATGTACTTTGGGGTGTCTTCACTAGGTATGCACTAGGAAATCAGGCAAGTTGGTCAGAAGAATTAGCTCGTTTTTTACTCATATGGATAGGTATCCTAGGTGCCGCATATGCTTCAGGACAGAACATGCATTTGGCCATTGATTTACTCTCTCCAAAACTACAAGTCAAATCTCAACGAAGGCTCGCTTCTCTCATCCGTTCGCTCATCATTCTATTTGCTTTCGGTGTTTTGATCATCGGTGGATTTCGATTAATCTATGTCACACATGTATTAGGTCAAAAATCACCAGCTTTACAAATACCAATGACTATTGTTTATGCTGCCATTCCCATAGCAGGGCTGTTAGTTGTATACTATAAAATACATGAGTTCTTCCATCCAATCCAAACATCTTAAAACATGGAAGTAGCCATATTAGTTCTATCATTTATTATCCTTTTAGGTATCGGTGTGCCCATTGCCTGGAGTATTGGCATCAGTAGTATATTGACAATGTTGGTCAGTATACCTACCATTCCTGCTTTCACTACGGTCGCCCATCGTATGGCCAGTGGACTGGATAGTTTTTCTTTATTGGCAATTCCATTTTTCATCCTTGCTGGTCAAATTATGAATCGTGGAGGGATAGCCAGGCGCTTAATTGGTTTTGCCAGGACATTAGTTGGTTCGCTACCCGGTGGATTGGCGCATGTCAATATAATGGCTGCCATGATGTTTGGTGCAATTGCGGGTTCAGCTGTAGCAGCTGCTTCAGCGATTGGTAGTTTTATGACAGATGAAATGGAAAAAGAAGGCTATAGTAAAGAGTTTGCTGCTGCCGTCAACATTACGTCATCCACGACTGGCATGGTCATTCCTCCAAGTAATATCCTTATTGTCTATTCACTTGCCAGTGGTGGAGTTTCGATCGCTGCCCTATTTATTGCAGGATATATACCTGGTATTTTAACTGGTTTATTGTTGATGATCGTGGCCTCATTCTGGGCAAAAAAGCATGGATTTAAAGTTGGCAAACGAAGTACATTAAAAGAAGTGTGGTTAACATTTTGGTCTGCGTTTCCAAGTTTATTATTACTAGTTGTTGTCATAGGTGGGATTGTTGCTGGGATATTTACGGCGACCGAGGCCTCAGCAGTGGCTGTTTTATATTGCCTTATTTTGACCTATATATACAGAGAAGTATCTTGGAAAGAATTACCTGATATCTTTTTGGCTTCTATAGGGACGACAGCGATTGTGATGCTCTTGATTGGGACATCCATGAGTATGTCATGGATCATGGCGTATGAGAATATTCCACAAAACATTACTGACTTTTTATTGTCAATCAGTGACAGCAAATTAGTCATATTATTAATCATCAATCTCACTTTGCTTTTTGTTGGTGTCTTTATGGATATGACACCGGCGGTGCTCATTTTCACGCCAATATTCTTACCTGTTGTCACGGCATTGGGCATGGACCCTACTCACTTTGGGATTGTCATGGTGCTCAATCTGACGATTGGTTTGTGTACACCTCCTGTCGGATCAGTTCTGTTTGTTGGAGTAGGTGTCGCAGGTACAACAATTCAAAAAGTTATCCGACCATTAATGCCATTGTTTATTGCGATGTTGGTTGCCTTGATTTTAGTGACCTATATCCCACAGTTGAGTTTGTGGTTACCTTCATTATTTGGATTATAATTTATGAAGTATATCGTATGTGATACCCCTGGACAATTAAGCCTCAGAGAAAAAGATATGCCAATCTATGAACAAGGAAAAGCATTATTAAAAATAACACGAGTTGGTATCTGTGGCACTGACCTACATGCATTTCAAGGGAATCAGCCTTTCTTTAGATATCCTAGGATTTTAGGTCATGAGTTAGCTGCTGAGATTGTAGAAATTGGTAATAATAAGCAAGGATTAGAAGTGGGTGACAGAGTCATCATTATGCCTTATATCAGTTGTGGTTCTTGCATTGCTTGCACTAAGGGCAAGACAAATTGTTGTGAGGCAATTTCTGTATTAGGTGTCCATGAGGATGGAGGCATGCAAGAATATTATACGGTGTCTCCAGAAATTTTAGTGAAGGCAAATTCATTAACTGAAGATGAAATAGCTCTTGTAGAACCTTTGGCTATTGGTGCTCATGCTGTCTTTAGAGCAAGACCTGAAGAAGGTGAAACTGCCCTAGTCATTGGATGTGGTCCAATTGGACTTGGCTTAATAAAACAACTTGAACTGGCTGGAGCCAATGTCATTGCCATGGATGTGCAGCCTAGTAGATTGGGTTTTGCAACAAATATAATGGGTATCAATCAAGTTATATTGGCAGATAAAGATAGTGAACTAGAAATAAGGAAACTCAATGCGGGTGAATTGCCAACACTTGTGTTTGATGCGACAGGCAACAAGACTGCTTTAGAAAAAGGCATTCATTTCATGTCACATGGTGGAAGTTATATTTTAGTTGGATTATATAAAGGTGATTTAACATTTAATCATCCCTTTCTCCATAGTCATGAAACGACATTACTGAGTAGTCGAAATGCAACAATGGCTGACATACTAAAAGTCAAAGCAATGTTAGAAAAGGGACTTTTTCCGGCATCAGCATTTATTACACACCGCGTTCATTTTGATGATATGACAGATCATTTTGAATCGTGGACAAGAGCTGAAACTGGTGTCATAAAAGCACTGGTTCACTTTTAAAGTAGGAAGTCCTGAACTAGCTTAATAAAAAAATTAACATATAAGGTACATAAGAATTTGTATTAAGTAAAATACTTCTAAGTAAGATCTTTTGAGTCTTAGATATTTCAAGCTGAAGCTATTTTTAAACTGTGTAATATTCTTTTGTTAATTCATGCATCACCCAATTTGTACGTCGGGCAGAAGTCCCCAAACTAGGACATTCTCCAACTCCTAATAGATCATTTACAACTGTTTCAATTAATGGTTTCTGAATGTGGGTTGGCATTTCAAATGTATATGTTTCATGTTGCCCATTAGACAATGCTACATTGACAACAGACTCTCCAAAAAAGGAAATATCTATGCTGCCTTTACTGCCAACAATATGCATGATGTCTTTACTCGCTACAGTATCAACTGTAAAGCACCAACTCCCGGATCCATGGATTCCATTCGCAAATTTCCATGAACCATGGATACTGTCAGCTGCTTTGTAAAATCCAGCTTGATTATCTGCAAAACCGAAGACAGTTTCTATTGGTCCAAAAATATAATCCAAGAAATCTAACTGATGAGAGGCTAAATCAAAGAAATATCCACCACCAGAAACCGCAGGGTCAATTCTCCAATTAACTGGCATTGAAGATGTAATCGCAGATAAAATATCTGGATCTACAGATTTATACAATTCTAGTTTTACAAAACGAATATCACCTATTGTACCATCTGAAATCAAAGATTTTATTTTTTCAAAATTTGGTAAACGCCTCCTGTAATACGCTACATATAAGGGGACGGCTGCTTGTTCACAGGCCTGTATCATTTGATCACATTCATCTAGACTCCTTGCCATCGGTTTCTCTACGTAAACTGCTTTACCTGCTTTTGCCGCTTTGATAACATACTCGGCATGTGAATCCGGAGGCGTCGCGATATAAATAGCATTTAAAGCTGGGTCTGCAATTAAAACATCAGCATTTGTATACCATTTTGGTACACGGTGCCTCTCTGCATAATCTTTTACTTTATCTTCACTACGACGCATAACCGCCAGCAATTCTGAGTTTTCTATCTGCTGCATGGCTGGCGCACTTTTGACTTCACAAACATCACCAACACCGATAATTCCCCAACTAACTTTGTTTGCTTCTATTTTTTTTATCATGGAATTGGTATTTATTTGATCTTCTCTTTCACTTATAATTTATCCAGGGCATCCCAAATATTATCATTAATTTCTATGCCTTCTTTTAATTGTTTGGCTCTTCTCAATAAAGTCTGACTTCCTGGATAATGAATGGTATCCCCTTCCTTCATTGGTTTAGCTGCTTGAACAAACTCCACGATATTATGAATCAACGATTCATGTGTTTGTTCATCATTCAGCTGATTAGCATCAAAACAAATAAAGACCTGTGACAATCCATACTCCACTTCCATCTCTCCAATTTTTGATGTAGACCGACCAGAGGACAACAATGTAACTAACAAATCCAGCATAATCGACAATCCTGACCCTTTCCAATATCCTGTAGGCAAAACACGTCTAGTTTCTACTATTTCCTTTGGTACTGATGTTAGATTTCCAGTAGCATTAAAGCCCCCTGGAAAAGGTAAGTCCTTTCCTTCCATATCGTACTTCCAAAGTTTGCCGTAGGAAAATTGAGACATTGACATATCTAATACAATATGTCCTTTGTCATTGGGTACAGCAATGATTAGTGGATTGTTACCAGTATTTGCCTCCATTGCTCCCCATGATGGCATATTTGGCTCTGTGTTTGTAAAACAAATACCAATACAACCTGCTTCCGCAGCTTGCCAACCGTAAGTACCTCCTCTCATCCAATGGCTACTATTTTGTAAAGCGACACATCCCATACCATATTCTTTAGATAATTTGATCGCTCTCTCCATCGCAAAGTGTGCACTAATTGGACCAGGTCCCAAGCCTACATCCCATCGTTCAATATTCCCTAAGGTCAACAACTTTTTTGGTACTGCATTCAATTGTACAAACCCATCTGTTATTGTTTTTAAAAACTCAGCAAAACGATTAACACCATGCGAATGGTAGCCATCCAAAGTCGACTGTGCAAAAATTGTCGAACACAAGTCTGCGTCATTATCATTGAATTGGTGTTTACTCAAAATCTGGCGAAGTTTAGCTTTGAGATCGGTAAAAGATACTAGCATAAATAATATTGAAATGTCAATGTGTCTGGTTCAGTTAAGATACTTGAATGCTTCATTCCAAACAAACAATATGCTGGAAAGCCTCATAAAAGCTGGAATATTTCTCATATTGGCTTTGTTTTATTAAATCATACTCAACTAATGGTCCATTATAGATAGGTTATAAGCTTTTGTTACTTTTAAACGCATTGTTTGTGCTGTATTTATGTCTTATTGGATGAAGGAGTCCCTTTTCACTAGGGTTAACGATGCTCAGGTGTCCCACCAAGTTTACATCTATGTTTAACTGTTTGTTATCGGATTCGACATCAAAACAGACATCAATTTACAGCCAAAACCTGAAAATAACAATGAAGAACAGTGATAAAAATATCATATGAAAATATCATTTTGAGGTTGACTCTAGTTACTACCACTTTAAGTGTTTGTAAGCATAATAGTGTCTTTTTCGGCAGTACTATCAACCAACTATTCAGAACATCATAAAGTGTTATTTTTATAAACCTGTTATTTCCGATTACAAACGTTTAACCTGTTTTAACATAACCGTAGCCACGGGATGCATCCTGTGACTACTTATGTTCCATGTGGAACATCACTTTATAAAACTAGGTGCATCCATCCATCTGAGCTAAAAACGTGGTCGTAGCCGTCACTTCAAATCCTGTGTCAAGCTCAATGAAACTTTGCGCATGAAACTCTACATCACTTGTCGTAGCATTAGACTATATAAAGGTCTCTGCTCTAAAGGAATCATCATTTACAAATCCATGAATCACGAAATTATCTTCGCAAGGGTCCAAGCATTCAAGTGGATTCTCTTTAACAACAATTATTCTTGACACAGTTCGATATCCTCCTGGATCTGTTACGGTTACAATGTATTCTCCTGCAGCAGTCACTATAACTAGCTTATTATTACTTCCATCATACCACTGTATTGTACTAGAAGCATTAGTCTCTATTGATAATTCTACAGCATCTCCTTGTCATAATGTTGTATTTCCATTAGTTGATAAGATTATATTTATAGGATGACAGCCAGATTCAGAAATTGTTAGCAATTGATTTGCATCTATATCTGTATAAGTAGATACTACACCTGAAGGCCATTTTATAATTAGTGATTGAATAGTATAGTGCACACCCAAGCCAAAAATCTGGCTTAGGCTATTACTTACTCCATAACTTTCTCCTGCCCTGACCTCTCTGATCATTGTACCCCAAGCACCATGAAGTTCAATAACAGTTCCAACTGCAGAACGATTACTACTTGTACCGATCAAATTTACCGATAGAAAATTATTACTATTCCTTTCATTTATCCATAATTTGTCATTTGTGAAACTTGGAGAATTAAATCCATTTCCATACCCAGCTATCATGTCTAAAAAACCATCCTCATTGATATCGCCAAATGCAAACGTTTGATTAAAACCAAAAGGATTCGTCAGCTCAGTAAATGACTTATCTCCAATATTTTTAAATATTTTCCTGATATCAAGATGTCTACAAAGCCATCATTGTCCATGTCTTTCATACTGGCTTGTATTAGCGATGGACATGAAGCCACGATTCCAGCACTCACGGTAATATCAATATATGAACCATTTACATTCTCAATTAACTGGCTATTCACATCATGATTAGCAATAAGCAGGTCTAGATCTCCATTATTATCAATATCCTGAAAATCTACAGCCCAAGACTGCGCACCAATATTTAATCCTGTTTTGCCGCTCGCTCGATATATACATTTGAGCCATCATTAATCCACTGTTGGTTCCTACGTCTTGGATCCACTGAAACCGTTGCACCGAATCTACATTTTGAAATTTACAGATCAAAATCCCCATCCAAATCAAAGTCCGTCCAGCAGATGCCATAGTTTCCAGAATTATCTTCTACTGTAGGAAATAGGCTAAAATCGATGAGTGTACTTTCAGAATTTATC
>Ga0209828_1003190_pt1 | contig 12776 bp, 7 predicted proteins | sample MaitaG_FD_187429 | JGI IMG/M metagenome (GOLD analysis project Ga0209828, IMG submission 187429) | Marine algal microbial communities from Maine, USA - Maine_Asex2 metaG (SPAdes) (version 2) | ecosystem: Host-associated > Algae > Red algae > Unclassified | place: Maine, USA | collected 2015-01-05 | reverse complement strand
CCGCACCCATCTATAAATGCATGGAATACAGATGATTGCTTTACTTCAAATCCTGGCTGGAGTGTAATACAAGTAGCAGAGTCATAGTCTACATCATTACCAGAGCCACCATCTATAGACTGATCAGACTCTATAGCTCCATTCACTTCGTAGTCGGCCGCATATCCCTGGCTGCCCGTCAGCATATTACCGTTCTGCAAAGTATATTCATTGACACCAGGAGCTATATTGACAGAGCTGCTTCGAGCACATCCATTTATATCTGATATGGTAACTTGGTAATTGGCAGCTACCAGGTTATAGATGCTTCTGGTAGATTCACCAGTAGACCAGGCATAACTATAAGGCATACTACCTCCGATAGCTGTCGCCGTGGCGATCCCGTCGCTGCCACCTTGACATGTTACTGCCCTTGATTGTGAAGCATTTGCAATTAATGAATTTGAAGATTCGGTGATCACGACAGAGGCTACCACACTGCAGTCATCTGCATCAGTAACTGTTACATCATAACTGCCTGCTGTAAGCTGACCTTCTACTGTGCCAGTACCGCCTGAAGACCATGCGTAGGTATAACTGGGAGATCCACCTACCACACTGACTGAAGCTTGACCATCAGCAGTGATGGCGCAGGTATCTGAATTATCCTCAGTTGCCGTAGCAGAGAGCGTGGTGCTGGGCTCGGTAATGGCTATTTGTCTTGAAGACGTACATCCATTAGCATCAGTAGCAGTTACACTATAATTTCCCGCGCTTAAATTATTTATTGTAGCACTACTATTGTTAGTAGACCATACATATGTATATCCTGACTGACCACCACTAGCGCTTACAGTGATCGATCCATCACTACCACCATTACATCGCACATCCTGCTTCTGCAATATGCTGATGGTAATATTTCCACTTGGTGCATTGATCGTCACAGACGAGGATGCCTCACATTGCTGGCTATCAGTAGAAGTCACTGAATAGGTTCCTGGAGAAAGATTATTTATCGTTCTCCCTGACTGTCCCGTAGACCAAAGATAAGTGTAACTCGCAGTACCGCCAGTGGCAGTAGCTGATGCGGAGCCACCATTTCCACCGGAGCAATTAGATTGTGAAGTTGCATTTATACTTACAGATAGTGCGTTAGCGGGCTCAGAGACTGTATAGTTTTCGACTATACTGCATTGGCTGCCATCGGTGACCGTTACAGTGTATTGGCCTGCATTGAGATTTGCTATAGTGTTACTATTGCTACCATTTGACCACGAATAGCTATAGCCAGATTGTCCTCCTGAGGCTGATATTTCTATTTGTCCATCATTCCCTGCATTACATGTGACGTTAGATATATTGGCTGCCTGAATAGTAATACCGGTTTGAGGCTCATCTATAACGACCTGTATTATACTGTTACAATTGTTATTGTCAGTCACCGTAAGCGTGTATGCGCCTGATGTGAAGTTGCTGACGTCAGCAGTTGTTTCCCCGTTAGACCAGCTATAGCTGTAAGGCATATTACCGCCATGTGTTGAAATAGAAGCAGAACCGTCGCTACCATTTGGGCAGCTGACATCTGACTGATTAGTCAGGATTGACGTAAGTGTGCCATCGCAATCATTAGGGGATAGGTTAACAAATAAGTAGACATCGCTACACAACGATGCTGACTGTTCATTAGAATTTGCACAGGCTACATTTTCAATTCTTTCGTAGTAACCATCTAATATCTTAATGTCGTCCACTACCCAGCCGACTTCATTAGCGATGTTATCTTGACCAAAGACGAATCTGATATTTACAGTTTTATTTTTATAGTCTCCGAGATGTATTATGGAATTGACGAAGCTACCACTGTCACCTGTCCAAGCTGGCTTGCTCCATATATCAGGATTACTACTTTGGCCTAATACACCATTATATGGATTTTTTATGAAGTCTTCAGCTTCTATACTATTCCATGAGTTCCCTCCATTATCACTGACTTCTACAAAGCCTCCATCCCAATTAGTTTCAGTTAAGTACCTATGGAAGAAGGACAGTGTAGGCGTATCACCTAAGGTAATCGAGGGTGATACCAAGACTACGGTTTTATCATCTAAATTGTTCGTCGGAGGGGTACTGGCTGGATTGGCTTCGTTTGCTATATAATATGCATCAGATGGAGAATTAAAGGTAGAGGATATAATGGTCCACTCGGATTGCCCAGAGCCACGTAGTGCCGTAGACGACCAAGCAGAATTATTAGCATCTACCTTATCATAAAAAGTGGTGCTGGGCGGATTATTAGCTGCTGCATTCACCACTGTTGTGACGGAACAAATGATACTCTTACCTGCAGCAACATTTGATTGTGTGACATTGACAGTATTCCCATTAATGGTATAGCTGGTAGCTGGATCTGGACATGTAACAGCTGTAATCGAGAATGCTGGATCGAAAGAGTCAGAAAAGCTGATGTTACTCTGAGCACATAAAGCATCTACCCTTAGCTCATAGATTACGCTGGATGAATTACTGACCACAGGATTATCTACGGACTTTTCAAAACTCATCTCTATCACATCAAATGCTTCCACATTGTCAGAAACTATACGCGAAGAGCCTTGCTGAGCACTGGCTCCAAGACCTCTTTTGGCAAAGGCCTCTGATATTACACATTGATGCTGTCCACCATAGAGTAGTTTATCGGCTGCGATTATGGCATCTCGACCATCAACAAACCCTGGGTTACATGGTTGTAGTTTTAAACCTTCGATGACGAGCTGCAAAGCTAAATTCTGACCACCAAAGGTACCAGGATTCGCTGAGTTACCAACATTAGCTATTTGACTGTCATATATGTCAGTGCCAATACCATATATATCTACGAGTGCCCAGGTCATGTCCCATAGCATAGTGCACCACACCGAACCAACACCATGAGGTTTAGATATATTAGGATTATCGGTATATGCGTAGGTCATCGGATTTACGCCAAAGTCTGTGGAATAGGGGAATGGTCTGATACCATTTCCTGATGTTTCCTGGCCTAATAAGTAAGTGCCTACACCTCTCGCTTTACCTGCCGTATCACCTGGCTGCATGGTGAAAATTAAAGATAGAAAGTCACTCCATCCTTCTCCCATCTGCTCCTCCCCTGAAAGGCAGCCAGAGTTCGAGGGACCTCCTGTAAGTCGAATCGATACGCCATGACCATATTCATGTACTATGACACCATTATCAAAGTCTGAGTCACGATTAATTCCTTGACTCGTGACAGATACCTCAACAGGAAGGTTTTGCCTGATGGTCTGGCAATCATTTCCACTTATCATCAGTGAGGGTATATTAGGATATGGGGCACTGCCACCCATGGCTATTGTGTTCACAGGATCAGTGTTACACATGATCACTGCTATGGCTCCAGCATCCTCAGCATTTTGGATTTTTTCAACAAAAGTACAGGCGCCCCTGTCTATAAGAGCAATATTTCCAGCTATAGCATTTAGGTTCTGAAAGACTTGGTCTGCATCACAGCCAGCGTGAGTCGTACCATTAGCGTCTATCAGATCGATGACTGTACCGCTAAAGGTAGCCGCTGGTCCGAAACTGGCTGCTTTGGCATTAAGAGTGGCTTGATAAGGGCTAGTCACACTGACTTCTACATTAGAAGGCTGGACCCACTCATACATCTGCATTCGAGCATTGGAGCCATCAGGCGGTGAACTGAAGACAGCGTTATTAAGGTCCGATCCATCTTGTGCATCTGCTATGACATAGTCGCCAGCTATGCCTCCCTGACCATTATTATTGTTTTGAAAGTTGCCAGAAGCTTCGTCAAATCCATAGTGATACGTGACATCATGAACCACATTATTCCAATAAAATAGATTGGTGACTGCAGCATCAGTATAAGTTATAGGTCTCTGAGTGAAGTCGGGGGTGTAATTATATTCTTGGGGATTAGTTTCATTAGTGAGTGTACCTATTCCATCATTTGCATTCCTGTCCTCTCTGGCCCACACATTATTACCACGAGTATATTGGTATGTAGTATTGCCCGTAGAATGCCAATCAAACGGCGAAGCCAATGAATTTAGATTATCACTCCAGGGTGAGGTGACTATACTTGTCTGAAGACCTGCGTGGTTTGCAGATTCGAATGGCAGAGGCACGACTCTGTAGTCACCTGCTGCTAAATGACTCGCTGCTAAACTGGAGGGCGTTGGGTTCTTTACTTCTGACACTTTAGGGTCATGACTGTGGTGCTGACCAGTGTGATGGTGACCTGAACACGCAGCTGTCTTACCGTGATTGCACTCTACTGTCCAGCTTACCTGCTTAATAACCTCACCAGTCACTATATCGACTTTAGTATCCCACCAAAATAAATCATCTTTCTTCTCATACACCACCGACCAGACGAGCTGTAGCTCCTTACCGACGGGCATGTATTCTAATTTAGTAACAATCTCACCCATCGCAATATTTTTATCAAATAGCATTGTCTTTCGATTTGGACTTCTAAGGGAGCGAAGAATATCCAAGCTCTGGCTGACCTTCTGACCATAATGTCCCGCTACGTTAATGACTGCCTGACTAGGAGTAACCCTTCTCGGCTGAGTATCTCGAGCAGGAAGATTAATAAAATTTTCATTGAAGTGCACGACATTACCTTCTTTGTCTATGGCCATATTTGATATAGCGTTATATATTTCTATTCCATTATGTGTCTGAATAAAATAAACGTGAGTGACACCACTCTGCTGACTGATATGGCTATCAATAATTTTAAAATTATCTTTACTAAGATTAGAATTGGTGGAGGATAGGCGATCTTCTAAATGATTAAATGCGGTGTCAATGTGTTGCCTCTGAGCGTGGCTTGTTAAACTTAGACATTGAAGTATGAAGACCGAAAATACGATATAAGAAAATTTCATGGACGGGTGAATTTGACATAGCACACGGCTGTGCAGAGTTAGTTAAGGTATAAGATACGTGAATATATAAGTACAGACAACACTGCAATATCTCTATATGTTGCAAGAATTCAAAGAAGAGTAGGGATCAATTATAAAGTAATTTATACTAGGTCGACCGCACTATAATTATGTAATTAGAAGCTGGGTTAAGTAATTTGCAATTAAAGATGCTCTAAATCTTCTCTTTTTCATACTGCTTTTATCACTATATCTCTTTACTATTTGGAGTGCAATTTTCCTAAGTAGTTTCATATTTACAGGGGCATTATGCTTTCGTATCCGACATGAATCTCCCCCTAATGTGACATCTAAATGCCAATGCGATTGATTCTCAATAGACCAATGTTGTCTTACCATTGTATTATATTCCATAGCCGTTTTGTTTTCATCGCTTGATATGTAATATTTTGATCTTGTGGTAGTTGTGTCTTCTATCGTTCTACTTGCTGTTACCTTTATTGCAGATTTTCCTCTTTCTTATTGATCTATTAAGTCGGGACTAAGTATTTCCTTTATAGGTCATGTGGTACATGATCTTGTCTCATATCTACCATGTCCATATTCCCATTGTCCATCATGATTGACTTGCCTGGTATAGACGAAGGCTTCCTGAATCTGCTCAGCTAAACTCTTCTGATTTAACTTCACTGCCATTAGGTAATCTGCTCCTTTGCTTACTATTTTATCCGCAATATCAGATTGGCATCTTATTGCATCTATACTTACGGTAGCATCAGTTATTTCCAGTTTATCAAGTAAATCTGGAATTGCTGTAATTTCATTGCTCTTATCCGCTACTTTTTGTTGACCTAAGCATATGCCATTATCACTGACCCAAACACTCAATATAAACAAACCCATATTCCCCTAAGATTTAGGGTTCTCTCCTTTAATCTTCTTTCCATCAATATTGATCAACTTATCTTTATAATTATCTAAAAATTGTTTGCCATCATTATCCAATATTTCCCCAAGTTCCTGTGATTCAACTAATTGTAGTACTTTTTTTAAAGTATCATTAGAAAGAAGCCCATTTAGTAATTCGATGACTTGACGTAACCATCCTTCTCGTTCAGTAGCAAATGAAACCATATCCAGACAGTCCTCTCCATTGGCTATAACTGTTCATAATGCAATGAATAAAATATCCGATAATCTGAGTAAACACCGTCCTTGTACCCTCGGATCAGTCACTGATGCGAATAAATCTTCGTAGTTTTCCAAAGCTCCAAAATAACATATTAATGTTATTGTAATATTTTGGTGCGGTCGCCCCTTCGTTCTGATAATTAGTTGATGTATATTACAGACAGATTGATAGCTCAATGAACTTAATTAGTTGATGAAGATTACAGACAGATTGATAGCTCAATGAACTTAAATCCTTCTCCTCTCACTGCAAGAAATACTGTCCCATCGTTTGAACGTACCAAAGCGAATATTACCCATTATCGTCATTTCACAGTTTTGCTGCACGTCTCTGTGGTTCGCTGGTAATGCCGTGATGGATGATTTAGTCAATACTTTCTCACTAAGTCCTGCCGCCTTAGGAAACCTGACTTCTGCGGTCCAGTTTGGATTTATATCAGGCACATTGGTCTTTGCTATCTTGTCAATTGCCGATCGTAATTCTCCATCAAAAGTATTTTTTGTTTGCGCACTTATAGGTGCTGTTTTTAATGCCAGCATCGTGATAGATGGTCAAAGTCTAACATCACTCATCGCGCTTCGATTTACGACTGGGTTCTTCTTGGCCGGCATATATCCTGTGGGAATGAAGATCGCAGCAGATTACTTCGATAAGGGCTTGAGCAAGTCACTTGGCTTTCTGGTCGGCGCTTTAGTCTTAGGTACAGCATTTCCACATCTACTGAAAGGTTCTATTAGTTCTTTGCCCTGGAGACAGGTCATTGTGGTTACTTCAGGACTCGCTTCACTTGGAGGTCTGATAATGATGATTTTTGTTCCCGACGGTCCTTACAGATCACCCAGTCAAAAATTAGATTTTACTGCACTGTTTACCGTATTCAAAAAGGCAGACTTTAGAGCTGCGGCGTTTGGGTACTTTGGTCATATGTGGGAGCTCTACAGCTTTTGGGCTTTTGTGCCTTTCATGCTATTGCATTACACCACAATAAATACAGAACAAGTATTTAATATTCCTCTACTATCATTTATCATCATTGGATTGGGTGGCGCGGCTTGTATTATTGGGGCATATATTTCAGAATCCTTGGGGACTAAAAGAGCTGCATGGATAGCCCTGCTTCTTTCTGGGACTTGCTGTCTGATATCACCGCTTATGTTCCAATTGAATCACGGATCTCTATTCATCACCTTTCTCATATTTTGGGGCTTGGTGGTTATTGCAGATTCTCCACTGTTCTCTACACTGGTTGCCCAGAATGCCCCAGCTCAATTTAAAGGCACAGCACTCACTATTGTGAATTGTATTGGCTTTTCGGTTACCATTATTAGTATTCAGCTATTGACTTTATTAATATCTTCTGTGAATCCAACTTATGTCTTTTTAGTCTTAGCGCTGGGGCCTGTTTTTGGATTGGCATCATTGAGAAAGAGATCTTGATATAGGATAGCTAAGCCCGATTGGGGTTAGTTGTTATGTCCTTGAGTAGAATCAATTATGGCCAATTTAGTATTCTCAAGATCTGCAGCCCCCTCGAGCTTACTGATCTCAGATCATGAAAACTTAGATGAGATAAGATAAGATAACGCCCTTTTATCTCTAGCTAAATACTCCATCAAACTCACTACCTTCATTATCTCCCCAATAACTGTCAGGAAGCGGAATCGACATTCGAATGTGATGCAGACTTATGCCATCAAAGGTATTTGTCTGTTTCAATAGCATTAAAAAGTTAGACTCTTTCCAGTTTAATCGGATAAGACTGATTGGCATTCCACTGGCAGACATAAATATTCTTATCGCCATCTACGCAAACATCGTGGCAATGGTGAAAGATTGGATCTTTCTGAACCATCAGTTTAAGATCTCCATCTGCGTCGTAAGTAGGCATGGTCCCGCCAGGATTAGACACCACCTTATCTTCTTTATCGAGTATGGTGACGAATCCAGAGTTAGGCGTTTGATTTAAGTATTTCAGTCTAGACCAACAGACTCCTGCGTATAGCATATCATCATCAATCACTGGTCTACACACATATGCTCCTGGTAGAAATATGGTCTCTAGATACTTACCATCGAGCGTAAATCTTTTGAATGAGTTATGCCCTCTTGAGGTAGTCAGAAGAGTCGGATTGTCTTTGACTCGATCATCTATACAGACTCCATGGGCAGTCTGAAACTGATGATCTTCATCTCCTCTTCCCCCAAATTTTCTAATGAAATTACCCTCATGGTCGTACTGTAATATATACTGTGATCCATATCCATCGGCTACATAAATATCTCCATTAGGGCTTATCGCTGTCTCCGTCGGCACGAAGGAAGCCTCCTTCTCATAGGCACCCACTTGAGATGGGTGCGCTATAGTCATTAGTTCTTTCCCATCTAAGGTCGTCTTGATTACGCTACCAGCATTATCACTAATGAATAAAAATTCTTCTCCACCTGCGTCCCATATGGTCAGTCCGTGGCCTCCAATATACTTGGTCCCCCATGTGTCGATGAGTTTACCTGACTTGTCATATATGATGATATTATTCTTCGTATTGTCCCCTACCATAATGAGTCTGCCTGCTGAATCCATCACCATCTCATGACAGTTAGTCACTGGCGTCATCGTCGCATCTAAGTCTCCCCATGATTTATGCACCCGATACTCGAATCCTCTATGGCCAATGATATCTTCTTCTAATATAGCAGAAGAAGCCTTAATATAAAAAGGTGAAATAACGGCCATGCTGCCAATGCCTATACTACTATTTTTGACAAATTTTCTTCTATCCATTTTTATTATTTGATCATGAAAAATACTAAAACTTTCCATGAGTAATACTCGAATACTATTCTAATATATGAATCGTTATCTCCATTGCACTGATTCCTAAAAGTCTAAATTTTACTTATGAGCTATCATTATATCTATCAATTCAGGAAAAGACTTACTCGACTTTCACTAATCTGTGTTGTATGTTTTATTGGTATGAACAGTATGCATGCCCAAATGAGTCAAATCAATAAGACAAAAAAAAGTCGGCAATACGAAGTCGATGGAGAAGTCATGCATTTCTTTGATATGAAGGAAGTTTTCGCTCAAGATTTTAGATTTATTGAAAAATATAATAAAGCCAGACGTGCTGCAAAGAGTGCAGATTTTTTAGGATATACAACACTAGGTTTGATTGGAGGCGGTGCATTTCTCATAGCAGTAGATAATGATACAGGAATTTCTTGTGAGTTTCTCTGTCTAACTACTGGAGATGTCATCGGACTTATATCCATTTTCCTTATAGCACCTATCACTGGCACTACTGCACTTATTGTGAGTTCTACTGCGCATAAGCGAAAGAAAAATCTGATCAATGAATTTAATAATGCCATCAATGAATATGGACAAGTCATTCAGCAGCCTACGCTGAAATTTACAGGAGCTCATACAGGTTATGGGCTTGGCATAGCGGTGCAGTTTTGATTAATTGTGCATTGTCATCACGATGATGGTAGATAGAAGAAGCACAAACCAATAATTATTCCCTATAATCGTAGCCTACTCGAATATCTGAAAAGATAGGGATGTTGGTACAGCGGAACAACACATAAGAGGATTTAGATTTGTTGTCTATCAGATTTGGAATCACATATCTATTTAAAGTCCATGAACATACTTAGCTGATGCTACGCCCAATAATGTTAGCTTATCGTATTTAAGTAAGTCTGGCTCTGTCCTATACTCACTAAAGGATCAGGAGATTCATCCTGCTCCACATGACAATACTCTACCCCAATAGCTTCAGCTGCCACGATGATCTTCTTAAAGTCCAGCATCCCCTGCCCTACTTCTTTGAATGCATCCTTAGCCACTTTCGATTCGTCATATTGTATCTCAGATTCCTTCTTTCGATCTTTCAGATGGAGCAGCCCTATTTTATCTTTAGCATCTTCCATGATCCTGAGCGGATCTTGATTTCCTATGCTTGCCCAGAAGACATCTAACTCATAAAACATCTTATCTTTCTCCACACGATCCATCAGCACTTCCCAGCCTGTAGAGTCTTCCATTGGCTTAAATTCAAAAGAGTGATTGTGATATCCAAGCTTGACATCTGCTTTATTACAGTCTTCTCCAAAGCGATTGAGTTTATCTGCGATCACTTTATAGTCATCTAATGAGCTTCGTTCATCAGGAAGCCAATACGCATATATCAAGTGAGAAATGCTATGTTTATGCGCTTTTTCAATCAAGTGATCTGTGGTGATGCCAGGATTCTCCATCTTCTTTAAGTCCCATCTTCCGGTCAGCACTGTCCAGTTAATATGAGAACAAATTATGTCTAATCCAAAATCCTTGGCTATCGGACCTAAAGTATCCAACTGATCTAAATTCATCAGTTCTATCTGCTGATAACCATGCTCACTTATCGCCTTAAGTGTGGCCACTGGATCTTCGGCTATCTGATTTCTCACAGTCCATATCTGTAATCCTAAGTTATCCATATACTGACTTCCTTTGACAGCCTGATCCATCTTAGTGGAGCAAGCTAATAAATGTGAGGCTGAGGCAGCACCTACCAACTGTACAAATCTTCTTCTTTCCATCCGACCTTTATTTTAATTAAGAACCCAATTAGAATTCAGTTCCCTAAAATATTCATTTTAATCGGTAATGAGTGATATAGTATATTCCGAATTTTAATTTACATTGTCATCACAAATAAATAGGGCATGTCAAAAAAGAGAAGGAGTGACCAATGGTTTAAAAAAGATGGAAGAGATGGCTTCATCTATAGAGCATGGATGAAAAATCAAGGTATTCCTGATGACCAGTTTGGCACTAAGCCCGTCATAGGAATCTGTAATACGTGGTCAGAGCTCACCCCTTGCAATGCGCACTTCAGAGAACTCGCAGAATCAGTCAAATGGGGTATTATAGAAGCCGGTGGATTCCCTGTAGAATTTCCTGTCATGTCTTTAGGAGAAACCCTCATGAAGCCGACGACGATGCTTTACAGAAATCTGGCCAGTATGGATGTAGAAGAATCTATCAGAGCTAATCCTCTCGATGGAGTCGTCCTGATGTGCGGCTGCGATAAGACGACACCTTCACTGATCATGGGTGCAGCTAGCGTAGACCTACCGACAATCGTCGTCTCTGGAGGTGCGATGCTGACTGGTAAGTACAAAGGGAAAGATCTGGCAACTTCAGACGTCTGGCGCCTGGCGGATAAACAAGCGCTGGGAGAGATAACCACTGAAGAATTCCGAGAGATGGAGTCGTGCTTCGGCCGAAGTAGAGGCCACTGTATGGTCATGGGTACGGCATCCACGATGGCTGTCATGACTGAAGCACTCGGCATGTCACTCCCTACTAATGCAGCCATACCAGCCGCTGACTCCAGAAGAAAAGTCTTAGCCCAGCTATCAGGTAGAGAGATAGTCAAGATGGTAGAAGAAGATCGTAAAGTCTCAGATGTATTGACTAAAGAAGCTTTTGAAAATGCGATCGTCGTCAATTCTGCTGTGGGTGGGTCAAGTAATTTTGTCGTCCATTTATTGGCAATCGCTGGAAGAGTTGGGATAGAGCTAGACCTAAAAGAATTTGACACCAAAGGAAGTCAAGTGCCACTGCTGACGAATCTTCAGCCCGCTGGAGAATATTTCATGGAAGACTTCTACTATGCCGGAGGACTCCCTGCCGTCATCAAACAGCTCACTCCATATCTTAAAGAGACACCATCTGTGAATGGTAAAAGCATCATCGCCAATTCAGAAAAGCATGAGTCTTATGATGATAAAGTCATCGCAAAACTAGACAAGCCATTTCAAGATGATGCTGGTATTGTGGTCGTCTATGGTAACCTATGTAAAGATGGCGCAGTGATCAAACCTGCTGCTGCAACTGAAGATCTATTGGTGCATCGAGGCAAAGCTGTGGTATTCGAAGATATCGAGGATTATCATCTGCGAATAAATGATCCAGACTTAGATATAGATGCTACTAGTGTGATGGTCTTGAAAAATTCTGGACCAAAAGGTTATCCCGGTATGGCCGAAGTCGGGAATATGGCATTACCTAAAAAGCTATTGGAAGAAGGCATTACAGATGTCGTCAGGATATCAGATGCTCGAATGAGTGGAACAGCATTTGGGACTACAGTCTTACATATAGCTCCTGAAGCAGCTGCAGGTGGTGTCCTTGCCATCGTAGAAAATGGAGATGAAATAAGCTTAGACGTACCAAATCGTAAGCTGACCTTAGAAGTATCGGAAAAAATTATTTCAGAAAGATTGACAAATTGGTCAGCTCCAGATCTTGGTGTAGATCGCGGCTATATCCAGATGTATATTAATAGTGTGGAGCAAGCAAATAAAGGAGCTGACTTAGACTTCTTACGTGGTAAGTCAGTCAATATGAAATTAAGAGACTCGCATTAACGTTTCTATTTATCGAAGTATGAGTCATAAATCTTATTTGATCCGCTGTGTGTTGATTCTTTCATTTGGAAGCATCGCTTCACTTTTGACTGGTCAGGATAGAATCATTTTCACAACCAGCTTCTCAGATAAATTAGACAAGTTCAACTTAGACTATTATGAACCGGTAGAAGGCTGGCTACATCCTATTCCACAACAGAATGATGAGTATGGAAAATTTGACTTAATCCTGTCATCGAGTAAAG
>Ga0209828_1003187_pt1 | contig 12782 bp, 13 predicted proteins | sample MaitaG_FD_187429 | JGI IMG/M metagenome (GOLD analysis project Ga0209828, IMG submission 187429) | Marine algal microbial communities from Maine, USA - Maine_Asex2 metaG (SPAdes) (version 2) | ecosystem: Host-associated > Algae > Red algae > Unclassified | place: Maine, USA | collected 2015-01-05 | reverse complement strand
TCGATTCCTTCACTCACAGCTGCACCATCGGTAAAACTCAATGCCGGATCATGGCACGAAAAACAACCCATCGTAGAATCTGCCGAGAGAATCGGATCAAAGAAAAGGTGACGTCCCAGCTCCACTCCAGCAAGGGTCATGGGATTATCGGCAGGAATCGGCATCTCTTGAAAGCCTTCAGGCACGGCAATGGTCATACTTTCAGGCTGATACGCTATGGCCGTCAAATCTCCCATATCGGGAGTATCATCCCGACAGCAAGCCATCAGCCCCAACAGTACAACCATCATCCCTGTTTTCGTCAGATTCATCAACTCAGTATAAAACGTCTTGATACCTACTAATCGCGTATCACCGATATCTTTTGGCAACAAAATAAATCGCCATTCGTTCTACAATTCTTAGAATGAAAGACAAAATCACTCCTCTTATTCTGGCCTTGGCTGTCCTATTCGGCTTTGGGTGTAAAAAGAAAATCGACGTGGAAGTCGCCTTTCAACTGACCTACGACGGCGAGCCCCTAGTGATGTTTGAGGAGTATGCCTACCCCGACGGCAAGAAGATCACCTTTTCTCGTTTCAGCTTTTATCTATCTGACTTTCAGATCAAGGATGGCACAAACAGCATTGCCACAGAAAATGTCGATTTTGTCAATCTCACCAATGCTCATACAGACATGGCTGCCGCCCGGGAAGGATTGCTCTACTTGAGCGATAAATTTGAGATCTCAACATTGCAGGAGATTGAATTCAATCTGGGTCTGCGCGAAGATCAAAATGCCAAAGTACCTGCCGATTTTGCGACCGATCATCCGCAGGGCAAACCCGGTGAATATTGGCTGGCTTGGGATAGTTACATTTTTGCCAAAATAGAGGGTCGCATCGATCTCGATGGTGATGACGAATTGGAGACAGGCATTGCTTTGCACCTCGGCTCCAACAATGTTATGCGCGAAATTCAGCTACCGGTCACCAACATGGGCAACAAAGTCACCCTCCAGATCGATCTTAGAGATGTCTTTGAAAACGGAACTATTTACAACATAGCAGAAAATCCACAATTGCATAGCTTGAGTCAATTGCCGGCAGCTGAAGAGCTAGCGGACAATATTAGCCAAGCCCTTAAAATTAAATCCAGATAACTATGAAATTTCTCAAACGTTTTACCTTCATCGCTCTTGCCACCTCCCTATTCGTTGCACCTGGGTGCAAAAAAGATGGCGACGACGGAACAGATCTTGCCAAACTCAGCCTCGAATTTGCCTTTAAGGTGGGTAGTGAAGATCTTGTGTTTGGTGATAATTATGAAATCAATGGCAAGATGGTCAATTTTGAAGCCGCCAACTATTACATTGGAGGACTCAAGATGACCCAGGAAGACGGAACGACAATTGATCTTTCGCAAAACTATCTGCTGGCTGGTCTTGGAAATTCTGCCAATGTGCAGGGAGAATTGCAATTGAGCAATTTAGTAACAACCTCTTTTTTTGTCGGAGTGGATGCAGCCACCAATATGCAAACTGAGACCGACTTTACCGCCAGACCGAGTGGAGATCCACTTGGTGTCCAGGATCCTGCGATGCATTGGAATTGGATGACTGGCTACAAATTCTTGCGCATCGACGGCAGTGTAGATACCGACGCAGACGGCATGCCAGACACTCCCATCGCGTATCATTTGGGTTCAGCAGCGATGCTCAAAAATCTGGAATTTAATCAGACCATCACGATTAAGGGAGGAGACAATACATTGACCTTCGAGCTCGATGTAGAGAAGTTTTTCACTGGGGTAGATTTGGCTGTAGAGGTAGATACCCATACGGGAAATAACCTACCCCTCGCAGAACGACTGCGGGACAATCTCGAGACGTCCCTCACGATCAATTAAATGATGGCATGATTCGCGGCATGAGGAGTAGTGCTCTTTGCCTTTGCTGCATGGCTTTCTTCTTTGCGATGATGGGTTGCAAAGAAGAAGCCGTTTTTTTTCCCGATCTGCCTGCTCATTTTCCCAAGGTCATTATTCCCGAAGACAATGCCATTAATCAGGCCCGCATCGCCCTGGGTCGTAAATTATTTTTTGACCCCAACATTTCGCTAGACAGCTCAATGTCGTGTCTGAGTTGTCACTTACCTGAATTTGCGCTTGCAGATACCCTGCCCAGATCGCTCGGAGTACATGGACAAAAAGGATTGCGCAATGCTCCCAGTCTTTACAATGCTGCTTACCTTGATCTAATCAATAAAGATGGGGGCGTGACCAAGCTCGATCTGCAAGCACTGGTGCCCATCGAAGATGAAAACGAGATGGCCCTACCCATCGTGCGGCTGCATCAACGTCTTTTGAAGGATCCAGACTACGTGGCCCTGGCCAGAGAAGCCTACGACCGTGAACCCGACGCCTATGCGATCAGCCGTGCACTTGCCACCTTTGTGCGCACCTTACACAGTGCGGATGCGCCCTATGATCGATTTCTGCAGGGAGACAGTACGGCCCTCTCTTCGCTTGCACGACAGGGCCTGCAGCTTTTTTCCAGTGATCGACTCAATTGCACCGGCTGCCACTCGGGGCCCTTGCAAACCAGCAATGACTTCGCCAATAATGGACTGTATAAGAGCTATGCCGATTTAGGTCGCGGTCTGATCACCATGGATTCGAGCGATCACGGCAAATTCCGCATCCCGAGTTTGCGCAACGTGGCTTTGACTGCTCCCTACATGCATGATGGCAGTCTGAGTAATCTCGCCGCAGTGCTCGATCACTATGAAAATATAAATTTGAGTACCGCTCCACTCAAGTCAGCCAAACTACGCTCTTTTCAACTTACGCCTTCTGAGCGCGAATCTCTCATGGCATTCTTGCATGCTCTGACTGGCGATGAGAGCAGATCCACAGATCTATAGTGCAATAATTATCTCGGCAGTTCAATCCCCCATTTTTTGCTCCAGGCGCCCGAGCCTCTCCTCAATCTGAATCAATTTTTCCAAGATTAATATATGGGTCTTTTTGGCATCAATCCCCACGGGACTGGTATCACTATGAATCACATTGGCAATTGCATCGTATTGTTCTTGCGCTACTTCAAGTTCTCTCATCTCAGCTTTATTAAAAACATTATTCCGTGAGGTGCATAAGTAATGTACAACAAGATCAAACTAAGTCCAACAACATTAAACAACATTAAACCAAGTCAAACCACATCAAAGAAAAAAGACACCACGCCTGCGTCTTTTTTGCACTTCCCCCAAGTTTATCCTACATTGGGGTAGCTTTCTCAACGTAAGGTTGCCTTTATTTCCTTTCCCCACTACCGGCAGGCGTGGCAAAATTGAGTTATGCTTAAGAACTACTTGAAGATCGCTTTACGCAATGGCCTGAAAAATAAACTCTGGTCATCGATTAATATTTTGAGCCTGGCCTTTGGCATTGCCGCCTGCTTGCTCATCTACCTGTTTATTCAGGATGAACGCAGCTTTGACGGCATCCACGATAAGCAAGACAACATCTATCGTCTGTGCGAAATTCAGAGTTTTCCAGGCACCAATACTCAGAAGGTCGCACTATCCATGCCTGGCATGGGTCCTGCAATCCAGCGCGACTACCCCGACATAGAGCAATACACGCGGTTCTACGGCCGAGGCAGAAGTGTTTTCACTTACAACGCACTGCAAATACTCGTCGAAAAGTCAGTGGCCGTCGACAGTAATTTTCTGCAGGTTTTTGACTTTCCGCTACTCGAAGGCGATCGTGAGACTGCGTTGCATGCACCAAATTCGATTGTTCTGACCAAGGAAACAGCCCGCAAATTTTTTGGTGAAAATACCGCCTTGGGTAAATCAATCACCCGCGAAGATCAGACCTACGAGGTAACTGGCGTCATAGAAACTCCCTTAGAAACCTCCCATCTCCAATTTGATCTCTTGTTTTCGATGTCGACCATCATCTCCGAATTTGCCGAATTCAACAGCCAGTTTGGGTCCAACTATTTGGTCACTTACCTGGTCATGAAAGATGATGTCAATATTGCTGCACTGGAATCCAAGATGCCAGAATTTCTTTTGCGCTGCATGCCGCCCGACCCGGAGCAGACTGGTGACGTGACAGATGCCTACAAACTATTTTTTCAAAAATTGCCCGATGTGCATTTGGCCAGCATGGACATCGAGCACGACTACCACAATCATCGAAAATTTAATGGCTCATATCTCGGACTGTTTTCGCTGGTCGGGATACTCATCCTGCTAATCGCTGCGCTCAATTTCATGAACCTGATTACCGCACGTGCATCACATCGATGGAAGGAGGTGGGAGTGCGCAAGACCGTTGGTGCAATGAAGAGCCAGATGTTCAAACAATTTTCTGTGGAAGCTGCACTATTGGGTGCCTTCGCTTTCGTCGGTGGGATTTTGCTCACCTTGGCATTTACGCCGGTACTCAATTCTTTGCTCGACCGTGAGCTATCCTTCATGTATTTCCTGGACCATCCGACCTTGTTGCTTGCCACCTTTGGCATTACCCTGCTGCTGAGTTTTCTGGCAGGCATATACCCCTCCTATTATTTGTCCTCTTTTAGTACCGTCAAGATCTTGCAGGGAGCAAATCTCGAAAGCAACCGCTCCATCTTTCGCAGTACGCTGGTGGTCTTGCAGTTTGGTCTGGCCATTGGCATGATCATCTCAACCTTGATCGTGGTCCAGCAGCTTTATTACATCAACAATAAAGACATTGGTCTCAACAAAGATCACATCGTACTGCTCCCGCTCAATAGCCAGGCCAATGAGCAATACAGCGCGCTCAAAGAAGAAATGAAACGCAGCACCCATGTGTTGGGTGCGACTGGCTCTGGTCAGCGCCTCGGCAACAACTTTCATCAGTGGGGATTTAAATTACGCACCGACTCAGTGCGCAATCTTACCCCCAGCAATGTCAATGTCGACTTCGATTACCTCGATGTGTACGAAATGAATATGGTGGCCGGCCGCACTTTCTCGCGCGATCGCCCCACCGACAACGGGCTCGCATTCATCATCAACGAGTCATTTGCTAAAGAGCTTCAGCTCGAAGACCCGATCGGCGTCTCTGCAGGGCACGCCTGGTATCCCGACGACTCGCTCGGTACCATCATTGGGGTAGTACGCGATTTCAATTTCAACTCGTTGCACTACGCCATAAACACCCTGTCGTTGGTCGTGCACAGCGAGTGGACCTTCGACGAAATGTCGCTCAAAATCGACGGCAACAATATACCTGCTGCCCTCGCCGATATTGAAAAAACATGGAACCGCTTGGTGCCCAACTGGCCGTTTCAATATTCATTTTTAGATGAGCACTTTCAGGAGATGTATGAATCTGATTCGCAAATGAAGGCCGTCGTTTCCATTATGGCAGGATTGGCGATCCTCATCGCATGCATGGGCCTTTTTGGCCTTGCCGCCATCACCACCGAAAAGAAAATCAAAGAAGTCGGCATCCGTAAAGTACTGGGTGCCTCCGTGCAAAACATCATGTATCATCTCTCCAAGAGCTTTGGGCGCATGGTGATTGTGGCCTTTGTCATATTCAGCCCAATCACCTACTATCTTATGACACACTGGCTAGAAAATTTTGCGGACCGCATTACGATCAGCCCGCTCATTTTTATTGTTGGCTTTGTACTGGCCTTTGTGATCGCGATCCTGACTGTTAGCGTGCATACGGGGAGAGCAGCATTGGGCAATCCCGTAAGGGCCTTGCGGGATGATTGAGATTGTGACAAAAGCAATGTGGCCCGTCTCAATGGTATTACTTTACTTTTCTAAAATCTGAACGTACATGTTCGAAAGAATAAAACAAATGGCAATCCAGCAGCTGATGTCAAAAATGGCTTCAAATTCGCTTGGGGCTGCAGAGACTGAAGAAGCAGCAGCAGATGGTGCAAATGGAATCATGGACATTCTAAAGGCAAAGGTCGCTGGAGGCAATCTCGATGAAATCAAGGACCTATTTTCCGGTGGCGACATGTCAGGCAACGGCATCTTTGCTGCAGCCAAAGCCAAAATGGCAGAGACCTTGCAAGCAAAAGGAATGAGCGCAGAAGATGCAACCGCAGAAGCTGAAAGTGCCACTCCTGATGTCTTAAATAGCCTGAAAGAGAAATTTCAATCAAGTGATGAAGCTGATTCAGCTTTCAACTTGGATGCATTGGCAAATCTGATTCCTGGTGGAGCTGGAGATATGCTAAAAAATGTAGTCGGTGATAATGCTGGCGATCTTTTGAATAAAGCAAAAGGTCTATTTGGCAAGTAATTTAGGCCAATTCGAAAATAATAAAGCCATTCGATCCGATCGGATGGCTTTTTTTTATCCAATGCACACGTGCATCAGGCAAAGTTATATCGCTTTAGGTAGTCAGATGCCGGATAGATCCGGTAGAAAGAAATTATTTTTCGATCTCCAACTATATACCTGTGGAGCATTTGAGCGTAGTTCATCTCTCATCCCACCATAGATAATTTGAAGATCCTCCTCGCCTGTCAGTTCCTTCCAAAAAGAAAGGGACCGAAACCAATCATCTCGCACAGTTGCACCACTTTTTAACTCAAAAGCACGTAGCCGTATACCCTCTTCTACGACCAGATCGATTTCATGTCCGGATCGATCACGCCAAAAATACAGCTGCTCCCGCTGGCTCCGATTTTTCCGGGCTTTAAAGAACTCACAAATAATAAAATTTTCAAAAATCGCTCCTCTCATCGGGTGGATAATTAGGTCCTTCGCACTTTCTATTCCCAGCAAATAGCAGAGAATCCCAGTATCATAAAAATAGAGCTTAGATGATTTAACTATTCGCTTATTCCAGTTCTTGAAATAAGGTTGGAGTAGAAAAACATGGTAGGAAGCATTGAGGATGGAAATCCATGACTGAATCGTCTTGTAATCCACGCCAGCCTCATTAGCCAAATTGCTGTAATTTACCAATTGTCCCGCCCGCCCGGCACAAAGTAAAAGTGTACGTTCAAATAATTGTAGATTTTCAATATTCTTAATTTGCCTCACATCTCTCTCGATGTATGTTCTTAAATACGAAGAAAACCAAAAGTCAGTGCTCACATCTTGGGCATGCAAAGCTGGATATCCGCCCCGAATCAGGTGTTCATCCAGCAGATCCGGTGTAATGACATTAAAATCTATCTCCTCGATCGAAAGAGGAAGCAGATCTAAGTAACCTACACGTCCTGCCAGACTTTGAGATATCTGCTCCTGCAAAAGAAAGTTGTTTGATCCTGTTAGAATAAACAAGCCAGATTCGGTCGTTTCGTCAAGGATCTGCTGCAAGTACGACAGGAGTTCAGGGGCACGCTGAACTTCATCAAATATGGCACCATCGTGATATTGAGATAAAAAGCCCCGTGGATCTTCCAGTGCAAATCTGCGTACGTCGGGATTTTCCAGAGAAACATAGGCGCGATCAGGAAAGCAATATCGCACCAAGGTTGTCTTACCGCTTTGCCTCGGTCCTAAAACCGCCACTGCTCGAAACTGCTTAGCCATTTGGCGGAGGGTCTCCTCCGCAACTCGCTTGATCATCCTGCAAATTAGGAATTAGATTCCTAATCCGCAAGGGGAGTGAACTGGGGCAACATCTGTACTTTCCTCTACACCGAATACTTCGTCGTCATGATCATCATTGGTAGCCCATCCAGATCATGATAAAACGGATGATAGCGATCGGTATCATAGTGCTTCTCTACATCGACAACTTTGCTCATGCTGGTCACGGTATTAATCGGGACACTTCCGTACTGACCATGTTGGAGACAAACTAATTTACCGCTCTCTCCTTTCTTGATCAGGTCAAAAGCCAGGGTTCCGTAAGCCATCGGCACGATTGCGTCCATGGCATCGGGATCACCACAGCGAACCATGTATCCCAACTTCTGACTGATTGTATTTAATTTCCGACCATTATTAAACTGACCGGATAATTCTTTAATTTGATTCGAGACAATATCGCCAATGCCTCCTAACTTTGCATGACCGTAGGCATCTTTCTCATCATCGGCAAACATCATGTCACGACCTTTAATCTTGGCCCCCTCGGCTACCAGGACAATGGAGTAGTTACTGGGATTATCGAAGCGGTCTTTAACCAACATCTCAGTAAGTTTTGCAACATCAAACTCATGCTCTGGGATGACACATCGATGTGCCGCACCGGCCATGGTAGGCAACATCGCAGTAAAGCCAGCGTAACGGCCAAAGACCTCCAAAACCATTATGCGCTCATGCGAGCCTGCCGAAGTACGGAGATTGTTGATCAATGAAATGGTCCGTGAGATACACGTGCTAAAGCCAATGCAATAGTCCGTACCAGGTACATCATTATCCATTGTTTTAGGGATGGCATTTACCTTGACTCCCTGGTCGTTGAGATGCACAGCATAGCTCAGCGTATCATCACCGCCCGTTGCAATCAAGTGATCGATTCCGATCCACTCCAGGTTTTTGATTACCTCCGGCGTGAGATCATTGATCTCGTCTGTATAGGTATCTTTTAGGTGTTCAGGAACAACATTCTTAGCGACCTTGCTCGGCTTGGTACGACTGGTGTGAAGAAAAGTTCCTCCTGTGCGCGCAGCCTTGTCCACCACTTGCTTAGTCAGCTCGATGAAGTTGGCGCTGTTGTCATAGTCCTTGTCTCTTATCACATCAATGATGCCTCCCCAGCCCCTGCGCAATCCGATCACCTTGTATCCCTCACGTAGCGCTCGAATGGTCACTGCTCTGATTGCTGGATTCAATCCAGGTACATCTCCTCCTCCGGTTAGGATACCAATTACTCCTTTTGTTGCCATGTGTTCTTTGTCCGTTTAGATATTAGCAAATAAGTCTTCAAGCCGCTGAAAATAGTGAAATGAATGTAAACTCACGTTGAGCTTATTGCAAAGTCAGGATTCTTTGACCTCTTGATGGATCCAGTCATCGTAGCTGGTATTCGCCTGCACTTCCCAGCGCATAATACACGGTACTTCGTAGGGATGAAGCTCCAGCAATCGCTTCTCCAATTGAGGCATGGCATCTTTGTTCGTCTTAAAAAGAGTGACCCACTCATTGCTGTTCTCCAGATTCCCCAGCCACCAGTAGTTCGACTGCATTGCATGTATATTGGCACAAGCAGCAAGGCGTTCCCTTACAATCTTGTCCGCAAGCGCACAGGCAGTTTCCTCATCTGGATGCGTTACATAGACGAGCATGAAAGACACCGACCTAGCTCAATTTAGTGGGTAGCGAAAGCAGATCCCTATCAATCGGCTTGATCTTCTTGATCGCATCCTTAAGTGGCACAAACACCACTTCGTTGTTGTGTACACCACACATGTGGTTGGTTTTGCCCGACAGCAGGCCTTCGACAGAACCATGTCCCATTCTGGTAGCCAGTACGCGGTCCATTGCTGTGGGCGATCCGCCCCTTTGCAAATGGCCAATCACCGCCACCTTGGTTTCATACACTGAAAATCGCTTTTTGACCAAATCGGCAATCTCCTGGGCATTCCCATTTTCATTGCCCTCAGCCACGATGACCAGGCCAAAAAGTTTCTTCTTAATCACCATCTTTTCCAGCTCCTTGACCAGCGCATCGGCATCTTGCACCGACTCGGGGATCATGATACCACTGGCCCCACTACCAATGCCTGTGTAAAGGGCTATGTATCCCGAGTGGCGACCCATCACCTCCACAAAAAAGAGGCGATTATGCGAATCTGCGGTGTCCCGAATTTTGTCTACCGCATCGATCGCAGTGTTGACTGCTGTGTCAAAACCAATGGTGTAATCTGTACCAAAAATATCGTTGTCGATGGTACCCGGAATGCCGATCACCGGCATCTTATGCTCATTGTAGAAGATGTTGGCACCCGTAAATGTACCATTACCGCCGATGGCTACGATGGCATCGATATCATTGGCTATCAATGTCTTGTACGCTTTGTCGCGGCCTTCCTTGGTCATAAATTCTGCACTGCGTGCGGTCTTGAGCATCGTACCACCCTTATGAATGATGTTTGCTACATCGCCTTTTTCCAATCGAACAATGTCGCCGTTAATCAGACCTTCGTATCCACTGTAAATCCCGTAGACATGCAAATCATGATAATTCCCGATCCGAACAACGGCCCGGAGAGCGGCATTCATTCCTGGGGCATCGCCACCTGAGCAAAACACTGCAATTCGTTTTATTGAGTTTCCCATAGTTTACTTCGTTGATGGTAATTAGCCAGGCCCTCTATTGGCTTCTGGATTACTTCTCCAAGTGCCAATCTTGCCTCTGCGAGTACCTCTCCTAATTCGCCGCAAAAATAAGAAGCTATCGATCCCACAAAGTGAATTTTGTGTAAACTTTCATATTTAATTAAATGAGCATGTATAAATGACTGAAAAGCAGACCTTACAATTGTCTTTACGTACATATCGGTGCGGTTTTCAATGGCAAACTTTGCGTGGCTCGCGATAAAGCGGTTGGGAGCTTCGTGGCCGTAAAGGTGCTGAACCAGTGCCGCTGAGCCACCTGGCAGCATCAGCTTAAATTTCTCAGCAAGATGTACAGGCATTTGATCGTAGAGGTAACTGCGCAACAGTCGTTTCCCAATGTCATATCCCCCTCCCTCATCGGCAAGTAGGTAGCCCAAATTTACCGCAGATGCATTGATTTGCTCTCCATCATAGCTGCAGGCGTTACTGCCGGTTCCGAGGATGGCCACTACCCCGGCACTATCCTGACAGACCGCTCGAGCAGCACCAAGTATATCAGATGCGACCACAACTTCTGCTCCAGGCAGTACTTTCTCAAACAATCCATTCACCACATCTCGCGACTCCTGCGAATTTACCCCGGCCCCATAATAGTAGATCTTGATAACATCCTTGCAGTCCTGCTCAAGGAGCGTCTTGGCAAGCCCCTCAAATTGAGATGGCTGGTGTGCAGTGGGATTGAATCCGCTCGACGAAAAATATTGGCTGCCTTGCGTCGACAGCAATGCCCAGTCTCCAGATGTAGAACCAATATCACCAACAAGTACTCTATTCACTAGTATTTGGTTTTATACCAAAGCATGTTAAAAATAGCTCAATAGCGGTATGTTTGATGCAATCTTACGCAATGTACAAATGAAGAATGTGGTCGTAGTCGGGGCAGGCACCATGGGCAATGGCATCGCTCAAGTTTTTGCCATGAAAGATTTTAATGTAAGACTGGTTGATGTATCTCAGGAAGTCCTGGAAAAAGGCATGACATCGATTGCTCGAAATCTGGATCGAATGGTGAAAAAAGAGAAGATCACCTCGCAAGAAAAAGTGGGTACCTTGGTCAATATCCAACCAGTCACCAATCTGGGCCATGCGGTGCAAGATGCAGATCTGATCGTGGAAGCGGTTTCCGAATCCTTTACGTTGAAATCAAAAATATTTTCAGAAGCAGATGCGACTGCACCCGATCATTGCATCTTTGCGAGCAATACCTCGAGTATCTCTATCACAAAATTGGCTTCGACCATCCGTCATCCCGAGCAGATGATCGGAATGCATTTTATGAATCCGGTACCCATCATGCGCCTAATCGAGGTGATCAATGGCTACCAAACGGCCACGGATGTGACGCGCACTATTGTTGCCCTGGCGAAATCAATTGGAAAAATTCCAGTGCAAGTCAATGACTATCCTGGCTTTGTCGCAAATCGCATTTTAATGCCCATGATCAATGAAGCCATTTACACGCTCCACGAAGGAGTGGCCGGTGTCGAAGAGATCGACGCGGTGATGAAATTGGGCATGGCCCACCCGATGGGGCCACTGCAACTGGCGGATTTTATTGGCTTGGATGTCTGCCTCTCCATCCTTGAGGTACTTCAAAGTGGCTTCGGTCTTCCCAAATATGCTCCCTGCCCTTTGTTGGTAAATATGGTCAATGCAAATGTATTGGGACGCAAGAGCGGTGAGGGATTTTATGACTATACCCTTGGCACCAAGGAGCTGGTGGTCGCGAAGCAGTTTTCGTGAGCTATGAGCTATGAGCTAGCTACAAATTAGTTTTCGTCTTTCCAATCAATTTATTTCGTCTACAAGTTAAACCTAACTTCTAATAATAGATTATGAAAGTACTTTAGCTCCTTTTGAATAAATTCATAAATATTTGGATTGTAATTAATTCCTATTTTCCATTTTGACCATAGATTATAGTACACAACTAAGTCCATTCCCAAACCTAATCTCTCCTCGAGTATGGATGGAATAAAGGCCATAGGTCATTTTATCATTAAACAAGTTCGATTCCATTCTCATCTTTAAGGGCAGACTAGCTACAACCTCGCGATCACACCAGTCTATGCAACCCCTACTAAAAGTCCTTCCCCCATAAGTCCCGCACTGACAACAAATTGATGCCGTTCAGAGATTTTTCTTGAATATCCGATCTGAAATGATAATAGACCGAGATAGTGCTTTAATAAATCGATTTAACTGTACCTAAACTCAGAAATACTGAGTTCTTACGATGCTCACGATCCGCGGATTGACCGTGCACACATTGAAAGAAATTTAGGGAAATCACTATGAGAATTAGCTTCTTTATATATTTATTCCCAACGCTCGATGTAATCCAGCTAGACCAGGAAAGAAGAGATGGTCTAATATCCATTGTCTTATAGGTTGTTCGTCCTAGTTTGTATAACGCGTTGACCTACGGGGTAATTGCAATGCGTTACCAATTGTCAATTCTCAATTCTCAATTAATTAGGGTCGATCCAACGTAA
>Ga0209828_1003184_pt1 | contig 12799 bp, 15 predicted proteins | sample MaitaG_FD_187429 | JGI IMG/M metagenome (GOLD analysis project Ga0209828, IMG submission 187429) | Marine algal microbial communities from Maine, USA - Maine_Asex2 metaG (SPAdes) (version 2) | ecosystem: Host-associated > Algae > Red algae > Unclassified | place: Maine, USA | collected 2015-01-05 | reverse complement strand
TTTGACCTTGAGAAACCATCGCACCTGCGAACCTGGTACCGGAAACTGCGAAGGGCCCCGGCTCAGGAGAACGTTGAATGGTGCAAGTTTGAGCCAACCGTCCGTCAAGCCGGCACATACGGACTTATTGGGAGAACCGGCCGTGAGCACCTGCTCGGATGGCGCTACGCGGACCGAGAGCCCGACAACCTCCATATCGATATCCGGGATGTCAAAGTAAGCATCGCCGGATGGGTGTATCCCGGCATGATCTACGAGGTCGTCCGCCTGCAAAAGGATGGCTCAGTGCACCGGACAGGTCAGAAATACAAGATCGACCAAGACCAAGACAATGACTCGGTGGTCGCACGACCACTCGTCGACGAGGAGCTTGGCAACGTAGTGGCTGTTACGGATAACTGATATTATCCGTCATCCTCTGACAGCGGGTTCGAGGACGGGGGAGTAGTGTCGCTGAGGTGACCGAAACCAGCGAGATTGCTGACGAGTACCAGCGGCGACTTGACACTGCAGTCGCCCTGATGCAGGCGGCCACGCCCGATGCCGAGGACGTAAAGCGTCTGGTCGAGTACGAAGCCTTGGATGCGCACATCGTTGCGGTGGCCGGCCATGCCAAAGAGACCGCTCCAAAGGCAGCAGCGGCGATGCTGGCGAATTGTGGGATCAACCAGCGCATCCGCGGCCGATTCGAACCCGCAGAAACAAACACCACCAACGCCCTGGCCATCAAAGAGGCTGTGTACGGGCCCGACCATCATGAAGTCGCTGCCACGCTCGGCAACCTCGGGAACATCCAACAACAGTTGGGGCGTTTGGAAGAGGCCGAGTCCACGCAGCGGCGCGCCCTGGCCATCAAAGAGGCCGTGTACGGGCCCGACCATCATGAAGTCGCGGTCACGCTCACCAACCTCGGGAGCATCCAACGCCAACGAGGCGAGACGGAGCAGGCGGTTGCGACAGTTCAACGAGCACACGACATTTTCGTGAGAACGTTCGGACTTGACCATCCTCACACCAGGCAGACAGCGCGAATTCTGGCGGATTACGGATAAGCGTAATTATCTGTAAGTGGCCTGTCATGGGGCACGTATACAGTCGGCTGCATGGAAGTCGGGAGTTCCTATTCTCTGAGACGTGACGAAGCACTTGCGTTGATCGAACGAGCGCTAGCCGGAGATCACCGGGATCCGGCGCGCTTCTTCGTTGGTCGACAAATCAGTTCTCATGCAGTATCGATTGCTCGACACTGCGGCGAAACAGCGTCCGAGCAGCGCGGATTGGTTCTCCTCTCAAGACTGGCCCAGCTCCTCCTTGCAGCGGGTCTGCCTGAGGAAGCAGTCGCAATCGACGAACAGGTATATGCGCGCGTGGCAGAGGTTCTTGGTGATCTGCATCTCGAGACTTTGACCGCTCACAGCAATCTTGCAGCGTCGCTGGAGTCCGCTGGCCGGACACTTAGGGCGATTGAGATCAAGGAGCAAGTACTTCTTGCCCGAACAGAGCTTCTTGGAAGCACGCACGAATCTACGATGACCAGTAGGAACAATCTTGCAACGTCGTATCAGTCTGTTGGCCGGAACGATGAAGCCTTGGACCTGCAACGACAAGTGCTAGCGCATCTTGTCCAGGTGTTCGGCGAAGCGCATCCAAACGCGTTGACGGCCCGAAGCAATTTGGCGGTGTCGTATTGGTCGGCGGGCCGCACCGACGAAGCAATTGAGATCGAAGAGCAGGTGCTTGGCGAGCGCATTGACTTGTTTGGCAACACCCATCCGGACACCTTGGCGGTAAGGAGCAATCTCGCAGCGTCGTATGTATCTGTGGGACGCACCGACGAAGCCATAGTGCTCGCTGAGGAGGTGTTAAGGCAGCGTGTCACAGCCTTGGGTGATTCTCATCCGTCGACGCTAGATAGTCGCAACATCCTGTCGGGCGCCTATTGGGCGGATGGACGCACCGACGAAGCGATAGCGCTCGCTGAGGAGGTGTTAAGGCAGCGTGTCACAGCCTTGGGTGATTATCATCCGTCGACGTTGAAGCTACAAAATGGCCTTGGGCTGTGGTATCGGGAGGTGGGCCGAACCGACGAAGCCATCGCTCTCTTGGAACTGGCATCGGCTCAAACAAGCGAAACCTTGGGCGAAGCACACGTGGGGACTTTGGCTTGCCGACGCAACCTGGCGTCCTCGTATTGGTCGTCAGGCCGCCACGACGAAGCAATTGATCTGCTGGAGCTGGTTCTGGTGGCGGCAGTGGAGTCTTTGGGCAAGCAACACTCGGAAACTCTGGCCATCGACTCCAACCTCAACCTCATGAAATCAAATCGCCATGATTGTGGATGATTCGCTCTCTCAGCAACGTGTCTGCGGCCACAGCCGACACGTGGAGCCCCGTTGAGCGAGAATGGAGCTCGACGATCCGGCTATATGGGCGGAGCGATGCGAGGACTGAGTAGGCACTAATGAGTATCGAGGATCTGCTGTTTGTGCATGGAACGGGTGTCAGAGCGGCTCGCTATGGGGACTTGGTCCGAGAAGCTAGAGCAGGGCTCGAGGCAGTCACATCTGAGGTGAGCTTGCACGGCTGCTACTGGGCCGATGTTGATGGTGGAACCGAGCTCCGTTCTGGTGGTGTGTCGATACCACAGTACGACGAGACTGGTGGAGGAGGAGAGAACACGACCGAGGACGCGTGGAGCGTTGCGCAGATTGACCCGCTACATGCAATACGCATCCTGGCTCATTCTCGGCACGATGAACGTAACTCGGCTGCGCTCATCTCTTGGGTCAATGATTTGGACTTCAAAAGGTCTGCATCGCTACTCGACGAAATTAGTGGTGGAACAGGTGCGCCTGAGCTCTTAGCTCAAATCGTCGCGTCCACAGAGTTTGGGCGCCTTGCTCAGAATGTCGCTGCGCTGCCGGATCAGGAAGTTCAGAGTGTGGTTGCGCGGACGATGGTGTCGATGGCTCTTTTTCAGCGCGGGGAGCGGGTTGCCTGGGAACCACATGGTTCGAAAATCGAATTGGCGTTCACGCAAGTGTCTCGCGATCTCGGGTGCCACAGAATGGGGACGATTGGTGACGCAATCAAAGGCTTCGCTGTAGGCACGGCATCGCAGTTGTTTCTTGGCCGTCAGCGCGGCAAACGTAGCGACGAGACAGCCGGAGTTCTTGGCGACATCTTGCGCTATCAGGCGCACGGCAAGTCCGCCCGTGAATACCTACGCTCAAGGGTCCGCGACCTCGGCCGCTCCAACGGTGTCGGGATTGTTGCCCACAGTCTTGGCGGGATCGCTGCATTTGAGATGTTGGTCGAGGGCCTGTTTGGCGATGATCCACTTGATTGTGTCGATCTGCTTGTCACGGTGGGCTCTCAGGCGCCGCTCATGTATGAGATCGACGCTCTCGCGACATTGCGATGGGGAACTGAGCTACCGGCCAGGTTTCCGAAGTGGGTGAACGTGTATGACCCAGTTGACTTGTTGGCTTATCGGGCTGCCCCTTTGTTTGAGGCAAGCGATGTGATCGACGTTGAGGTGGACAATCAACGTGGTTTTCCAGCGGCGCATTCTGCGTACTTTGGTGAATCCAAGCGTGGGATGTGGTCGCAGCTTCGCCCGTACCTGGAGGGTGCTAGTTGAAGAGAGTGACATCGTCGGGAGCTCGCAGGTCGAGCACGACACCGTTGCCTTCGGTGCCGCCAACAACTATCACTGCATCGCGATGAGCTCGGTTGATCGGGTGTCCGTTGGCTAACGCCTTCGTGGACTCACGCAAGTAGCGGAGAGCATCGTCCTCTCCGAGGTAGTCGGTGGTGCCAACGACCGAGTCGACGACTTCTGTCAAGGCACCAGCCACCGATGCGGTGTGGCAGCCGGCGAGTACGACCAGTCTCACTCCCTGGTTTTCGAATAGCTGCCGTAGCGAATCAGGCGATGCCACCTTCGAGTCGTCAAGGTTTGCGCTGTCGCGAAGCACAATTCCCGAAGCCGTGCCGTGGGCTATCACGTATACGACTGTCGGCGAGCGCTCGCGCATTGTCTCGGAGAGATCCTCGAACGTCGCTCCTGGCAGAGGTACTACGTCAAGCTGGTCGCTAAGCGCAGACGCATTGAGCTCACGCTGAACCGCCGCAACGATCGATTCGACGTCGATCGGAACTTCATCTCTGGGACTGGCTGAGGCGACTACCCAGGTCGCTGTTGAACCCTGTCGCTGCGCCTCTAAAGCGTCAATGTTCAAGAGACTCTTGGGGTTCTGGAGATAGTGCCTCGTCACATCCTGAATGAGGCGGTGGATCGAGAAGGTCTCCGCGCCGACAGAGTGTACGAGGGCGAGGTCCTGCAATGGAAAGAGCGCAGTGTCTACGGCGTTTTGCTGCGCAGCATTCAGCGACTCTGCAGTGAATATCCACTTCGGGATCGCATCGGGGGCGTAGAAGCTGCAGAGTTCCAACAGGTGCATCGATGAGCCCACGTCATCTCGAATCAGCTTTGCCATAGACACAGCGAACGTGACGTACACAGTGCGGCGATAGTCAGACGGCACAACACTGTCTTCGTCCAGCAGGCTTTGGATGTCGTTCTCGTAGTACTCGCGATATTTGGCAAGACCACAAGACGACGTGGTCAAATAGTTGGCTGCCATCGTGAGTGCGAGCGCAAGCCCGTCCATAGCTGCTGGGCCGGCCAACCAGTTAGCGTCATCGATCGCTTGCTGGTCTGCCTCTTTCAGGTCTTCGATTCCTACTCCAAGGCCATCCGTCAATCCGCCGGCGAGCAGGAGCCAATCGCGGGCAGCATCCTGTGCGATCTTGTCGACCTCTAACACGCCACCTTGATCCCACTCTTTGGACGATCGAGACGTGGTCAATACATCGCCCTGGTAGTTCGCAGGACGGAGATCATTCAGGCTTTCGCGGTTCTCGACATTGTCGAAGACCACAAGGCAACGTTGCGAGTCGACCCGATTGCACAGATCTGAATCCACGTAGGTCTTTGGATCTTCGCCGTAAGGAACCGCAACACCAGCCATCTCCTGATACTGCCGATAGGACGCAGCGACCGTGGTCGACGATTCAGCGTTGATCCACCAGATGAAGCCGTATTTGCTGGCCGACTCAGAGCGACAGAACTCAACTGCCAGCGCCGACTTTCCAACGCCTCCCATACCGTGCAGAGCGACGGTCTCGCCATAGCTCGAAGAGGCCACCACCGCGACTTCATGGCCTTGCCCGAGCATCTCCGAAATCCGCTCAATCAAGCCTGCTCGACCCACAAGACGAAGACCATTGTCGATTTCCCTACCCGGACTTGGCACACCAACCAGCACACTTCCACCTATTCTTTGTTTCTGCAGTCGACAGTACCTTCTGAGGGGGTCCCGTTTGGTGGTCCAGTCGTTATGCGGCTGTGGGTTGGTTGATCTGTTTGTAGGTTAGGGCGAACTCGGTTGGGGTGAGGTCACCGTGGGCGGTGTGTGGTCTTTTCGTGTTGTAGTCGATGCGCCAGTCTTCGATGATGATTTTTGCTTCGAGTAGCGAGTCGAATTGCCACGAGTTGAGGAGCTCGTCGCGGAGCCGGCCGTTGAAGGACTCGATCCAGGCGTTTTGCCAGGGTGAGCCGGGGTCGATGAACATCGCGCCGGTGTTGTTGAACCGGCACCAGTCGTCTATTGCGCCGGCGACGAATTCTGGGCCGTTGTCAAATCTGACGTAGACCGGGGCTGTGCCTCGTTGGGCCACGATCTGGTCGAGCACGTCGACAACATGATCAGCGTTGATCGAACGGTCAACTTCGATCGCCAAGCATTCGCGGGTGAACTCATCGATGACGTTGAGCATCTTGATCTGGCGGCCATCGACGGTGGTATCGAACTGGAAGTCCATTGCCCACACCACGTCGGGTCGTATTGGTGACATCGCACCAACCTGGACGCCGATCCCGACGAAACGCTTCTTGCGCCGTCGCTGGGGCACCCGCAGCCCTTCTGAACGCCAGAGCCGCCGGACCCGCTTGTTGTTGACATCCCAGCCCGCCCGTCGTGCCATCTTCGCGGCGCGACGCCAACCCCAACGAGGCCGTTCCGTTGAGAACTTGCGGAGCCACGCGCGTAGCTCCGCTTCGCCGTTGCTGATCTGTGGCGCGGCGAGGCGCATTGTTGAGCGGTGCAGCCCGACCACTGCACAGGCGCGCCGTTCAGATACCCCGAACCGTTCGCGTAACACCTTGACGGCATCGCGCTTGCGGTTCGGGGTTAGAAGTTTCCCGACGAGATTTCCTTGAGCATGTCGATGTCGAGCGCCTGGTTCGCGACCATCTTTTTGAGGCGAGCGTTCTCGGCTTCGAGTTCTTTCAACCGTTTGGCGTCGTTGGCTTTCATACCGCCGTATTGGGCGAGCCAGCGATGCCAGGTCGATTCAGCGATCTGAAGATGGCGGCATACCTCGTCGAGTTGTTGACCGGCCCCGAGGAGCTTGTTGCCCTCCGCGAGCTTGCGGATGATCTGATCCGGCGTGTGCCGGCGACGTTTGTTCGAAGTCATATTGATACGGATTCTTCCTGCCCGCAGAACGGACATCAAGAGTCGCACACCAACTGGACCACTACAGCGGGCTCACCTCAAACCCACCCGGCACCTCCGCTAACGACACGCCACTTTCCGGCGCTCAGAAACGTGCCGCAGACGACACAACCCGAGGATCCTTAGCGAAAACTTTACGCGCAGATGTTCCTCAACCCCCCGCAAAGCCGACGAGATCGCGAACAAGACGAAAGCGACGATCCAGCCAGCATGTTCGGCCACGGCGGTCGTCAACATTGTTCGGCGACGACGGCAGAACCAGAGGTCAAAGCACCGATTTCCCAAGTGCGTTCTCTGGGCGTCGAAATCTCTTTCCTTATCGTGTTGACCTATCGAATATCGATAGGTGCGTTTAGCAGTACGGTTATCGCTTGTCGATAACCAAGGAGAACAAGAACACCATGTCCCAGTCATCCGTCAAGCCACAGACAAGCACCCTGGCACGCACCCTCGAAGTGCTGACAACGCTTGGTATAGCAATGATGTTGATCGCTATCGTCGCCACGCTGGCCGGCTACAACGGGTTCGGATTAACGAACAACCGCTTAGCGGATCAGAGCGCGATGTCGGTGTCGGTTGAACCGATCCCGATAGCTGACTTTAACTCTCCCTTTGAATGGGTCGAAAGCCCGAATGGCACGGTCGAGGCGAGCAGCGGTCGTCCGTACGTCGAGTTCAGTGGGCCGATCGAAGCTCAACTCAGCTTCTACAGTCCAACCGGACGGGAACGTGTGGTCTTTGCACTCTGGAGCATCCTCGGCCCGGCACTCACCGCAGCCGGTCTCTGGCAGGTGCGTGGAATGGCGCGCTCGACCCGAAAGGGTGATCCATTCACCAAGGCCAACGAGAACCGGCTCTGGCGTCTAGCGCTCCTCACCGCCGTTGGTGGGACTGCCTACGTCGTGATCGGTGAGATGGTCAGAGCGTGGCTGGTGGGTAGGTCCGCGGCATCTGACGCCGTTGAAGTCTCGGCCACCTTTAGCTTCCTGCCACTCGTCATTGGCATAGCGATCGCTGCGTTGGCGTCGATCTGGAGAGTAGGGGTGGACCTTCGTCAGGAGTCACTTGGAACGGTCTGATGCCTGATGCAGTAGAACACCGAATCCACTGCCACCTCGACGATGTGCTCGCAGATCGCAACATGACCCTGACCGAACTGGCCGATGCCGTCGGCATCACGATCGCGAACCTGTCTGTCCTCAAAAATGATCGGGCCCGTGCCATCAGGTTCACGACGCTCACCGCTATTTGTCAAGCGCTCAACTGCACACCAGGAGACCTGTTCTCGCTCATGGAAGACGAAAAGACGTAGCTCAAGCTGCCCACGTTTGCTCGAACCGTTTCCAGCGTCATTCTTGCCGCACTTAGCCCATGAGGCGAGCACTCGCCGTGGATGGTTCTGCAAGGATTCGAGGTGTGTGAAAACGAAGTTTTGACAAGATTGGGTGCACGAACCGTCTGTGTCCCAGTGATTGGGGTGCCATTAACAAACGTGTCACTGGCGGCAACCTGTGACGGGAGTGTCTGGCTCAGCTCTGTGCAGTGGCTCAAAGCTGCAGTGTGCGTGGATAGTCGTCGGGCCCGTCGAACAACAGGTCCCCTCAACGATGTGGGCACGGACCCGGTGACCCTCCAGTCTTGCGGCTTCCTCGTCGTTTATTTGCGCCTCCCGTTTGGGTCGTGGCGGTTGGTCATGTCCTTGATGTCTTGGCGTGACGGGTTGACGGACGGCTCCAACGATCGCAGTGAGCTGTGTCTGCTTTTGGCTTTGAGCATCGGTGCTGATCCGCCGTCGGCAGCGAGGTGCGTGAGTCGGAGTGTTTGATGACTCGTCCGAGTTCGCGGATGGCCCGGGCGGGCAACTAGAAGTGCTTCCAGCTTCGCTCGAGCTGCTCGATCGCAGACGCGAGATCGACGCCGAGCTGTCGAGAGGCGACAACATAGCTGTCGGCTGACTCAGACAGGGTCGCACTGACTGTCGATGTTACGTCGCTTGTGATCTTTGGTGGTGGCAGCACGAACGAGCCTCGATGGCCGCGAGTCTCGAGAACCTGTGCCTGTTCAAGCACTGCATAGGCCTTGGCAACGGTGCCTTTCGCGAGTCGCAGGTCACTCGCCAGTTGTCGGATAGTCGGCATTCGCACGCCGGGCTCGAGCGTGCCCGCCGTAACCATCCGCACCACTTGTTCTCTGATCTGTTCGTACACCGGGAGTGGAAGCGTTGCATCGACCAGCAAGATCACGGGTGCACCTCGGCCAGGAGGTTCTTCGAGCTTTGCCGGCTGGCGATGTACCAGCCAAGCGCTGCACCCCACAGCACCAGCCCGACGAACGTGCCGGTGTCGTCGGAGCCGAACCACTCGACGCTCTTGGCGAGAAGACCGAACGACAGAGCGATTGCGGGCTTGGTAAAGCCGAGCCTGGCCGCGAGGCGCCGCATTAGGTCGTCAGCCTGGCGAAGGTCGGCTGCCAGAGCTGGACGGGGACGAGCAATCACAAACCTCTGCATGGCGAATGTGATGGCAACTACCACGAGAGCGCCAACACTAGCGACTGTTGCGGAGCCGCTTTGAACGTCGGACGATATCGCACTCAAGACGGCGAACAGCGAGGCGATCGCAGCAACGGCCAGCATGGCCACACTGTCACCGCGGTCGACGTAGTCGCCAAGCTTTCGGGTGATCACGTTTGCGCTTGTCGTCGCGGTTGCGCTGCGGCGAAGCGAGTGAAATTCTGCAGCGGACCCGCCAATGGCGATACCGCCTAACACACTGAGTAGCAGCGTCAACAGGTTTCCATTAGCGAAGCCAACGCCAAGCACGAAGCCCGCCGCACCGCCGACGAACCGAAAGTGTTTCGAGCGACTCAACCACCGCTTGAGTAGCGCGGTGGACACCGGATCTGACGTCAAGTTGCACACTCGCTCGTCGACGTCGGGATCAAACCCAGCGAGGTTCAACAAGAGCTGAGCTATGAACACCAGAACGACAAGGATAACGATTGTCGCCACCACGATGTCTACTGCGCTCGAATCCGAGCCTCGCATCAGAAAGACCGACAGACAGGCCGACAGAATGATCAGTGCGAGGAACAGCGACCAACGAGCACGGCCCAAAAGGTTCGCAAGACGGTTCATGACAGCGCGTCACAAGTCGCGGTCAGAATGCCAGCATCGACTGGTTGTCCATCTACGGTGATGTTGATGATCGATCCGTCAGCACGGATCAGCTGAGGCTGCTCACCGTTAGCAATGATGGGATCATCGCCAAGGCCAACGGTGCGACCGAAAGGCGGGAACGATCCATCACCAAAGTCGAGCGAGACCAGCGCCACGCCCCACGTTCCGATCGGGTCGACGACATTCGTACAATCAGTTGGCCGGAAGCGGACGAACACCCTTGCGGTCTCGCCCGGTTCGATCGTGACGGGCAGCGAACCCACTTCGGGCGCGAACATCTCTTCTGGAGACATTGCCTCGGAGACTTCGTCAACTGCAAAATCACCTGACGCCTCGTCGGCCATTGTTGGTCCGTTAGCCGGTTCGACGATGACTCCCGAGCCGACAAGAGCAACGCCCGATGCATCGAGATCGATTGCCGTCATTCGCACCGATCGCGAACTGTGATTCGGCATGACGACCGAGGTGGTTACCCATTGTTGCTGCTGGTCAACAACCAGAAACGTTCCCGAGCTGGCGTTGCCACCGAATGTGGGCCTGGGGTACAGCCACCCAGACATGTTTACAAAGGTGAGCGCCACCGCTAGTGCGACGACGCAAACGCCGGACACAAGTCGCTTTGCAATGGATCCAGGCGGCGGGATCAGTTGATCTAGCGTGCGACCGAGATCGCGAGTTTCATCTCTCGCTACAACCAACGCCGCTTCTGATTCCACTACATCCATACCGAATCCCTAATCCCCGGAACGGGACAAGCCCCGAATCGGAGCTTGTCCCATGAAGGTAGAACAAGGGTCTTGTACTAGTCAAGTGGTACAGAGCCCCAGGGGGTAGGCGGCTTCAGGCGCGAGTAGTCGAGTATGCCGATCGTTCGTCCGATCCAGATTGGGGTGTTCACTATGTTGCGCCACCTCAAGGCGCCCCAGACACGAGACCGCTAGCCTCACGATCGGCTGCATCAACCTGCGTTCGAAGGTGGTGCACGCGGCAGACATCAAGACCACCAGCCTCACCAAGTCCTTCAAGAAGCTCGCAGAAACGGATCGGGCCTGGAGTGGCATCAACCAACACGCAAGTGTGGAAAGGCCAGGGAGCTTGCCCGGCGAGCGATTGCAGCTCGCCTGATTTTGGCCTCCGGCGACGATCCGCTTTGGCCTTTGACAGACAACGAATCCATCGATCGGCGCCTATTTCAGGCAGGGTTCCTGCGCTCGGCTCGCGAGACGCTAGCGAGGGAGTCAGAACGCATGTCGCTTGGTCTATACGATCAATTCGACCCCAGAGTCGATTTGCCGGGCCGCCGCACATAGGTAGGACGCATATCAGTCTGACAGGAACACCCACCACGAGCACTCAACGCGTCAACCCAGAGGCGCACGTGGGTCGACACCAAGCACCCAGAGCGCGATTCTTGTCGCATCGAGATGACCAATCGCCGTGAGACACGTGACCAATCTCATGAGACACGCGACCAATCCTGTCGCATTTTCGTGACAACCGACTGTCGGTTCTCACGAAATTGGGACGGATATTCTCACGAGATGAGAACTCACGGAACGTGGGGGAGCAGAGATCTCACGAAATGTCCTGGTTCGGTGCGTCGGAAGGGTGCGGCGATTGTCGACTTGATCAAACAGCATCGCAGTAGACAGCAGACGGGACTGCCCCGTGAGTTGTTGACTCGGGTTTCTGGAATTGGTTAGGCCGCCCGGAGGGCGGGTTGGTGGATTGTTTCAAACTCTATTGGCGTGAGTTTGCCGAGCCGCCGTTGACGGCGACGTCGGTGGTATTTGGTTTCGATCCAGGTGACGATCGCGATGCGAAGTTCCTCGCGCGTCTCCCAGGTCTTTCGGTTGAGGACGTTCTTCTGCAACAGAGCGAAGAACGACTCGGCCGATGCGTTGTCGCCGGCAGCGCCGACGCGGCCCATCGACCCGATCATGTTGTGAGCGTTCAGCTCGTGCCCAAAGGCTCGTGAACGAAATTGCGATCCGCGGTCCGTGTGAACCACCACACCAGCAACGTCGTGCTGCCTGAGCCTTGCGGCGTTACGCAACGCCGCGACGGCCAGGTCAGACGTCATTCGTTTGTTCATCGAGTAGCCGACGATCTTGTTCGACCACAGATCCTTGAACACGCACAGATACAGCTTCCCGGTCCGCGTTGGATGCTCGGTGATGTCGCCGACCCAGCGCTCGTTAGGACGCTCCGCGGTGAAGTCACGATCGACCAGATCATCGCGAACCGGTGGACCTGCTCGTTTGGCTTTGCGGGCTTTCTTGGTGAAGTTCGACCAGATCTGTTCCTGCTGACAGAGCCGCTGGACCCGGTTCTCGCACACGTCCCACCCCGCCCGCTCAAGTTCGTCAGCAATGAATCGATAGCCGAACTCCGGGTCGTCGACGTGCACGTCCAAGATCGCGTTGATCAGATGCGCATCATCCCAATCACGATCTGAATACGGACGATCGCGCCACTGGTAATACGCCTGCTTCGAAAACCCCAACACTCGACATGTGACCTTCATCGGGATCCCGTCAGCAGCAAGTTCGCCAACCAACGGGAACATCATTTTCCCGGCAGATTCGCCTGCGACAGATACGCCGCCGCCCGCCGTAAAACTTCGTTCTCCTGCTCCAAGAGCCGGATCCGTTTCCTCGCCAACGCCAACTCTTCTGCCTCGGCAGAACTAACACCGATGCGTTGACCGTCATCTATATCTGCTTGCTTCAACCAGTTGTACAACGACGCGTCCGAGATCCCGAAGTCCTCGGCGATCTGTTTGACCGGCGCGTCTGATGAACGAGCAACTCTCACGACATCGTCGCGGAACTCCTTCGGATAGCGCTTTCCCATGATTGACATCCTTTCAGAGCACCGAAGCGCTCAGCCAGAAAAGTCAACTACACGTGGGGCAGTCCCGGTGGGCTGAATGCTCGACAGCCACATCGGTGAACCGTGGCGTAGTCCCCGACGAACATGCGGATACCACCTGGTGTCGGGCTGACCTTCATGGAGCTCTGTATCGTCTGCCGCT
>Ga0209828_1003183_pt1 | contig 12799 bp, 13 predicted proteins | sample MaitaG_FD_187429 | JGI IMG/M metagenome (GOLD analysis project Ga0209828, IMG submission 187429) | Marine algal microbial communities from Maine, USA - Maine_Asex2 metaG (SPAdes) (version 2) | ecosystem: Host-associated > Algae > Red algae > Unclassified | place: Maine, USA | collected 2015-01-05 | reverse complement strand
CGCCGAGATTAACGGAACGGGCCAGCGGAAATACTCCATCCGCTCGGCCATCAAGGGTTTCTACCACAACGGCGTCTGCCTGCAGTCGTCCCGGAACGAGGAGCAGGCGCCCGGCAGCACCGGCCTCGACATGATCGACTGTGCGAAGGAGGCACGCGGGCTATCGCTCGGCGCCTATTACCGCATTCAGCACCACCTTAGCGACTATCACAACGCGCTGCAGGAAGTCGGAGCCATCCTTGTATCAGCGGAGATGCATGCCGGCTGGTTCAAGGAAAACGTCAGGAAGGAAGGGCGCATCAAGCCCGTTGAGGAATTCGCCGATCATGGCGCGCACGCCTTCGTGATCGTCGGCTATGACGAAACCGGCTTCTACGTTCTCAACAGCTGGGGACCGGATTGGGCTGGCCGTGTGGGCCATGTCGAGCGAGTGCCCGGTATCGCTCACTGGTCCTACCAGGACTGGGCGGAGTCGATCATGGACGCCTGGGTATTGCGACTCGGTGTGCCGACACCTGAGGCCTTCGAATACACCGTTGGTCCCCAGGGAAGCACGTATTTCGGAAGTGCCAGCAGTGCCGCCGGCGGCACTACCAATCCCGAAAGTGCCATGACGGCGGCCCCCCGACAACAGGTTCTCGGGCACTACGTACACTTCGAGTCTGGTCGTTACGTCAAGACGGGAAGCTATCCCGACTCGACCGAGAGCCTCGAGCGCACACTCGACTATCTGCGCAAGAGTTTCGTCGAGCGAACAGCATCAGAACTGGATTCTCCGCCGTCGGACAATCCGGGCATCAATCGCGTCTACCTGCGCATCACTGGCGATACCGGTTCAGTCGAAGATGCCATGCATCGCATCGTTCGGCTCCGCCGCATTCTTCGGCCTCAGGGGATCTACCCGATCAGCATCTTGTGGACAGCCCGGATGGCGTCAGCCTTCGCGGTCGGCGTCAAGGCCTGCATGCGCGAGGCGGTCAGGCGAATGCCCGACCCGACCGATGATCGTAACGACCTGATCGAAGCCCTGATACGACCCATCGGTCGGCCGTTGTGGAATCAGCTCAAACTCGAGGCCCGATCGGTTGCCGGCTTCACAACTGAGCAGGAAGGGCCGCTGACAACGGCACTACAACACCTGAACAAGACATTCGACCAGAAAGATGCGGACGATCGTTCAGCGGGTAGCCGAGCGGCGCCAGAACAGCGCATCGAGCTCGTCGTAGAGGGCGCCGGTGCCCTCGTACTGATCGAACTGCTACGTCAGGCAGGACCCCGGGCAGCGACACTGCTGCGGCATGTCCGCCGTGTGCATATCGCGTTTCCAGTCGCCAACCACGAGTGCCTGCTCGGGGAGATGGGACGTCTGAAGTACGCTGACACCCGACCGGCGGAACGCGCGAGTGTCGAGGACCTGGCGCGTCGTTTCTGGCTGATACGCCCGAACCGCCGATTTCTCGACAAGTCCTCGATCGGACCCTACACACGTACCTGGTTCGATCTGGTCAACAACAGCTTCGAGAGCGAGCCTCTCGAGCGCAAGACGCCGCAGAGTCTGTCTATCGCGAACAGCAGCGAGGACCTGAACGAAATCGCGTCGGTCGGCATACCACTCGATCAACAGATCGAACAAGGACCTGACATGAAGCGCCAGCTCGACGGCTCGGCCATTCTGAGGAACAGCGTGGTCGGCAAGACGTTCATCGACCGCGTACTTGGCAAGGTGCCGTGGCATCACCCGGAACACGCGTCAACAGCACATGCGTCAGGTTCACAAACACCTTCAACCGAAACACCTTTCGCACAGACGGATACAACACAGGCACCTTCAACTCAGGCTGATTCCGCACAAGCGAGTTCAACACAGACGCTTTCGGTCGAGAAGCCGGGCCCCAAACGCAACTGCCGAAATCCGGTTGCCAACGACGTACCCACACTTTGAAACCAGTCATTCAGACGGAGACGACCGACATGATGGGATCCAGAAAATCTGACGCGCACAGCCACGCCGACGCACCCCGGGCGCCGACAAGTCGACGTGCCACCGGCTACGCCCTGCACATCGGCGTGAATCTCGTCGACCCAGCCCACTACCGTGGCTGGGACGGAGAACTGTTTGCCTGCGAGGCTGATGCCGAGGCCATGGCGGAGATCGCTACCGGTTGCGGCTACAACGAAGTCTCAAAGCTCCTCACGACTGAGGCGACGCGAGACGCGGTCATCGGCGCGATCCGCACAATCGCGGGCAAGATGACCGCCGAGGATATCTTTCTGCTCAGCTACGCAGGCCACGGCGGCCAGCTGCCGGATATCAACCGCGATGAAGACGACGGCCAGGACGAAACCTGGTGTCTCTACGACGGGCAATTGATCGACGACGAACTGTACGAGCTCTGGAATTCGTTCCCGTCAGGTTGTCGCATCCTGGTCGTGTCGGACAGTTGCCACAGCGGTACCGTCACGCGCACGGGCGCCCAGGGATCGACAGAAGTCGTCGAGACCGACACCTTCGGACCGAACGATTCACGCGCCAGGCCCCGATCGATGCCACGACGCGTTTCGGCACGCGTGTACCACAAGAATCGCGAGTTCTACGATCCGCACCTCGCGAAAGCCCGCGAACAACGGAACGCGCGCGAGCCCGGCGCGAGCATCCGCCTCCTGTCCGGTTGCCAGGACAACCAGCAAGCGCTCGATGGCATCGCCAACGGCGCATTCACAAGCCAGCTAAGGCACGTATGGTCGGACGGGGCCTACGAGAAATCCTACGACGTCTTCATGCGGGCGATCAAAGGAAACATGCCGGAAACCCAGACGCCGAACCATCAGCTCGAAGGCGCCTCGAATCCGACGTTCGATGCGCAGAGCCCCTTCATGATCTGAGGGGTTCAGAAGCCCGCATTCTCCTTCAACCATTCGACTTCAGCGGGGGTCGACGATCGGCCGAGAACCGCGTTGCGGTGTGGATAGCGGCCGAAACGATCGATCTGTTCCTTGTGCCGGATCTCGAAGTCGAGATTCGGCAGGTCGGAGAAGAGTTCCATCGCCCGCTCGTGGATCAAGGGCGATTCGCTGTGCATGAACGGCATGTACAGAAAGGCACGCCGTTCATCGTCGAGTGCGATGGCTTTCGATGATGTCCATGAACTCCTCGATCTCCCGCCGTGGCACCCCGAGCTGATACAGGGTGTTGCGAATCTCGTGGGCCGTGACATCAAAGTCGTAGTCGCTCAATTTCAAGTACTTGTGGGTCGCCAGCATGTCGCCCCCTTGACTCAGGCAAAGAGATCGCCAGGCGGGGCTCGACTCGGTGGCGTCGAAGTTCGGCCCGATTTCCTAACAGTTCGCCGGACCGTGCGAACTCGCCGACAAGCGCGGTGATGTTGACTTGATGCGTAACCAGGATCACTGGTCGGTCAAGATCGGCGCTGACAAGCCAATCGGTGAGTTTCTCGGTCTGCGCTGTCTGGTTCTCGCGTGCCTCGTTGAAAGAATTCAGTGATGGGAGTTCAACGACCGGCCCGACGTCCATGAGCCGAACCGTATCGAGGCAGCGACACCATTTACTCGAGTAGACAACAATCTCTTGTCCGTGCATCTTGCGCAGCATTGTCCCGATGCTGGCCGCCTGCCGTCGCCCGGCATCATCGAGATTGTGCTACCTCAATGAGCGCTACGGCGAGTCTTCACGAGAAAATCAGTGGTGGAACTCGATGTTCCCTTCATCAGCGCGGTGGCTCAGCGGTAGACTTGCGACCAGTGCTGCCCGAGAGTACGCAATGAACTCGTCTTGTTCCCGACACCTTCCATCCACGCTAGCGCTTCTGTTCTGCGCGCTGCTTGCATCTGGCTGTTCTGATTCCGATCCGAACGATTCTCGTTCGACTGCTGGAACCGGAACTGTCAGTGCGGATGACATGAATGCTGCGGGTGATGATGGTGGTGTGGAAGGAGAAGGTACGACGGACTCATCGATGCCTGATCCTCTGGTGCAAAACACGACAGTTGTCGAATTCGACATCACCGTTCCTGCCTACGTATCCGATGCACTCCAGGTTCGCGTGACATGGAGTGATTTCAAGATTGCCGCAGAGTGGGTCGGTGATGAGTTGTGGTCGGCTACCGCGAATCTCCCGGCTGATACAGAGCATCTACTGGTCATTACCCTCTCTGACGATAACGGTGACATCACGCTGGGCAGTGTTGAACAACGATTCAGAACCGGTGTGGGCGATCTGGAGATTCATACTGTCACGGCAGATCAGTTCGACACCGATCGATGGGACAATGACGGTGACGGTGCAAGCAATATCGACGAGCTGATCGCAGGTACCGATGTTTTACGATCACCACGATTATTGCTATTCAGTGAAACTCGCGGATACCGTCACGACTCGATTGCAGATGCGCTGCAGGCGCTTGAAGAACTGGCGATATCCGCTGGCATGCAAACGGTACGCGCGGGCGAGTCCGCTGGCGTCTTCAGCGAGTCGAATCTCGCCAACTACGATGCCGTGGTCTGGGTCATCACGTCAGGGGATGTGCTGAACGCCGACGAGCAAGCGGCATTCGAACGCTACATCCGCTTCGGCGGTGGCTACGCGGGCATTCACGCGGCAAGTGATACCGAGTATGAGTGGCCTTGGTACGGCGAGCTGGTGGGTGCCTATTTCGATCGTCACCCGACGGTGCAAGCGGCCACCCAGAACGTGGAGGATAGATCTCATCCGTCAACGGCCCACCTGGGCTCGAGATGGACGCGCACCGACGAGTGGTATGACTACCGGAGCAATCCCCGGGCACAGGTCAATGTGTTGCTCAGCCTCGACGAGAACTCCTACTCGGAAGGCGGCATGGGTCGCGACCACCCGAGTGCGTGGTACCACGACTACGATGGCGGGCGATCCTGGTACACCGGTGGTGGCCACACCCGGGCCAGTTACGCTGAACCGGACTTTCGTGCGCATTTGCTGGGTGGCCTGCGCTACGCGGCAGGGCTCGGTAGATAGGGATGCGCTGAAAGCTACCGATTCTTTTTCCTTGCCTTGCGCGCGGCCTTTCGGTTCGACTTGCGTTTTGCATCGCGCTTGCGTTTCACGACCGGATCGAGCGGCGGCTGACGATCGGATGCCTCGTCTGACAGAAACGCCGAACCGAAGGCGCCATGCGGCGGCATGGGTTCGCGCGGCATGCTGAACATTTCTCGCATCTGCATAGCGCCTTCGGGTGTGCTCGGGTCGATGCCCGCTGCGCGGGCCTGCATCACCATCGCCTTGGCAGGGTCGAAGTTCGCGCTGTCGCCCATCAGGTCCTCGAGCCGCTGCACGGCGTCCGGTGCGTTGAGCCGAGCTAGACAGCTTGTCGCCTGTGGCAACGCGTATTCACGTCCCAACCAGCGGTAGAACGCGCGTAGACACTCGATGAACGGTCGTGAATAGTCGACATCGGCGCTGACCTTGCGCGGCACGATATCGAAAACGACCTTGTCGAGCCCGTCAGCGTCGAGCGTGGCGATGGTTTGACCGATATGTGAGGCGGCAAACTGGGCGAAGGTTTGCCAAAGCCACGTTTCCTGGAGTTTCGACGCTTCCGGTGAGCGCGCGAACCGCAGATCGAGACGGTACTCGAGGGCGAAACGAGTGCGGCTCTCGGTCAGCCAGCCGTCGTCGTCTCCGAGATCACGCAAGGCGTCAAGAAGCTCGCCTGGCGTTAACGCTGCTTCGGAAGTGAGCGGCCTTGTGGACAGCTCGACCTCGATGGCGTCGTTGCCCGATCGTGCCGCTCTGCTGGCTGGCTCGTTCGCTTGCCAGGCGTCGAGAAGCTCGTTGTCGTCGGACGAGGCGTCGAGCACAGCCGCTAGCGCGGCGGCCACTGATTCGGTGATGATCATGTCGTCCACAGTGCCGGGCTTTGCCTCGCCGCCATCATCGAATGCGCGTACCGACGGGAACGCAGCACGTGTGCTGCGATCGTTGTCCTCGAGCGCGTTCCTGACATGCGGATGGGCTTCATCCAGCGCACCGAACGTCAATTCCAGGCGCGGAAAGCCGGGCGTGTACTCCGGCGAGGCGCCTGATGCCTCGAGAGCGAGCCACGCCTCGTAGTCATCCGGCCCCTCGATCAGCGCGATGCCGCGACGTCCGCCGTCTCGCCCGAGGAGCAGTAGCACGGCATCTTGAATATCCTGGCTACCAAGCGACACGAACAGCGGCTGCGATGGTGCGCTATCCGGTTCCCAAGGCGCCGCCCTGTTCAGCGCGGCAACCGAATCGATCCAGTCGCTTACATCAATCGGTAGCGGGTGTCTGGACTTGCCTTTTGAGCGCTTCGATCTCGTCATTTTCAGTTCCGTCTTCGATACCAATCCTGTGCGTGCTGTGCCCGAGTCGAGCTGGAGTGTCTTGCGCATACAGGCACTGGACAGTGTTTCTTCGTTTCGGTACGCGCCTCAGGCGGACAACCACCCTATGCGCACAATGCCAGCCACGTGATCGAAACGTACATCGTTCGTGTGTATTGGAAGGCTGCTCTCCAGCGCACAGGCAGCGATCTCGACGGCATCGCCTCAACCCGAGTCGTCGAGCGCGGTCGTCACCTTGCCAACCACACTGAAGCTGCCGTCCGTGCGTCGCTCGACGATGACCAGTTCGCCGGACCGTGCGAACTCGCCGACGAGTGCGGTGATGTTGACCTGATGCGTGACCAGGATCAGTGGTCGGTCAAGGTCGGCGCTGGCGAGCCAATCGGTGAGTGCCTCGGTCTGCGCGGTCTGGTTCTCGCGCGCCTCGTAGAACGAATTCAGGGAAGGCAGTTCAACGACCGGCCCGACGTCCATGAGTCGAGCCGTGTCGAGACAGCGACACCATCTACTCGAGTAGACAGCAATCTCATTTCCGTGCATCTCGCGCAGCATTGTCCCGATGCTGGCGGCCTGTCGTCGTCCGGCATCATCGAGATTGCGCTGCGTCGCGCAGTCCTCGACGATGAACCCGGCAGGGTCACCGGTTCCGGGGGCCAGCGCATGGCGAAGCATGGCGAAGTGCTGATCTGAGCCGAGCAGCGACAAGGGCGAGCCGCTGTGGGACGCTGCCGTCGCGGAACCTGCCAGACACGACAGCAGCATGAGGAGGGCCGGAATCAGGTAGCGCATGAACGTAAGCGAGCGGTTGATTGCGAACCGGGGATGCTACTACCGATAGCTGCAGCTGATTGCGGTCGCCGATTGCGGTGGACGATTGCGGTGGACGATTGCCGTCGGCAATTGCTACCCCTTGCTGTCGCCATTTGGTGTTCCAGATGCTGTTTCTGAATTCCCGGTACCGATTGCGACTAGCGCAGGCACTGAAACCGCAGCAGCTCCTCGTAGCGTGAACAGGTGGCTCTGCCATCGAGGGCGTTGTTACCCGCCGCGGGTCGACGCACGGCACACCGTGCAGCGCCGTGCTCGATCGGCAAGGCACCCCGGTAACCCCAGCCCAGGCAACTCTGCTGCGCTGTCAGGTGCGCACGTGAGTTTGGTGCTTGCAGAGTGCTGGCAAGTGCTGGCGTCGACACCGATCGCAAGGCGCTGATGCCCATCTCGGACGTGAGCGCAGGCGCAGGTGCCTTGTCGCCGGGCAGAGTGCAGCCACTCAACAGGAGCACGGTCGCGATGCGGCGCAATCCGCTATTCACTTCGCAATCCACTAGTGACATGGCGAGAGCAGAAACTAAGTCGGCCGCGCGTCCAGGTCACGTGAGCGTTGGCGTCCGTTGGCGGTCGGAATACCGTGCGTCAACCTCTTGCCGCGTTACCTGGTTGCGATACCTGCCGCTCTGTCTCGATCCCCTGCGGTCGATACTTGCCGGTCGATCGCGATACCCGGAGCAAGAATCCGTGGTGTCGATGCCTACCCGCCGTACTGTGCTTTCAGAGCCACCGTAAACCGATCGACGTCCCCCGGAGGCAGCTGGTTGATACCGGCCGCGGCCTTGCGCCCACCGCCGGTCTCGAATTGTCGACAGAGCTCGTCCGCACCGGTTCGATCGACCAAGGGGGCGCGCACGCTGACGACATAGTTGCCTGTCGCGTTGGCGGTCAGCAAGGCATGCGCGCGCTCGGGGTTGGCCTGGGCGAGTTCGTTCGCGTAGACCCCGCCGATGCGACGGGCGAAGGCTTCGTTCGGAAATTCGTACAAGGCCGTCCGCGCATCGGCGTGGCGTGGCGGAATGGCCTCGGCCCGGCTGCGGTCATCACGATAGCCTTCATCGAGGGTGCCGAAGGCGGTGTCGTTCTCGATGAAATCGAACGGGTCAGCGTAGGGCTTGATCCGCGCATAGAGCTCGGCCGGCGGGAAGAACAGATCTGCCAGGCTCGCGCCATAGCCGTTGTAGTTGAGCAGAGTGCCGAGTGTCTTCAATTGTTCCAGTTGCCCGGCATCGATCGAGAGCATGCTCGCCGCCTCGCGAGCCGAGTCAAAGAGATTGTCACCGTAGGCTGCAGTGACGGCCCAGGCGCGGTGGGCACCCTTGAGGTAGCGATCGACGATCAGACCGGTGCAGGTCTCGGCGTCGGTATCGATGTGCGTCTCGAGGTGCGGATGATCGGGAATCTCGCCCGGGAAATGGTGATCGAAATAGCGTGCCTGTACGCCCTGCTCGAGTAGCGGGAGCAGGGCATCCCGGTTCTTGTCGAAAGAGATATCGAGCACCGTCAAGCGGTCGCCCGACTGGATCGTGACATGTTCGGCAATCTGTCCGACCAGCGCGATGTCGCGCTTCACGCCGGTGACCAGCACACTCTCCTGCGGATCGGCGAGGCGCAGTTGATGCAAGGCGCAGAGGCCGTCGGCGTCGCCGTTGAAGACATCGATCGTGGTCATGCTGAGTTTCCTGTCGAGTCCGCTGTCGGATCGGGGGAGGCTGATGCGGATTTGTCGAGCCCGCGTTCGGCTAGCTCGGGATTGTTGGATCAGGGTTCGTCGGTCCCGGGCTTGTCAGCCCCGAGGTCTTGTTGATCGCATCCCGCACCAGCGCTGGGCCACGAAAGATCAGGCCGGTATAGAGTTGTACAAGATCAGCGCCAAGGGCACGTTTTTCGGCCGCGTCGTCACCGCTCGCGATGCCGCCGGCACCGATCAACACGATCCCGCTTCCCCGGAGGCGTTGCGCCACGTCGGCAAGCCGGGTGTTGGCAAGCCTGCGCAGTGGCGTACCGCTGAGGCCGCCGGTCTCCTCCGCATGCCGATGACCGGTAACGGCCGCGCGTTCGTTCGTGGTGTTGCCGCAGATGAGGGCGTCGATGCCGTGGGTCACGAGGCTTTCGCAGAAACCGTCGAGGCTGTCCTCCGGCATGTCCGGCGCCATCTTGACCGCAAGCGGAACCTGCCTGCCGTGTCGGCTAGCCAGGGTGGCACGGGCGTCGGCCAATCGCCCGAGCAGCTTTTGTAGCGCCTGACCGTGTTGCAGGTCGCGCAGGTTCGCCGTGTTGGGTGAGGAGATGTTGACGGTAATCCAGTCGGCGACCGGCCAGGCGCGTTCGAGACCGAAGACGTAGTCGTCGGCTGCCTGCTCCAGCGGCGTCGATGCGTTCTTGCCGATGTTGATGCCGAGTGGCCCTTGCCATGTGCGCTTCTCCACCTGGCTGACGAGATGATCGATGCCGAGGTTGTTGAAGCCCATGCGATTGATCAGCGCATCGTGCGACGTCAGTCGAAACAGACGCGGTTTTTCATTGCCAGGCTGCGGGCGCGGGGTGACCGTGCCGATCTCGAGCGAGCCGAAACCGAGTGCACCGAGTGCATCGATATGGTCGCCATTCTTGTCGAGTCCGGCCGCGAGACCGATCGGGTTCGGAAAGTCGATGTCCATCAGCCGACAGGGCGCGCCCGGCGCGCCGGCCGCATAATGACGGCTGACCATGCGCTGCAGCAACGGCCGGTCAAGCATTGACAGGACTGCATCGTGAGCGCGCTCGGGATCGAGCCTGAAGAGCACGGCACGCGCCATCGCGAACAACGGGTCGGCTGTGGCGGCGGCGCTCGAAGGGGCCTTGGACACGGGGGATTCTCTGGGGTCTGTCGCGCGGGAGCGGGTATGCTACCGCGCCAATGAAACTGTATCCGGAGAAGCTCGCTGCCCACCTCGCCAAGGGCGCGAAATCAGTCTATTTGATCCACGGTGACGAGCCGTTCCAGATGGGCGAGGCTGGGGATCGGCTGCGTGCTCATGCGCGCTCGGCCGGATTCAGCGAACGCGAAGTCATCGTCGCCAACGAGGACAGTGACTGGGATCAATTTCGCGAGTCGGTAGACAGTCTGTCGCTGTTTGCCGAGCGGCGATTGATCGAACTGCGCCTGCCGAGTGGCAAACCCGGCCGGGTCGGCGGTGAGGCGCTCAAGCGTTATTCTGCCGCCCCGCCCGAGGACTTGATGCTCGTCATCAGCAGTGCGCGGCTCGATCGCTCGGGCAGCAGCAGCGCGTGGTTCAAGGCGATCGACAAGGTCGGCGTGACGATGGCCGTGCAGCCCGTTCCTGCCGGCCAGCTGCCGGCTTGGCTCGGCCAGCGTCTCCGGGCGCTCGGACTGCATCCCGCACCCGACGCGCTCGAACTGATTGCCGAGCGCACTGAGGGCAATCTGCTCGCCGCCAGTCAGGAAATCGAGCGACTGGCCTTGCTGTATCCCGTTGGCGAGATCACGGCGGAGCAGATCGTCGCGGCCGTTGCCGACAGTGCGCGGTACTCGCTCACCGACCTCGGTACCGCCACTTTGCAAGGTCAGCAGGCCCGCGCCTTGCGCATTCTGCGGGGCCTTCGTGACGAGGCGGTGGCCGAGACGCTGGTGGTATGGACACTGGCGCAGGAGATCCGCTCGGGCGCCCGTGCGGCCGAAGCAATGGCCGCCGGCGTGTCACCCGACGCCGCGATGAAGTCAGCGGCTGTCTGGCATACCCGCGTCGGCCCCCTGAAGCTCGCGCTGGAACGTCATTCGGCCGAATCGTGGCTGCTGATGCTCTCGACGACTTCGCTGATCGATCGACAGATCAAGGGCCAGGCGAGCGGGCGACCCTGGGATGTGCTCGAAGCCCTGGTGGCGCGGTTGGCGGGTTCGAGTGGCGAGCGTTCGCGGGTCGGCGTACCCGTGCCGGATGTGTTCCTGCAGCACGCAGGTTTACACCGGTAGTGCACTGGCGCGGGCGTTTGGTTTTCGTGCAGATTCAGGGCCATGGACACAGGATCCATCGCAATGCCTAAGCCTCCGTCAATGGAGCTGCCCGACACCGAGATCGAACCCGATCCGGCACTCGAGCGCCGTACGCGTCGAACGTTCCCGACCGAATACAAGCTACGCATCATTGCCGAAGCCGACCAATGTCAGCACGGCGAGCTCGGCCCGTTGCTCCGCCGAGAGAAGCTGTACCACGGTCAGTTGCAGACCTGGCGCCGTGAGCTTGCCGAGGGTGGCGAGCAGGCGCTCTCGAAGTCTGCTCCCGGCCCCGCTGCGCGATTGACGCCCGAACAGAAGGAGCTCGAGAAGCTCAAGCGTGAGAACGCGCGCCTGGCCCGCAAGCTCGAGATCGCCGAGGGCTGCATCGATCTCCAAAAAAAATTGTCTCGATTGATCGAACAATCGAAACGCGAGAGCGACTCGTGAACGTCGTGCTCGATGAACGTCCCGAGACGATTCCGCTTGCCGCGGCTTGCCGAGCACTCGATTGCCCGCGCAGCGTCGTCTATGCCCGCCGCGCTCGTCGTGCTGCCTGCGATGACGGCGCTCCGCGTCGTGCTCGACGAGAGAGCCGTCAGCCTCGTGCGCTCAGCGCAACGCAGCGCGCCGACGTGCTGGCTGTTATGAACGAGGAGCGCTTCGCCGATCAGCCGCCGTACGAGATCCATCGCACGCTGCTCGATGAAGGCCGCAGTCTGTGCTCGTTGAGTACGATGCATCGCATCCTGCGCGAGAACGCCCAGAATGGCGAGCGGCGTGATCGTCGCGCTCCACAGCGCCACACGGTGCCGCGTCTGATGGCGTGCGCACCAAATCAGGTCTGGACCTGGGATTGTTCGAAACTCCGCACCGTCAGACCAACGGTGTACCTGACGCTTTACGTGGTGCTCGATCTGTTCAGTCGTTACGTGCTCGCCTGGATGATTTCGTCGAAGGAGAACGCCGCGCTGGCCGAGCAGCTGATGAACGAGGCGGCGTCGCGATACGGCATCACACCCGGTCAGTTGACGGTCCATCAGGATCGCGGCGCGCCAATGACCGCGCATCGATTCATCGACCAGATGTTGGAGCTGGACATCATGCTCAGCCACAGCCGCCCGCGTGTCAGCAACGACAACGCGATGTCCGAAGCAGGGTTCGCAACGTTGAAGGGCCAACCCGACTATCCAGATCGATTTGCAAGCGTCGCGCACGCCAGAACATGGCACGAGCAGTACTTCGACTGGTACAACTTCGAGCATCACCATTCCGGACTGGCCGGCTACACACCCGAGCAGGTGTTCACCGGTCGGCATCGCGACGTCATCGTGACACGCCAGGCCGCGCTGGACGAAAACTACCGCCGGCACCCCGAACGCTTCGTCAGCGGGAAACCGACGGCGAAGGCCCCGCCGGAGCGGGTCGTGATCAATCCCTACACGCCAGAGGAGATCGCCGAAATGGGCGCACTTGCTACCGTGAACTTCCCGACGCTGCCGATCGTCACCGAGAAAAAGAGGTTATCTACGCAGTAGCTGTCCCGAACAGGTTGACACCTTCCGCAAGCTTTCCGACGTGCTCCCGCAGTCGTTCCAGTTTCGCCGCCGCCGCGT
>Ga0209828_1003182_pt1 | contig 12803 bp, 8 predicted proteins | sample MaitaG_FD_187429 | JGI IMG/M metagenome (GOLD analysis project Ga0209828, IMG submission 187429) | Marine algal microbial communities from Maine, USA - Maine_Asex2 metaG (SPAdes) (version 2) | ecosystem: Host-associated > Algae > Red algae > Unclassified | place: Maine, USA | collected 2015-01-05 | reverse complement strand
AAGACACCACACAGATGGGTCAAGATGCTGAAATATTATCGCTGACCTTTGCTAATGTGGGCGTCACCCCTGAAAATAAGTACTTGGTCTATGTAGATAAACAAACAAACTTAGTCAGTCAGTGGGACTTCTATGCTGAGGCGACTGATGAAGCTCCGAGATTCCAAATCCCTTGGTTAGATTATAAAGATTATGGTCAGATCAAACTTTCTGGAAATCGAGGTAGAATGAATATTTCTGATATTTCTGTAGAAGACAGACCTAATGTATTCAAATAGAAGCTTACTAATATATCTCACTAAATGTGTCCAAATATTCGCCTCGAAAATCTTCTATAAATGTAGGCTGAAGTTCTACATAAAAACCAGGCTTATACAAAAGTAAGCATAATTAAGCCGTAGTGTAATATCTCGGTAGCCTAATACGAACTATGCCGCTCAGTCCGAATGCCTCACCAAAGCTTTTGTCTGATGATCATCTTTCAAATTAATTGTGAAATAAAATGTTGTTCCTTGGCTTTCATTATTGGTAAACCAAATTTCACCACCATGTTTTTTTACAATACTTTTACAGATAGATAGCCCCATACCCGTTCCTTGGTACTGATTACCATTTAGTTTCTCAAATTCAACAAATACTTTACTAATAAATTTTTCATCAATACCTATGCCGTTATCACAAATAGAAAAGAGAGCATGGCTATCCTTCATCTCCCCAGAAATAACAATTTCAGGAATTCGCCCATCATAACTTGAGAATTTAATTGCATTCTGTATAAGATTGAGAAAGACTTGTTTTATTTTAATGCTGTCACACATGATGATAAATCCAGCATTTTTTATAGTTATTACTGCTCCTCTTTCTTGAATTTCTGAATTCAAAAAAACGAGTGATTCTCCAATCAAAGCTTTTACGTCTGCCTTTTTAAGATTTAGACCTTCTGAGTTAACCTTCGTATATGTCACTAAGTCTTCAATTAAATCATACATTGATTTTGAGCTATTTTCAATGATATCTAAATACTTTCTTTCAGATGCATTTAAGCTATGGCCAATTTTTTTCTTTAGCAGGCCAGAAAAACTACCCATTGACCTCAATGGTGTTTTTAAATCGTGAGAGATCACGCTAGCGAATCTTCGCAGATCTGAATTAATCGTGATTAGTTCACTCGTTTGCTGTTTGAGTTTTAAATTACTTTCGTTCAATTCACTGGTTCGACTGTCAATCTTAGATTCCAGCTGTTGATTAACAAGCGTAAGCTCTTCTTCAGATTTAATTAGTGCATGCTCTATTTTCTTGCGTTCTTGCAATTCATGTTTTAATGTTTTTTGTAATTGCACATTATTATAGAGTGAACCTGCGGATTGGACCATCGTAGTAAATGATGCCAGATCAGAATGGACTAATTCTGGATAAAATTTACTTTCTTCCTCTGAATGCCCTATCAAGACAAGACCTTGGATGACATTTTCATCGTAAAAACATGATGCATAGGCTGTAAAAAAGCCGATATTAAGAAAGTCTGCCCATTCAGATAATTGATTTTCAATGATCATACCTTCTGCAGGAAGTGATTCTATAAATCTATCGGAAACTTCTATTTTATCTTGCTCCACATGGTCATATACGCCAAATAGTGCCTGAGGTATAAATGTTTTTTCATCTTTATGAAATTTAAAAATAGCCCCTCTGGCTTGGTTGTAGACACGTATAAAATACTCCAAGGTTAGAGTTGTAAATTCGTTCTCATTAGAAGTATTTAATGCCTCCCTTCCATATTTTTGCATTAATTGAAATTTGGCTAATTCATCATCTAAGTCATTTTTGGCTTTGGCTAATTCATGCCCTGTTTTAATCGATGCATTAACCTTAGATTGAAGTGATTCGCATTTTTTCAGTAAATCTTTATATGAGGGATTTGAGATGTCCAATATAATTAGGTTGTCTCTTCTTTCTTCTTGACAATTGCATAAATTGAGCTAGTATAATTATGAAAATAATTCTTATGATTCAGCAGGGTAAATTCTCCATAACCATACATACCTAACCAAGGCACTTTATGTTCTTTCATCAATGGATTTTGCATTTCTCCAATAATCTCTTCTTTAGAAATTTTATCAAACAAAGCCCTACCTCGTGCAGCACAATCCGTATGGAACACAGCAACAATCTCTCGATCATTGATTTCATGAGTCATGAAATTCATCAGATTATTGACTCCGTTAAATATCTTTTCTTCATTCCTTTTAGTTAACCATAAGCGCTTACCCTCAGGGCAATCGACAGGCATAAAAAAACTTTGATCTTCATCAACTTTTACGACAACTCGTAGAATATATTCGTTGTTGTATGTCTCATGTAAATCCTCTGGCAATAATTCTCCAAGACCTGCTATAGGTATACAAGGACCAGGGTGTGTGTCATGAGGCAGTTGAAGTTGGTCCATCAAAAATGTCCAAGCTGGTTGATTTTCAATTTGGTATACCCTGTTCTTATCTGATTTCGTTACGAGAAACCCATCACCTATCGGGTCACTGCCATGATGTACTCCCATGACAACCTCCAATTCGGGATCTGCATACCCAATTAGAACAACTCCCCTCTCTAAAATTTTAGTATCGACAAACTGATAAGAACTAATGGCCTTCATATTATCTGATGATGTACCTCCAAAAATCGGTATCGAATGGCCAAATACTGATTCTATACCATTGATGGCTTGATCTGCGGCTATGTCAATGCCTGATGCCAGTATTTGAACCATATTGATATTAGGATTACTCTGTTTTAATGTCTTAGCCATTTCAAAGGCCACGTCATAAGAGTTTTCTCCGGTAATTTGATCACAAGATGCCACTTGCAAATTATGCTTATCAGCAGTCGAAATCCCCATAATACCTAAGGCACGCATGTTTTCATTTGCTCCCTCGATACCTATCACTCCTGCGCATGTACAACCCACTATTTTAGCCTTCGGACATAGTCGATTAGCCTCGTCTAATAATTGCTGATAATTATGCCCAATGGTCGTATGAATAACCAGAAGGTCGCATGACATATAGTCATCTTCGCCATATGCGCTTACAATAGCTTCGCGTATAGCTTTTACTGAATCAACTTCACCATTGCTAGCTGAATAAAAATTAAGCATTCTTTTTAAAGTTAAGGTTAAAGCAGTCTGAAAGTGTTAGGAATTTAAATTTAATAGAATATTTCAATTTCTACAAGAGAATAGATATCTATTAGGGTGATCGCATCAGATAGACTCTATAAAATGACAGGATTCACAACGTTAATCGCCTCACCATTTATGTAACTTTGAATGTTAGCAGCTGTGATGTCTATGAGTCTGGCTCTTGATTCGAGCGTCGCCCACGCCTGATGAGGAGTGATGATGCAATTCTTCGCATTTAGTAAGATATGATCCTGAGGAGGCGGTTCTTCAGACAAGACATCGAGCCCAGCACCAGCTATCTCTCCAGATTCCAGTGCATCGAATAGGTCATTCTCATGAATTAAGCCACCTCGTCCCGTATTGATCAAGTAAGCTGTCTTTTTCATAAGCTTATATTGATCTGCATTAAAGAATCCAGAAGTCAGATCAGTTAGTGGTGCATGTAAGCTAATGATGTCACTTTCTTTGACTAATTCAGTTTCATCAACAATTCTGATATGGCCAATGCTTCCACTTTTCTTTGAACGCTTAGTGCCAATGACAGTCATACCAAATGCCTGACCGATCTCAGCCACAGCCATACCGATTTTGCCTAAGCCATATATGCCTAATACTTTATCAGATAATTCGATCAGTGATGGCGGATAGTAACACCAATCTTTTGAGGATGTCCACAACCCTTTTTTGACGCCAGCAGCCGTTTTTTCTACTTGATTAATGAGAGCTAAGAGGAGTGCAAAAACATGCTGCGCAACTGATTGGCTACTGTACCCTACAGCATTACACACAGTGACTCCGAGGTCAGAAGCTGCCTCGATATCTATGTTATCATAACCAGTGGCTAATAGGCATATACACTTCAGATTTTTTAGTTGGGACAGTTTAGATCGATCAATCTTAAATTTGTTCACAATCAGTATTTCAGCAGAAGCGGCTCGCTCGAAAAATTCTGACTCAGAAGTCCTTTCATAGACTTTAAGATCTCCCAATGCTGCGATACTATTCCAGTGTAGGTCTCCTGGATTAGCTACATGCCCATCTATGATCACGATCTCTTTCATAAATAAATTTATATTACTAAATTATATCTCTCTTGAACTGACCTGATTAAGAATCAATTCGGTAATTAGAATTTAAACTCAAATTTATAATAATCAGAATAATAGTTCACGCAGAAGATGACTTCTTCATATTTCAAGTCTTAGTTAAAGTATCGCCTCAAGATCAAAATCTACCTAATTAATTATAAAATTTCAGATTACTAATAATACATTTAGATATTAGAAAAGATGATCTATGATTTACAAGGCCTTGCTGTTACTATTGATATCTATCTCCTGTCTCTCTAAGCCTCAGCCTGGTGAAGTCGTAGATAGCTATGAAGGTGTCCCGATCTTTTACAATGGTAAAATAGGTGATGTACATGGTAGACATAAGACGCCTGATGGATATAATCTGGGGCTAAAATGGCAGTGTGTAGAGTATGTAAAACGCTTTTATTATGTGAAGTATAGGCATAAAATGCCAGATGCATATGGGCATGCTAAGGATCTATTTGATAAGAATCTCGCAGATGAAGCATTCAATGAAAAAAGAGGGTTGATGCAATTCAGGAATGTAAGATACTCCTGGCCACAACAAGGTGATCTATTAGTACTGGATGGCAACTCAGATAATCCCTATGGTCACTGTGGCATCGTCTCAAGAGTAGAAGGAGATCAATTAGAAATGATGCAACAGAACTACGGTAAAAAATCGAGGAATAATTACAAAATAGTCGTCTATAATGAAATCATCACAGTAGCAGAGCATGATGTGCTCGGCTGGCTCAGGATGCCGTAATCGTCTCCTTTACCAAAAAGAAACCGATTTGGGACATTATTACTTAATCTTTTGGCAGCTCTCAGCGTTAAAAATACTCGTGAATACCCGCATTCACTACGTTTTTCGCCTTGATAGCTACAAAAATATCATTGCAATAAAAGTCCCAAACTGCTTTCCATTTGGTATAAATTGATGTGATTATTCTACAATGATTTTCTTAATCGCGAGGCCTTCCTCCGTGTCTATTTGTAAATAGTATAATCCAGATAATGACTGATCCAATAATATTTTCTGACCCGATTCATGATCATCACTTTCATAAACAAGAATTCCAGCTATACTAAAGAGCTTAAGATCTGACTGCGCTATACCTTGCGGATATTCGATACTCAGCGTACGATTAGATACTGGATTAGGCATCACTTGGAATGATGAAGCATAGATTTCTTCAGTGCTGGTGGTCGCATCTATCACCATCTGTATAGTAGTGTCTTCTGAAATATCTGTGACTTGAGTCATTATTTGATCTCCACTTCGTACAGTAATTTCATAAGTACCTTTGAATACTCTGGAGCTGACTTGACCAGAAGCATCTGATACTGTTTGTTCAGATGACCACCACTCATCAAATACTTTATCAATGAATGCCTGTCCACTTGGCTTGAGTGACCAATCCATATTAAACATGGGCGCATTATTCTTCCAGTGGTTCCCATCCCAGAAGCCCCACATGATAAATGCTTCTACCGCAGGATGACTGAATATCATGGTGAGAAAATCAGCCATATATTGTGCTTGCACATCATCGGAGACACTTGCCTCGATATCATACTCTGTAATTTTAAAGGGTACTGGATAGCGCTCATAGAATTCATTAAGTGTACTCTCCACTTTAAGAATAGAAGTCGGCACAGTACCGATGTGACACTGAAAGCCGATCCCATCGAATGACGACTCAGAATTATATATTTCATCCAGATATTGCTTATATCGACTGACGACGGCTTGACTTGACCCACCACCAGATAGAGTCACATAGTCATTCATATAGTTCTTTTGGTCAGGCTTCATAGCTTTGATTCTGGCAAATATCTCTTGGTATATTTCTCTTCCCGTGGTGAATTGTGGATCAGCTTGAAACATGAGTTCGAGATCTCGATTCAGAGTTACTTCATTAAGTACATCCCATTCTCCAATCAACTGAGAAAGAACTGGATGCTGGACCATAGTTCTGATTCGTTCATCGATGCGATTTCTAACGTAAGAGAGATTACCTTCATTCTGCTGGATGTCATCAGGCATCATCTCATACCCAGGCCAGAACATCGTATGACCTCTCATCTCTACACCTTCGTCAGCAAGCCACTGTATAGCAGAGACTGTCTCCTCTGGAGACCCGATCCACTCCTCTTCCCAGCCATCCCATTTCATTGCATTTTCCATGACGCCGACATTGAAGCCGTGCCCTTTGCCATCTAAGTCTTTTATCTTATTCGTGTAAGTCGCATTAGTGCAATCATTACTTGGGAAGCGACAAGTCACATATGCAGAGCCAAATCCAAATTCATGGTCTAGCATTTCTATTGTCACCTCTACATCTGCCACTGGATTTCCTTCAGTATCCACTACAGTTACTTCCAGATCGGACTTTCTTAGTGTCTCGATTCTTTCTGCAGCCAGAGATCTCCATGCAGCATCTGACTCAAATCCTCCATACTTAGCAGCGCTGAAAGTAGAAGGAAAATCATTGAGGCCGTGATTCTTCTTATAGTTAAGTACAGTAAAGCCTGCTATCTCCACTTCCTGAATCTCTCCTGCTAAGTGAAATCCAAAATTAATCTCTCCTGGCATAAATCCGGCTGTCGACTTATAAGGGATAAAATACTGAGTCCAGTCAGAAGTCAGTTCGATATCAAAGTAAATTTGTTTGTCAAAGGTCGTTACGTGCTCCGCAAAAATATAAATCAAAGATTTCTCAGATACTTCTCTCGCCCAGAAGCTGACAAGAATGATATCATCCTTACTGACGGCTTCTTGATTAGCTATTCCTGTGCCCGCATCCCACTGATTATCCCCCAGAGAAGGTGTTACAAAGTTAGCTTGCTTCGTCCATCCGGCGTCAGGCGTATCCACGATCCTCCTACTGCCATTACCATAATAAAACATCCCATCGATGATAGCAGCCTCACTATCGAATAATGTAAAGCTTGGATCCGTCACACCAAAATCTGCTTCCAAAGCAGAAATGAGTTCGCCATGAAAAGCATCTTGTGCAGAAATAGAAAATGTACAGGCTATGAAAAAAACAATTATCCTATTAATCATGTTCTGATTTAAATTGTAAGAAGAAAGCTAAATGGATATCAATGAAGAATTGGGATTTTAAATTTAGCAAATAATGATCAATTTTATGTCTTATACACGCTTTGATGGTTCAGATATCGGAATATAATCAGCAAAAGCAATAACTTTGTTACATATCAGATTTACATAATCTATGAGAATAACCCTATCCACTGCCATCATCAGCTGTCTCTTATGCATGCAAGGAACAGCGCAAATCATCAGAACAGGTGAATTTGTTCAAAATAGTAATGTCTACCCTATCAGCGGTACTGCCACATATACCGAGGTCAGCAATACAGAAAAGACTGTGAAATTCGAAGATAACTTTAAGACCATTCAAGGTATCCAACTAGAAGTATTCTTATCCGTAGATGGTGACTATGATGCAGAAGAAGATTTTAAAATCAGCGATGCACCCCTTGATGAAGGATCTGCAATGAATACGCCAATTAATGGTCCCATCGATTTTACGGTGCCCTCACAAGTCAATATAGCTGACTACCAGTACGTAGTCGTACAATGTACTAATGCTAACGTACTCTGGGGAGCTGCTCTGCTGGGAAATCCAAATAATGAGATGGACGGAGGTGTTGGCGATAATGATGGTGGAAATGAAAATGAAAATTCAAGTAGTGCCTGGATAAGCATGGATGTAGATGAAGGAATAAAGCCCTCACTCTCTCTTGATAACAATGGAGTCCCTCACATAGCTTTTGTAAGTGAAGCGAATCCTGGATTTGTCAAAATTGCAGCACTCAATGGTGATCAATTTGAAACGACACTGGTATCTGAAGGTTATTTTTATGCACCGATAGATCTGACATTTACATCAGAGAATATGGGTCTGATCGGATATCATGACCATGATGCAGGTGATGGCGAATATGCTCTAGCTACAGAATCCGCATCTGGTTGGTCAGTAGAAACCATCGATTCTCCAGGACATGATGGCTGGGATAATTCTATTGATATAGATGAGAATGGTGATATCCATCTGCTCTCAGTGGACCCTAACTCTGATTTGGAATATGCATATAAGAATGGAAATGAGTGGGTCATAGAACAGTTAGATATTGGAAGCACGACATATCGATATGCTACTGATATACAAGTACTGGATGGCACCGTCTACGCCGTCGGCTATAAGAGTAGTACTGACGAACTCATGCTCGCCACCAGAGCTAATGGATCATGGACTAAAGAATTAGTGACTATAGGAGGTAGATATCCCTCACTTCACATTACAGATGACGGAGATATTAAAATAGCTTTCTATCGGAAGATTAATGATGTGAATGGCTCAGTAGAAGTCGCTCACAGAGCAAGCCTGGGATGGGAATTCTCAGTGATAGATACGCTGAAAAGTATTAATGCAGGAAGGGCAAGAAATGTAGTCAGTCTATTCAGAGATGGTGCTAAAGAGTATGTGGCATATTCTGATACTGATGTGGTCAAAATCGCAAATGCTACCGATGGCGATAACTGGGATATTGAGACTGTCATGGATGTCTCATCTGAAATCACAAAATTAGGCGGACTAACTTCATTAAGAATGGATGATGAAGGTCATGCTCACATAGCAGTGTATAGAGAACAGGCTGGAGCTGCGGGCGGAGGTGTAATCATGTATGTCACTAACAATGCTATGGAAGCTGGAGGAGGGAATACTGAACCACAATTAATCAGTCGGCAGATCAGCTTAGAGATAGAAGACACTGGTGGCAATTCTCTATCTGGCGCTGAGGTGACTGTTTCTTCTGAGAGCGGTCAGAGCACCATCACACAGTCAGCCTTCATGCAGTATGATATCGAGACATTAGAAAATATAGATGATGAGATACAGGTCTGTGTATCATTAGAAGGATCTGCAGCGGAAGGCTTATCAGCTGTCCAGATATTCCGTGCACAAAGAATCGTACTGGACTTAGTCGACCCCTGCCCAGAGAATATCATCGCAGCAGATGTAGATGAATCTAATAGTGTGAGTGCGGTAGATCTTGTACTTATGCTCAATGTCATCATAGGTAATACCGACTCATTTCCAGGGAACCCTTCTTGGGTATTCATGAGAGATGGCGAAGCCAAATCTTGCGACACATTCAATGTCAGTAACCTTCCAAATTCTAATATCAAATTCACAGGAATTAAAAAAGGAAAACTGGACTGCAATGACACCCCTAGAGGACTTAAAGAATCTATTAATTGGAAACATTAATACTTATCTACTGTGATCATAGAAGCTTGTGTAGAAGATGTCAGAGAAGCCGTCCTTGCAGAAAAAAATGGAGCTAACAGATTAGAACTTTGTAGCCATTTAGAAGTAGATGGTCTGACTCCTGATATATCCATCGTGAAAGAAGTCTTAGCCGAAGTCACAATTCCTGTCAAAGTCATGATACGCCCTCGTCAGAGCCATTTCAGATATACCCCAAAAGAACTCATCAAAATGTCTGCATCTGTCTGCGTCATGAAGGACTTAGGCGTTTACGGTATCGTATTCGGTGCATTAAGTTATCACAACACAGTGGACTTTGAGAATACAGCTACCCTTGCAGAACTCGCGAAGCCACTTAATGTGACCTTTCATAAAGCCATTGACTTTACCATAGACCCCATAGATAGTGCTAAAGTATTATCTAATATTAAGTCAATAGATGCCATTCTAACTTCTGGAGGCAGACTCACCGCTTCTGATGGAATAGACAATATCAATAAGATGATTAACTCCGTAGATGAAAAACTTGAAATCATCGCTGCTGGTAAAGTAACGAAAGATAATTTATCAGACTTACAGTCTAAAATTCATACTCAGTCATTCCACGGCAGAGCTATAGTCCCTATAAAATAGAGAATAATAACTATCTTCCTCTACACATTTTTATCAGTCTTATGAAACACTTAAAAGATAAGGTCATCAGCATCACTGGTGCAGGATCAGGGATAGGGAGATCACTAGCCATGAAGTTAAACGCCAGTGGCGCTAAGCTTGCCTTAAACGATTATAATGCTGAAGCCCTTGAGGAGACGCTCAGTCTACTGCCCAATCAAAATATAAAATTCATCAATCAGGTATTTGATGTATCCAATAAGGATGCAGTTTATTCATTTGCTGATGAAGCGATGAAGTCCTTTGGACAGGTAGATGGATGTATCAACAACGCTGGAGTAGCACTAGGCACAGTCTCTGCTGAAAACTTATCATACGAAGATTTCAATTGGATCTTTGGGATAAACTTTTGGGGAATGGTCTATGGGACTAAAGCGCACCTACCGCTCATAAAAAAACAGTCAGAGGGATTCATCGCTAATGTATCCAGCATATTTGGCATTACAGGCATAGCCTATCAGACTGCATACTGCTCGACTAAGTTTGCCATCAGAGGATTTAATGAATCCGTCAGAATGGAAATGCATGTAGAATCGCCTCATGTCAAAATACATTCGATCCATCCAGGTGGGATCAAAACCAATATTGCCAAAGACTCCAAAGTCGCAGAAGGCATGGAAGAAATCATGGCCAAGCAAGATGATCAGCAACTTGCTGATATAGAAAAGGCATTCATCACCAGTCCAGATAAAGCGGCCGATGTCATCATCTCAGGAATCAAATCGAAGAGAGAAAGAATCATGATTGGACCAGATGCTAAAAAGGCAGATCGTTTAGTCAGATTATTCCCTGAAAAATATACAGACATGCTCTTGAAAAATTCTGACTTGGCAAAGCTCCGGGTGGAAGATTAAAAATTGTCTTACCCTTGATTTTCTTGATTGGAGGATTACTTGATTTTATTACCTAGATGTAAAAGCCTCCCTTGAGGGAGGTTTGGTGGGTGATCTTTTCCACATCAATTGTCTTGACCTTGATTTTCTTGATTGAAGGAGTACTTAATTTTAATGCCAATGAATAAAAGCCTCCCTTGAGGGAGGTGTGGTGGGTGATTTTGTCCACGTCAATTGTCTTACCCTTAAGTTCTTGATTGAAGGATTACTTGATTTTATTACCTAGATGTAAAAGCCTCCCTTGAGGGAGGTTTGGTGGGTAATCTTTTTCACATCAATTGTCTTACCCTTGATTTCTAGATTCGAGAATTTATTGATTTTATAAAATAAAAAGGAGCTAACCATCCACAAGGGGTGATTAGCTCCAAACTACTATCGAATGAATCGGATTCGGAAGAATCCACATTCCCATTCGAGTTATCACAGTGTTTAAGGGTGCTGTGAAGGTCTTTAGCTACTCATTGTCATTTATATGGAGTAGCTCTCTGTCTAATTTGATTCCGTCTTTCTCTAATGCGTCGATCAGTACGTCTTTAAAAGCTTATTAATACACAAAGCTGCTAATACGAACCTTTTAAAACTATAAAATCTCGATACAATAACCAATTTTAAATTAGACCAATGTCCCAGATTGATCATAAATTAAGAAGCTTACCGACAGGATTCCAGTATAAGTTCTTATTCAGTACTAAGATTAAAAATTGTATACAACTATACCATCCCTGAATTTATCCATATTACTCTGTGAAATGTTAAAAAAACGGTATATCTCTATAAATAAAAGTTCAATACTATGTCGTTTCAATTGTATAATGAATTATGAGGTCTGGTTTAAGCTCTATTCTAATAGGTCGCTGACAATACTTTTAGTTTCATTACAAGTGATCTTGGTGTGATGACGTGTATATCATATAAAAGCGGAATGATATATTTTAATTCTATAAGATGTATACATTTAAACGAGTGTACATAAAGATACCTAAGGGCAAGTAGTTTGCAGTGTAGCTCCTACGTTTTTATCAAAATAATTGATATCCATAAACTTAGATTTTTAAAGAACTTCTTGATGCACAAACTGTAGGTCACATCTTATAAATCAGCAGAAAAAATAAAACGTGATATGTAAAAAAACATAGCCATGATAAACACTGTTGGCTAAAAGGTAAGGAGCAATGGCAATGTAAAAAATGTATTTTTCATACGACTTTAGGTAGCGGGACAGTCATGGAAAGTAGTAATACTCCTTTCCTAATGTGGTATTTAACACTGGCCTTGATGACGATGTCAAAAAAGGCATGTAAACCTTAGAAATGAAACGTCAATTAAGCCATATATGTTACGAGCCCATGTGGTATATGATGCAGGAAATTCGTAAAGTGAGATCATAAAGCCAATTTCATCTTGGAAGTTCTACGAACAAATATAACCGAAAGTAGCATTGTGTTTAGTGATAAAAACGTAAGCTAGGTGGACATAGGTGACTATGAGGAAAATCATATCCAAGAAGAATCATCTGAAGATACATCTAAAACCACATTGCAATAGGAACGCATAACCAAGAGATGGCTAATTAGGAATAAACCATACGATTAAGGGTAAATATTTACAATCATAACACAATGAATTCTGCTTTAAACTCAACAGAAAGTACTTTGAGCCTGCATTATTAAATAGGGCG
>Ga0209828_1003180_pt1 | contig 12807 bp, 12 predicted proteins | sample MaitaG_FD_187429 | JGI IMG/M metagenome (GOLD analysis project Ga0209828, IMG submission 187429) | Marine algal microbial communities from Maine, USA - Maine_Asex2 metaG (SPAdes) (version 2) | ecosystem: Host-associated > Algae > Red algae > Unclassified | place: Maine, USA | collected 2015-01-05 | reverse complement strand
ACAACCAGCATCGCCGACATCGCCACACTAGAAACAACAACCACACTCGTCAACAACAACGACGGAACATACACCTACACAAACGAAAACGGAACACCAACAACCATCGAAGACACTATCGCAACTCTTAGCTGTGCATCAGGTGAACTTGTTAAATGGAACGGGACTGCCTGGGCATGCGACGTGGACATTGATACTGACACCGATACAGACACCGACACCGACACTCTCGCTGGGATATCTTGTGGCGTCAATCAAGTAATAAAGTGGAACGGAACAGCATGGATTTGCGGCGATGATATCGATACAGATACAGATACCGACACAGATACCCTTGCAACACTTTCTTGTGCCGACGGCCAAGTTGCAACATATTCAACTGGAGCTTCAGCATGGGTATGTGGAGATCTTCCCGGCGACATCCCGGCAACATGTTCCGTAGGACAATTCTTACAGTTCAACGGCACTGACTGGGTATGTGTAGATGACGATATGTCACCAACATTGGATAATGTTGCAAGAATATCTGAAGAGTTCTTATGGGCAGGAGATGTGACCGACCCTGATATCCACGCAGACAATGACCCCGTTTCTATAACCCAGACAAGGGCGGATGCTGGCTGGGCGGCAGTCGGCGGAGGTAACGGTGCACAATTTACTGGAACACCTGACCATGTTGAAATTGAATTTATGGCCAACATTAAAAATGCTGCAGGAAACTATTGGGCCAGACCACAAGTAAGAGTATTTAGAAACGGTATTGAGATAGCAGAAGGCAGCGGCCTCTTCATGCAACAAAACGCAGCTTACTCTGGAAACGGGACTGTAGTAGTATCTATGGTTGATGAAAGTCCTGGAGCAAACCCTGCCTACACATTTGTTTCATACGAAAATGATACAAGGTTACTAACAGGCGCTACAGACCCTGCCGGATCTCCAGTATCGCTGACTGCAATCGAGATTACAGAAGTTGAATCAACCGAAGAGTACACCAAAGCCTTTGGTAAAGTTGGAGGCGACGGAACCAATCTAAGAGTAAACGGTGCAACCATTACTAGAACCGGTGCAGGACAATACACAGTTGCACTTGCAACGCCACGCACCACAGGAGACTACACGATCCTATTAACTACAGTTGAACCATCCGCAACAAGAGACAGCCTTCAGATTAACGTAAGCACCCAGTCACCAACTGGATTTACCGTTGAAATCAGTGAAGGCGATAATGGAACAGCAGCTAATGTCTTAATGGACAGAGATTGGTATTTCGAAGTATTAGACTTTAAATAGAATGTTCTTATAATCACTTTTGATTATAGTTCTGAGCAAATTGTGCTAATAAATGCTAATCTCGTCTTCGTTATCGACCGGAGTAAACATGGATAAAAAAAAGATCATACCTATAATTTTAATCTCAACCATTGTGGCAATACCATTGATTTCCTGCTCCAGTTCTGAAGCCAAAGAAGAAGAAGAGAGTTCGGAAATTGGTGAAGAAACAATCACTATCGAAGATGCTGAGAAAAAGGTCAGAGAAAAAGTTGTTCTTGAAGGACAAGAACTTCGAAGCACATTACTAGTGAACGATGAAGCTGCCCTTGAGAGTCTTAAAGAGATCGCACCAGCCACTATCTTAGAAAACATTAAAGTAGGAGATTTTTTCTTCATATTCTCTGAAATGCAAGTTATATATCGTCCTTCAGCGGATCAAATTGTTCAAACAGTTCCGATAATTAAATCAGAAATAATCACTGAGACTGAATCAGAGCCAAGCACACCAGACGAATAATAAATTAATTCGAAACTATATTCTGGTTAGAAACCATCACACGCTTAGTCCTATCCATGGTTTTAATTATGATACATTACGTAAGCTTACAATTCGGATTCAATATTTCGTAGGAGCGACTAGAAAACGACCTCGGACCAAGCAATCAAAGTCAATTAAATACACTTTCAAATGACCACAAAACATACATAATACATTTCTTATGAACATTCCTTAAACAATATTAACCAATTAGTGTGTTAGCAAATATTTGCCACGCAAGAATACTCTTTGCAACAAGGCTTAAAGCAATATATACGCTTTCACCAAATACATAGTCTGACCACTTCTTAATTTGTTTGTATTGAAGGTATTGGTTTATGGCAAAGCAATTGAAAAGAATAAAGATACTGACCAAAATTCCGTATACGAAACCAGGAGGCCCCTGAGCCCCTTGCTGATTGATATTGAAAATCAGGTAGCCAACGATAGCTAACCAAGGGCCAATTCCTGCGATGCAACCAAACCAGAATGGAGTCCACCAAACTTTTTCTTTGAAAGAATTATCCATTTCCATGATCCAGCCAAACAGGATCATAGAAACATTACAAAAGGCAATCGCAATCAAGGCAGCCAAATCAACAATGCCAGTAATTAGACAAATAAGAATTATCATCAAGGTCGAAGAGATACTGTATTCAACCCAACGGAATCTATTCCGACCTTTTCGTAATTCTGAGGAATATATTTTGAAACCTTTAGTTGAACAGATGACGAAATGAAATAATGCAGATAAGAATAAAAATGACGCAGCCCCCCAAGCTATAGGAAAATCCAACACCTTTTGAAGTGTGCCATCTGCTATTGGAGTTCCCGGCGGGCCGTTTAGATTAAGAGTACTTATTTCTATTGAAAAATTATTACCTAAAATTATCATCGCCAAACCAGATACAAAATGGAGTGATCCCATAACTAAGTTATATTTACGCAGTTTTGAAAGCCTTACGTTAGAAACATCAACAACTTCTTCTTCAAATCTGGTTGATATTGATTTTGACAAAGTAATTTCCTAACAATATTAACGATATTTTAATTTTCTATCTATATTTTTCTACAGAACCACGATACCAAAAAAATTATTAAATTCATTTTGTTACTAAGTTATTTAAATGATTTTCCAGCTACCTAATGCTCAACCATATTTGGATTTGGGCGATAATGAAAATGTTCTACAACAAGAGCTATAAAGAAAATAGCTATGACTATCACAACAACTGCCCTACCGTTTAAATCTCCAAGTCCATAAATGACTCCAAGAGATGCTGCTATCGCAGCCAGCCTTTCAGTTAAAATAAATTTTGAAGATCGCCATGCAGCGACTGCCATAGCACCAAAGAACGAAACAATTGCAATTGCAAAAATATGGTTCACGAACTCATGAAGATTATCATTAGGGTGAGCGAAAACTTCTTCCAATGCAACCGCAGAAAATACAACACCAACAATCATTGGGAAATGCGACCATGTATAAACCTCAACAGCGAATCTCCCAATTTTACTAGGAGCTTGGTCAGCCATGGCATGCTCCCAAATATTATCTGCACGATCAAAATACGCCCAGTAGAGCAACATGGCATAGGCAATACCAATTAACAGGTATGAAGCGACATCCCACGATGGTGGGGTTTCTTCATTATTTGCAAGAGTTCCTCCAACAGCAATGATTGCTTCTCCTAACGCAATTATCATAATTAGACCGTGGCGTTCTGCAAAATGTTTCGCAGCTATATGCCAAACATCATAACTTGCAACAACAGAAGCTAAGACCGTAAACAAAAGCGACGCAAGCCAAATCCATTCTTGGTGAGTATCAAAAATTGCTCCTACTATTAATAACAAACTTGCAAGAGTCGCAATAGGCATAAATTTATATAAACCAGCTAAATCTGCATTCCTCTCTTTAGATGTTGCAAAGGAGACAAACCCTGCAAACTGAGACATTACAACATAAGGAATAGCCACCCACAAACCTTCACCTTTAAAAGCTTCAGGTACAGCGTGGGCCATTAATAAGACACAAGCCATGCTCGCCAACACAACGTAACGACGCCACCTTGGTTCAAAACTGACAACGTTTGTTGTCCACGTCCAGTTGGACCAACCCCACCACATAACACCAAGCAATATTGCTGCTTGAGCAGCGCCTTCCCAGGTCAGGTTGTGCGCTAAGGCATAGACAACTTGAGTAATAGCAAATACAAATACAAGATCGAAAAAAAGTTCTAGAGTAGAGGCCGTTTTAGTATGGTCGGCCAGACTAATTTCTGGTTCAAGTTCTGCAGTTTCAGTCATCAATATTCCTTGTCATTTGACATACTCTAATGGTCACAGAATTAAAGATGAATATCAGACAAAGAATTTTAAATTATACAAAAATTTTAGACGGTTTAGCTCGTGTTCAGGCCAAACCCACCGGCCGCAAGCAGCAAAAGCCGCAGTACGAATCGATGAGCTTCGCCCACAACTGCTAAGTAGAAATGGTGCTAGTAGTAGAACCAGATTTCTTAGCTTTTTTTTCTTTACGCTTTTCTTTTGCACTTTTAGTGGGAGCGGTTTTAGCTGCACGCCCACCCTTATCTTTACCAGCCATTTAGGCCTTTCTTCAACCTGACGGAACATCGGGCTGCACCCCATTGTTACACATCTGAAGCAAAACTGCTGGTTGTGTAACCAAGGTGGGGATAATTACAATCTAATTTGATTGTTCAAACGCTGGGAGAGCTGAGTGTTTCTAAAAGTTCGAATAATCTATAAGTAAGGTAATGTGGAATATTCAATAGTTTAAAACTTGTTCCTTTTATGGTTTTAACTTGTTCCAGATTTAAAATTACGATTAGTCATGGCCTTAGGCGCTGACGGAATAGAAGCATATATTTAATACCAAACCTGCCAATTGCCTTTATTCCAAAACCTAGTTGGTTACACCCATGACCTTGATTATGGTCTAGGTTATGAAATCTATTTCTTTGAGTGCTGCTAGGCGTATAGCTTTAGAGGCTCAGGGTTTTGGAGATAACAAGCCAAGTTCAAAAGTAGATATACGTAATTTTCGTCGAGTCATGAACCAAATGACTGTGTTGCAGCTAGATTCTGTCAACGCACTCTGCCGCAGCCACTACTTGCCAGCTTTATCTCGGCTCGGCCCATACGATCGAGATAAGTTTGACTCTTTCCTATACCAATCAGGAGAAAACTTTGAATATCTGAGCCATGAGGCTTCGATCACTTCACAAAAGCTACATCCATTATTGCGTTGGAGGATGAAACAGAATCGCTGGGGTAAAAATATAAAACCCGAAGCTGAAGTTCCTAAATACGTGCAAGCTGTTTTACAACAAGTCAAAGATAGAGGCCCGCTCAGTGTTAAAGATCTAAAAGATCCTGGCCCTAGGACAGGCCCATGGTGGGGCCAATCAAAAGGCAAAGTAGCTTTAGAAAGACTCTACGTTTCAGGCAAAATTTGCATACGTGGGCGAAACAATATGTTCGTTACTGAATACGATCTGGCTGAAAAAATTATCAAACCAGAAATCATCAACCTTCCAAACATTCCGGTTGAAGAGGCTTATCTTGGACTGACTAGGTTGGCAATCAGAAGTTTAGGTGTAGGCACGGCCAAAGATATTGCAGACTATTTTCGACTTAAAGTAAAAGATGTACACCCATGTTTAGAACAACTAACTAAGGCCGGAGAAATTAAAACCGTTCTCGTTGAAGGTTGGAAAGAGCAAGCGTATTTACATTCTGAGGCAAAGATCCCTCGAAAAATTAGTACAAGAGCATTACTAAGTCCGTTTGATCCTGTGGTTTGGTTTCGCCCCAGAGCAGAAAGGCTTTTTAACTTCAGATACAGGATCGAAATATATGTGCCAGAACCAAAACGCATATATGGCTATTACGTTCTACCCTTTTTACTAGATGATCAACTTGTTGCAAGAGTTGATCTAAAAGCTGACCGCCATCGCAAAGTTCTTATGGTAAAAGCAGCATATTCTGAAGATAAAACAAACAAATCTCGAGTTGCTAGCGAATTAAACAAATCGCTCCAAGAAATGGCTGATTGGCTAGGTCTAGACGAAATTGAAATCGCAGATAAAGGTGATTTAGCAGGCCATCTTATTTAATCTCTGGTTACCGTTCCATTAACAATCATGGGAACCCTGTTTGTTATTGTCGGATACGCTCTTACAGGCAACAAAAAACTTAAACTTAAAACAGTTTTTATTAAGTAAGTTAAATGCCACAGGTAAAAATAGACTCTATCTTATGAGGCAACTTGAACTAAATCCGCAATGATGCACAGAACCTTGAATCGTATGAATTTATAAACCTAGTTAGACTAACCTAGAACAGTATTTTGTTGGATACTATAGAAACAGTGACAGATCCTCAAAGCCAAGTTAGCTTAATTTCTGAACAAGAAACAACACTAAGTACGCCTCGACTAAAATCTGGCATTGGTGCAAAGCTGTTATTCATGACGATGGATCTTGTTTACGGCAAAAAAGGTTCACTCTCAAAATTTAGAGTGCTTGAAGTTATCGCCAGAGTCCCATATATAGCTTGGGAACAAGTTTCATATATAGCCATAACACACACCCACTCTTCACCCGCATTTGCTAGAGAGATACATGAAGAAGTAAGTTCGTTCAGACAACAACAAGATAATGAACTCTTTCATCTATTAATACTTGAAGAACTCTTGCAAAAAAATAACAAGCGACAAAGCTTCTGGAGATACCGAGTTATTCCTCAGATTTTAGCCTACATGTATTACCATATCTCGTGGCTTCTGTATGTAATCCGACCACGTTGGAGCTATAACTTAAACGCCCAGTTCGAAGATCACGCTGAACACGAATACATGTTATATGTTGCTGAACATCCTGAACTAGAAACCCAAAAATGGGATAGCGACTTCAGCAAAGACTACGGAGAATTTGATTCTGTAGCTGACCTAATCCGTCAAATTGCTGTGGACGAAAGACACCATAAACACGAAAGCCTAGAACGTGTTGAACAAGCCAGGTTCGGAACAAAAAACAAATCAACTTAAATCTATTTTAGCTGAGTGTGTAACTGGTTTAGGGTAGCTTGGAGATCTTGCTTGGTAACAATAAATGTTGTCTCTGTTGCTGTTGAAACTGATTCTACAATGTTGATATTTTTTAAAGCAAGCCTGCTGATAAGCGAATGGAAATAGTTAGGTATAGAAACATATTCAATATCTGTCTTAGCTGTAACACCAACCAGGTTCTCTATGTAATAGATGGTTTTAATAGACGCATCATCAGATATCAGATTATTGAACTCAGCGGCGATCTTTGAGTCTGCAATAATGGTGACCTCGTTTATACCTTGAGTCACGGTCACAAAAGAATTACGTTCCGTTGGTAGCTGAGCATAAAAACTCTGCACAACTTTAGAGCTGTGAATTGTTCTATCAAAAGATATTGCAGCCAATCCAGCGTGCACCATTAAACCTTGAATTGAAAAACTTGTGCCAGGCTCACTATCTTTTGACTTAAAATAACGATTAAGAGCCATTTGGATTGAGTGGCTAGAAACATCAACCATTAACTCAGCTTCAACCGTTGCTTTAAGAGTCTCCGCATATTTCGAAACGTTTATAAGGCCCTGTCTACCTAAAGGCTCAATAATTGTGTCATTACTTATAAGTTCTGTGACTACCTGACTAATTGTTCTCATATCTAACAATATTAAACGGTAATGTTAATAAAATAACAATTGTAGACTAAATGTAACAAATCATGTAATTTTTATTATTCACACTAAATAGCTTTACTATCTATTGATATGCAAACTCTATTAATATATTGGTGTAATTCTTGCTGGAGTTCTACTCGGCTCTAAAATCAAAGGCAAAAGTACAAACAGAGTTATTGATCCCTTTATGACAGCTGTTGTATGGATTCTGCTCGCAATAGTCAGTTTTCAAATTGGCCAGTTAAGTCAAAGTTTTGAAACAGATTACAAAATATTTGTTACCGGTGCACTGTTAGCTGCATCAACTCTGACACTTTCTTCAATCTTAATTTTTATCGTCGAAAGGCTGGGGTCATGGTTCTTAGACAAACCCTCATACTAATTGCCATTTCGATTGTCTCAATTTTATTCGGCGCTAGCTGGAATGGGATAATCGAACCAAAGATCCTAGAAACGTTACTGGGAGTTACTTTAGGTTTATTGTTTCTTGGCGTTGGCATCCAACTGTCTCAAACCACAATTCCAAGAAAACTTAGCCACTCAACCACAATTGGGATAGTTGTTATTCCTTTCACTGTTATTGTGAGCTCGATGATCGTTGCAGGGGTTGGTTCAATTTTTTCTTCACTGACCTTTTATGAATCAGCTGTTGCAGTTTCTGGCTACGGATTTTATAGCGCCTCAGCAGGTGTAGTCGCTGCGGAAGGTTTACCCGAACTTGCTTTGATAACTTTTATTACAAACGCGTCTTGGGAATTATTTGCTCTTGGGTTGATTCCATCCATAAGCAAATATTTAGGAAGCAACAGTGCTGTGGCTGCATCAGGCGCACCTGCAATGGATATAACTTTGCCTTCACTAATCAAATCAAATACACCCAAAATAATTCACGTAGCATTTTTGTCTGGTCTGACTTTAACTATTGCAGCACCATTGATAACAGGCTTCTGGGTTCAGTTTATATAGCTGGAGAACTAAGTATTTTGGACACTAAATCCTCCAGCAATTTAAAGATTAGTTTTTGACAAACTCAATGTATATGGGTTCAGAGTCCGTTGACTCCGAAGCAGAAAAAATCGATCTTTCGGGTCCTGATGGTAGAGATACATAATAATTTTTTTCTGGTAGCAAACCGAGATCTTCAGTACTGCCTATATCCCAAGAAAAACCATCCTCTGAAAAACCAAGCAAGTTTATTGGACTACCGTCAAATCCTGTAGTCATAGCTACACCATTTTCTGAGCCATTAAAAGACAAACTTCCTCGTGAAGAAAACTTTTCATGGTCTTTATCTAAGAACGAATCTATATAACTGACATTCCAATTTTCACCCAAATCGCTAGAGACAAGTAAAGCTTGACTCTCTCCACCGCCTCGTTTTGCCTGCCCATCAGAAGTATTTGAGGTACTAGCTTCAAAAGCAATCTGATTGTTCCCAAATTCAAAACCTTGTTGAATGTTAAAAATGTCTTCTGGTAGAGTAAGTTCTGACCATTCTTGAGCATCAGTAGACCGGTAAATCTTTTTATTGCCGATAGCGAAAAAGAATCCTCCCATAGGAACTATATAGTCAGTGGGTGGAGTAATTTTGAGCCAACTTTGACCTGCGTCTTCAGAAGCATAGACAAATGTCTTATATGGATCAGTTAGACCTACCTCGTCCCATTCTGTGTGCCTATTATTAGGATTTTTATCTTTATTCACCCATTTTAGACCAGTACGGCTCGCAGAAACTTCATCAACAGGTACTTCCATTTTTTCAGCTATTGCAGCAACATCATAATCTTCAACAACTCCAACATGAGCAATTAGAGTAGCTTCAGTCGAAATAAACCTTACTGGGGAGTTATCTACCCTTACACCTTCGATAGTTGGAAAGTCTGATACCTCTACACTATCTAATGGCTTTTTAAGTTGCCATGCATTGATAGGGTTCGATTGATTTGTAAGTTCTTGTTCAGATTCAAATGATCGATAGCTTTCAAATACAACTCCCTTGTGAATTGTCAACTTTATAATGTTCCTCTTCTCAGACAGAGGCCAGTCTAGGACATCCCATTTACCTGGTTCGACGCTAGCAAAAACTGTAGGCTTGTCGTTCTCTTGTAAACCTCGATCAAAGTAATATTCGACACCTTGAGATTCACCAAGTGATCCAGCAAAATCGATTGGGTTGATATCATTAACTAATTTAAATTTACCTGAGTTTACAGATCTAGATTCGTTAATAACTCCAGTCTTATCTTCTACTTTATTATTTTCTGTTTCGGTTGCAATGTTTTGTTCTGGTTCAGAATTTATCTGATTCAAAGCTACAAACCCGCCGAGACCTACTATAGCTGCAGCCACAGAACCAACAAAGACTAAACGTCCTCTTGTAATCTTTGGTTGTTGGCGACTAATACTATTTACTTCTTGTTTTTCTGTTTTAATTTCTGACATGGCTTTCTCCATAATGTTGTTATAACGTGGAGATCCTCCAGCAGGTGGCACTACACCAGTTGGTCGCATACGCTCAAGCTCATTCATTAAATCATCTTTGTTATCCATGGTTTTCCTTCCTGAACTTGGGATCAACTGTTACGTGGCCAGGTGTTCCCAAATCTTTCTTCGATAACTTTTGTATTTCATCTGCAAGTTTTGTTCTAGCTTTACTGAGTCTTAAACTCATTGCGTTTGGAGTACATTCAAATATTGCTGCCATTTCAGAAACAGCCAGACCGTCCCATGCTTTTAACAATAGAATTTCGCGATCATCTGAGTTGAGCTTCGATAGGGCCACCCAGAGATCATCAGATCGTTCGGTTATTTCATATCTGTCTTCCGAACGAACTAACCTTAATTTTGTTTGAAGATTATTTTTTCGACGAGAAGTGCGGCGTTGATCAGAAAGAACTCTTTTAGCAACGCCAAAAAGCCAAAGCCGGGTGGCTGGAGGTTCAGGCATATCAGCCCGACGGCGCCAAGCTACTGCCAAAACGTTTGCAACGAAATCGTCCGCATCGGCATCTGACCCGCAACGGTACCGAGCGTACCGCCAGATATCGTCAAAGTTCTCTTCAACTAAATCTGTAAACCGATCGTCAGACCAGCCAGTTGGACCGTTTGATATTTCACCCATTATTACTACATGGCCACATAATGTCTAATCTTTCCAAATTTGTATTTGAGACACTCAATATAGTTTAGCAAGACGACTAGCTATATATAGATCCGCACTATATAGCTCAAGTTCTAATGCACCTTTAGCCTGTCCCTGCAGATTTCAGGCCGTGTACAATTAATTTGATTTAACAAGCATTGCTTTCCATATTTTTAACTCATCTTATTGGAAGAAACAAAGTTGTCAGAGCCTAAGTTGACTAGACTTGACTAAGTTAGCAATATGCGGTATTTTGTATATATGGTTAAAGCTATATCTATCTATGATGCAAAAACAAATTTATCTAAGCTTATTGCATTAGCGAAACAAGGAGAAGAGGTTGTAATTGGCTCTTATGGCAAACCTGAAGTTAAATTAGTTTTATATGAAAACGAAGTATTCAATATTGGAGCACTCGACCATCTTGGTATTGAAATTGACGATGCAGCTCTAGAAGAAGCTGATTCAGAAATAGCACAATTATTCACACAAAGCATTTCAGAGGACTTTAATGAGTAGCTCAATTCTTCTAGACACTTCAGCATTTGTGTGGGCCGTTTGGGAATCCAAAAAAATTGGTCCAGAAACAGTAAACATTCTTGAGAAGAATAGCTCTCAAACTTACTTATCAATCATCTCAGTTTGGGAAATTGTGATTAAAAACTCAAAAGGAAAAATCCCAATAGATTACGAACAGCTACAAAAAGGAATCGCTGCTTCAAACATACAGATCCTCAATTTAAAGATGCAGCACCTCGAAGTATTACAAAACTTTGATCAATTCCAAATCGACCCATTCGATATGATTTTATCAAGCCAATCCATCCAAGAACAAATGACATTTATCACAAGCGATAAAAAAATTTTAGCAGGATTAGAAAACACTATGGATGTTCGCAAATAGCTACACTATTTATTTAATTTAGTATTGTGTTTATGATTTTTTTACTAGTGCGTGGAGTTCGCCGACTTCTACTTGCTCAGTGGATTCTATTGCTAGGTCTTCGTAGGGGCCCATAGTTTCTGGTGTGTTTGATGTTGCTGTTATTTCAAACACGGCTGAAGTTGTCATCGTATAATACTCACCCGGTGGTGGAGCCCACTTATACACGTGTGCGCATTTGTACTTTTTCCAATCAGACCTTGCCACATAGGCTTTACCAGGACCAGAACAAACAACACTATCAGCATCCGGTTCGCCACTATCCCACACAGATTTATACGGATCCAAAGTAGCGGTCACAGAAACCCTGCCAGCAGAAACAGTCTTAGACCTTGCAGTCCAATACGCCGGGTCAATAGACAAAATAGTAGGAGCCTGAACCAGCTTCATAGAACCCTCAGGATCAGAACGTGTTGGAGGCTCACCCGGTTTTATTTCATCAATAGCCATAGCCAACAAACCCGGAACGGTAACGGGTTCACCCTCGGGAATAACTTGCGGAAACTCACCTGGACAGTCACGTTGCCACCACCGGCCGGTCTCAGAATACACTGCAACAATATTCGGAGTACCTAACTTTTTAGCGTTATCATTCCCATAAGCCAAACTCCCGATACTGGTAGACCAAACAGAATCTTCAAAATCATCAGCAATTCTAATAACCCACTCACAATCAGACTCACCAGACTTCGGAGCCTTAAACCCAGGACGGACAGTATCCATCGCCCTAATGACCACACCGGTTCCATAAGTTCTCACATTTGCATGACTTTCTTCTCTTCCCCCTGGCACGCCTGCATGTGCCATTGTTGTCATAAATAAAATGTATGAAATTATTAATACCAGAATCTTAATTAAATATTTTAGTTTTGAAATCCACATTTAACTACGCCTTTTGTTTTATTGATATTATTTAATCCATCAATCTTCCATGCATCATCGATAAAAATCATTTTTATCGAATGTTCGAAGGTATCTAAGTTTTCGCTTGGACTAAATATAGTTTCACTAGTTTTAGAATCTCTCGCCACAGAATCATCTACAACACATACTTTAAATTCGACAAGCTCCCCGTCAACAAATTGATCTAAACCTTTCTCATCCTTTGTAAAAAACTGTTGAGAGAATACAAGCTCTCCAGTATTTATTTCTTCATAACCTGGAGGA
>Ga0209828_1003179_pt1 | contig 12816 bp, 7 predicted proteins | sample MaitaG_FD_187429 | JGI IMG/M metagenome (GOLD analysis project Ga0209828, IMG submission 187429) | Marine algal microbial communities from Maine, USA - Maine_Asex2 metaG (SPAdes) (version 2) | ecosystem: Host-associated > Algae > Red algae > Unclassified | place: Maine, USA | collected 2015-01-05 | reverse complement strand
TGTAGTTCTTGACAGTGAGGGTGACACAACCTATACTGATGGTGAATACAAATACGATGAGAAAGATTACAATGACGAAGACTCAATATATGTACAAGACGGTTCTTATAATAACTATAATGATTCATACTACGAAGATCCATCAGATAGCTTGCTCTTTATAAGTCGCTATTTGCATAGCTTCTACGATACCATAATGCACATAGCTACAGAACCATTTGACAGTACGTATTCTGATCATATCTATAGTAATTATCACAAGGAGCTTAAAAGACTTGTTAAAAGAAGTTACACTCACCTAACAGAGCTTCCCATCATAAGGAAAGAGTCTATCAGTTACGAAGAACTGATGTACACTACGGAGGCAAGAGCCTTCTTTGTAAAAATGAAATTAGGTGAAGGCGAATTGTACATACATACGATGCCACACCTATTGACCAATATCGGCTCTAGGCAAGAGTACTACTTAGACCATGCAAATGAGGTCTTATCCCACTTCGACCCCACTCATATAATAGTAGATAAGCCGAGGATCAATTTTGAATTTGACAGAGATGATGATATAAGAAAAAGTCCTATTGCATTTATCTTAAAAACTCCGTCATTAGCATGGGCATACTATACCCTATTTGCATCACTATTATTATTCGTCATATTCAGAAGTAAGAGGCTGCAGCGGATCATTCCTCTTATCGAAAAAAATGAAAATACATCAATACAGTATATTAAAACTCTGAGTACACTTTATCAGAGTCATGAGCAGAATAACAAACTTGTTATCCACATGAGAGATGTCTTTTACAATAAAATAAAAAACAAATACTTCTTAGATCATACTCTAAGTAACTACGTAGAACAATTGTCAAGAAAAACTAAAATCAGCGAAAAAGAAATCAGCACATTGTTACACAAATTTGAAAGTGCCAAAAACTCTAACTTCACTGATGACCAATTGATAGTGCTACATAATCAAATAGAATCATTTCATAAAAAATCAAAATAATGGAAGATAACGAATCGAACATGCCACCACAAGAGATTAATAGTGAGTCGACACCGCCACCAATACAACCTGTGCAAGCAGAGGAGACTGTATTCAGATCGCGAGTAGACCTGTCTCCTATCCGTGCTAAGATAGATCGTGTATTAGAAGAATGTGGTAAGATCATCGTCGGTCAATCAGAACTCTTAGAACTGATGGTAACATGCATTATTGCTGACGGACATATCTTGTTAGAAGGTGTACCTGGAATTGCAAAAACATTAAGCGCCAAAGTTGTCGCTAAAACAATTGACACCGAATTTTCCAGGATACAATTTACGCCAGATCTCATGCCTGCAGATATTATAGGTACTTCGATTTTTAATATGAATACATCCGAATTTATATTTAAGAAAGGACCTATCTTTTCTAATGTGGTCTTAATAGATGAGATCAATAGAGCACCTGCTAAGACACAGTCAGCACTATTTGAAGTTATGGAAGAAAAGCAGATATCATTCGATGGTATCACCTACCCGATGACTAAGCCATTCATCGTCATAGCGACACAGAATCCTATAGAGCAAGAAGGTACTTATAGATTACCGGAAGCACAGCTCGATAGATTCCTTATGAAAATAAATCTCAGCTACCCTACCATAGCCGAAGAGCTTGAGATCATCAATAGATTTAAAAATAAACCAGGACGTCCTAATATAGATTCTGTAGAATCAATTCTCGATGCAGAGAGTATATCAGAAATACAGACTGCTCTTGAGAGTATCCACATCGAAAGACAGATGTTAGAATATATCACTCAGATCATACATGAGACACGTAATCATTCTAAGATATATCTCGGGGCTTCGCCTCGGGCATCACTTGCGCTTCTTAGTACAGCCAAGGTAACGGCTGTGATGGCAGGTAGAGATTTTATCATTCCAGATGACATTCAGTTTGTAGCACCTCACGTACTTAATCATAGGATGATTCTGACTCCTGATGCAGAGATGGAAGGCGTGACACCATTCACAGTAATATCGGATATTATTAAAACATTAGAAGTACCGAGATAAAAATTTGAAAAATTTATTTCTACATAACAGATTTTTCTATGGAGTAGCAATATGCATATTGCTATTTATCTTGTCGTATTCATATCCTAATATGTTTAGGATTGCTCAAGTTGTACTTGGCGTATTTGTTCTTACGTGTATAATAGAATGGTACATCCTTAAGCAGATAGGTTCTAACACTACTTGCAGTAGAGAGGTATTAGAAAAACTATCGCTCGGAGATGAGCAAGTCGTCCATTATAAAATCACTAATGACTCTAATTATAATATTAAAACCTTACTTGTAGACGAGCTCCCTGAGCAATTACAACATAGGTCATTTATAGTAGACAAGACGATAGATAAGCAGAGTAACATTACGGAAGAGTTCGTCATCAGACCTACTGAGAGAGGGGCGTATGAGTTTGGTAAAATGTGGATGTATATCTCATTACGATATCCAGGATTCGTACAAAGAAGAGAAGTTATAAATACGCCTTACCATAGCGAAGTCCATCCCAGCATTATACAGATGCGACAATATGAGCTGCAAGTATTTTCAAAAACAGCTATACTCGCAGGCATACGACAGATAAGAAAAATAGGTGAGAATGATGAATTCGAACATATCAAACCATACCAAATCGGCGATAACATAAAGTCTATAAACTGGAAAGCCACTTCCCGTAAGAACCAGTTGATGGTTAATCAATATCAGAACACACGTTCGCAGACCGTATATTGTATTGTCGATAAAGGACGATCTATGAAAATGCCATTTTTAGGTATGACACTTCTGGATCACGCTGTCAATTCTGCATTGGTAATAAGTAATATCATACTTAAGAAATATGATAAAGCTGGTCTTATTACATTCTCTGATAAACTGGGCAGTATCGTCAGGGCCAAAGCGATGACTGGACAACTCGAAAGTATATCGAAACAACTCTACAGTCAGAAGACGGCCTTCAGAGAATCAAATTTTGAATTACTTTACTATACCTGTCGTCAGCAGATCACACGTAGGAGCATATTGCTTTTCTTTACTAATTTTGAGCAGATGGTGGACTTAGATAGAAGTCTCCCCTATATCTCACGTATGGGTAAGAAGCACCTTATGGTTGTTATCTTATTTATAAACACAGAAATCCTGACTGCCGCAGAAGCAGAATGTCATACAAAGTCAGATATTTATAGAAAAACATTTGCCGAAAAGGCACTCGCCGAAAAAATTAAAATTGCTCGGACACTTAATATCCACGGGATACAAACGATACTAACCAGACCTGAAGATCTATCTATCAATGTCATCAATAAGTATCTTGAAATCAAAAATAAGAGGATGTCGTAACACAGAAAAGATGTTATACTATATAAGGTCTCTAAATCATCTTAGCCCCTTAGAAAAACAAAACAAGTGGACGCAATTACTTTACTCTATCACTTAGTAATTCCATCTGTGCTAAGCTTCACATTCTTACTTATGATAGTCGTATATCGCAAACGATAATTTACTGATAGAAAACTACTTTGGTCATGCATAATCTTGTTTTTGGTATTGTATCTAATCATTGTTGGAGAAGCAGCCTGTGAGTCTGTCTACAACCAATTGGACTTATACAAATATGACCTTAACGAGGATATTATGTTTATATGAAAATCACTGCTACATTCTATCCCTCTACTTCAAGAGAATCTTAAATAATATTTAATTGTATAAATTTAAAAATTCTGTAGGACCCAAAGTTCATTTTGATATTCAAAACCAATGAGCCCATAATCCTTATTGTAGTATACCATAGATCCAAAAAGTTGATCAGAATAAACATTTAAAAAAGTTCTTCCGTTCAACACTATTGTAGACGTGAATTCTAATGAGGAGGAGGAATTCTGACTTGATTGTCTTCTATCTAAGATAATAATCATATCAGAAACATATTCTCGATCTGCAATTTCCCGCTCAATTATTAATTGATCAGAAAAAGTCTTTTCATTGTCTTGAAGAGTTGTGGAAACATCAATTTCATAAACAATATTTTTTTCATCGTTTTCTAAAACCACCTTAATTGTTTCTCCTGTAATACAAAAACCATAATACTGTGATTCAATAGGGCATTCAATGCTATTAATTACATTAACTCTTGCTCCTCTGCTGTGTCGCGTTTTTGTAATCTCAAGTTCTATAATCTCTTTACTATCGTTCACATAAGGCAACAATAATCCTTCGTCAAGGCAAAATTGAGGAATAAAGGTTCTACTTTTTTCGAGCAAATACTCTTCTCCACCATCTTCAATTTCACAATATAACCCAGGAAATACAGGGTCATCACTACAACGAGAAAATGGCTCAAACTCTGGAAATGTAATTGTACATTCTGGATAAACGATAGGAAGTAGTTCTTCATCACCGCATCCAAATAACAAGCTTAAAATCACTATTGAGAAAAAATATTTTAATGGTGACATTTGATATTAAGTTTGAAACAAACTATGTAGATTTTAAAAGAAAGCCTAGCAAAACTACCTACAAACTATCAGATATCTCTTCTGTCTCAGTCGTCTCTAATAAGCTCTCAAGCAGTTCTTGCCCACCTTCCCTGAACTCTAACCAGAAACTGTTAATCTTAAGCGAATCCGTCATCATGACTATCTGCGAATTAATAAGATCAAGCAGTGATAAGAATGTAACGATGCAATGCATTCTATTATCAAGATTATAGAATACTTCCTCAAAGGATATTCTTTCTTTGACTTTGATTTGATCTACGATATATTGTCGTTGCTCAGAGATTGTATAAGGATACTTTATGATCTGATAGGAGTATTGCTCCTGAGCATATCTGTATTTTTCTAATACAGACTTGAAGGTCTTAAATAACTTATAGGTATCTAATGATTCTAATTCAATGTCTATTAGTGCTGTCTTAGATATTTCTTTTCTCTCTGTCTTAGCATATGCCCTGTCTAACTTGAATTTTCTTTCTTCGGCCATATTCTCAAGAGTACCGAGGACTTCTTTATAGCGTTTGTACTCAAGTAATCGAGCGACGAGCTCTTCTCGAGGATCTATCTCATTACCATCTTCGTCTATCTCTTTGCGAGGTATAAGCATCTTGGCTTTGATCCTCATTAGTGTAGCAGCCACCAAGATAAATTCTGAAGCGACATCGATATTTAATCGTTCCAGCTCTTGGATATAGTGCAAGAAGTCTTGCGTTATCTTGGCGATAGGAATATTATCTATATCTAACTCATCTCTCTCTATAAAGTATAAGAGAAGGTCAAAAGGTCCTTCAAAATGCTGAGTTTTTACAGTATATGAGTTCATTTTCGATAGAATGTTTAATATTCCTTAATCAAAGGCTAATATCTCAATTACTATCAAGACTTGTATAGATTCTTAATCGCATTTACATTAGTTTTATCCACATTATGCAAGCAGGGCGTTTATATCTTATTCCTATAGAAATTACTGATGACGGTATGTCTACAATTCCAGCATATAATATTTCAGTAATTCATGATATCAAGCATTATATTGTAGAAAGAGCTCGTACAGCAAGAAGATTTATAAGTAGAACTAAGCCACCCCACCCCATATCAGATATAGAGATCATAGAGATAGAGGATACAGGAGAAAGTATAGAGCAGTGTATGACATGGCTTAAAGCAGGCCATAATGTAGGTGTGATGAGCGAATCTGGTATGCCTGGCATCGCAGATCCCGGACAGAAAGTAGTCAATACAGCTCATAAAGCCAATGTTACAATCATACCTCTCGTAGGACCTAATTCTATTATGCTCGCCTTAAGTGCCAGCGGATTAAGCGGTCAAAACTTTGCCTTTAATGGTTACCTGCCTATCAAAGAGAATGAACTAAAATCCGAACTCAAACATCTCGAATCACAAGTCCTCAAGCGTAAGCAAACTCAGATATGCATAGAGACGCCATATAGAAATGATCGACTGCTTAAGAACCTCTTGACCTCTCTCAACACCAATATCAAATTGTGCATCGCAAAGGATATCACAGGCAAAGAAGAGATGATCGCTACTAAGACTATAGCTCAGTGGAAGAAAGAGAATATGGTCATTGGGAAATGGCCTACTATATTTTTGTTTGGAATTTAAGAAGGCTTCAATTTCAGATTATATTTACTCACTTAAAATTTAAATCAATGAAAACGATATTAACAATAATATTCTTAATTCTATCTAACAGCCTAATCAGTCAGATATTTAGTATCGAGAACGCAAAAGTCTCTAAACACATAAAAAGTTCCGACCACATCGTATTGCAAATCATTCCTGAAGGCAAATACAATGCTATACCTAATTGTGACTTTGTAGAAATGACAGGAAAGTTCGTAGGTACGACAAAAGATAGCTTACTGTTTAATGCAAATTATTTTCAGTTTACTAAGTGTTTTGATTGTCAAGATTGCTTTATCGATCCGAACTATCTTAATGACGAAAGCAATAAAATGATAGCTAAAAGTGATGTTCTAAATTTTGCCAAATACAATTCCTTAGCAAGTAAAAAAACTAAAAACGCCATGGTAATTATAGGAGGAATCATAATGATAGGAGGGGCTCTAACCACCATTAACGCCTTAGTAATAGGCGGCGAAAATAAAAGCAATTATCTCGTGGCAGGTGGTGCTCAATTAGCTACAGGCTTAATCATTGGGTTTTCCTTTAATCAATCATCTTATGAATTCAAGAAAAAGAACGATCCCTGGAAGTTTAAATAAAATCTAATCAAAAAAAGCCCTGAATAAAATTCAGAGCTTTTCAAATTATTTATTTCGATATCTTAATCTAAAATTATCATGTGCTTGGTAGCAGTGTAATCACCACTATTTAATTGATAGTAGATTAATCCTGTGTTAGTAATATCTGATCTATCAATTGTAACCTCATTGTAACCTACTGGATAATCTCCATTGATATTCTTAAGCAATCTACCATTGACGTCATACAGATTAATCTCTGCTGCACCTGCTTCGCTTAGGACAAAACCTATGACCGTACTCTTAGAGAATGGATTAGGTTGGTTCTGCAATAATTGAGTAGGCTCTGTAGTATTTTCAAATCCTACTTCCAATATTCTGAGTTCTAAATTACTTCCTACATATGCTTCTGCATTCAATCTTGATGCTGAGACAGAAACTAATTCTGATAGCTGTGCCGAACTCTCAGCTTTGAATACCAATGTCATGACATCTCCCGTCGACAGAGCTTCATCATTATCGTAACTGAATGACAATACATTATTGTTATTACTATAATTTTCGTCAGTTATAAATGAGCTTTGGAGATCGACAAAAGTCATGTTATCATATGCCATCTCAAATTGGAATCCTTTCACATCTGCATTATCAGATTGTATCGTTACTTCGACCTGCTGCCCTTTGACTACCTTCTGATCTGTAATATTAAACTTAATACCATTACTTGTCCTTTTTTCTGACAAGTTCTGACCTACTACCGATACAGCGCTATCGTTAACATCACCCACTTTAAGAGCGACAAAATTCTGATTGATCATATTAGTTGTCATAACATTAATACTGTTATCAGTCTGATATTGCCATGGATTCATCATGCTCAGATTAGCGCTATTCGTTAAGAATCTCCAGCTATCGCTATTAGGAAATTTATTGCTTACACCGAGTATGAGTTTTCTTAATTCTATAAGATCTATAGCCGTTATATTTTTGTCATCATTGACATCTGCGGCTATCATTTTCATAGGTTCTGAGAATGTAGCTTGACCTAATATATGTCTCTGTATGAGAACGATATCCAATGTACTTACACCATTAAGATAATCATCGTTATCAGGCTCTACCGTAAGCATATAATCTAAATTGAATGGCGCATTGGTAAATGCGTACTCACCATTCGCGTCAGTCATTTCTTGTCTTGGATATCCTGGCATAGCAGCATCTAACTGAGCCATAACGCCTTCTACTCCTTCGCCATCTTGATTGACGATTCTACCTGCGACTGCGCCACCACCATCATTATCAAGAATTCTTAAGTTGACATTACAGAAGTCAATATTATTACATCCATCCCATACGTACACAGGTACAGTTACAAATCCTTGATCATCAAGATCTGCTTCTGTAAATACTTTACCAGAAGATCTTAAAGCTGGCTCCCACTTATGGACATCGCCACCGTAATCATCTAATTTCTCATAATCACCGTTAGTTATATCATAGAACCAGAAGGTTCCATTATACCAGACAAGGTCATTATTACTATCATACTCCATGTCATTACGTGCAGGCGGTAATACATCGGTAAACGTGAAGATCAAATTATTCTGATCTGTACAATTATCAAAACTACCTACATTAAAATCTACAGCCCATAACTCTACCTCACCATTCTGCATAAATGCTGTACTTAGGTTTAGGCAATATGGTGTCGGCGCTTTAAGATCTGTAATCTGAAAATATCTCGTGATAGAAAACTTATTACCACATCCATCATTAGCTCTCCATACCACTCTGTGATTATTTTTACTTCCAGATATACCGTCAGGTAATATAATGTCTATCGCTTCTCCACTTGTACTTTTAGGTACATAGAACGGATTAGGCTCTCCATCTACAACTTGCGGTTCATTAGATCCATAGTGATAATCTAAGACCCAATCACCATCAATATCTACATCGATATTCCATGATATCCAATCACTACCGCATTCTCCATTATCAGTACCTACTGCAGAAAGAACAACTCCCTTACTAAGACAATCTACACCTACCGGATATTGTATACTGTCTACTGATGTAACTACTGGATCTTCTCTATCTACAAGGGATATAATCTGCGTATGGTCATATCTGCCTCCAGAATTTGGTGATTGTGGATTATAAGTACACCAGTCAATGATACTCCAGTGATTCAATACTTGCATGCAAGCACCTGTCTCATATCTGAAAGTATCTGTCTCTACAGTAACACCTATAAGCGTACAAGAAGTCTGATCAAATGTAGGTTCTCCTGTCTCATAATTATCACAATCTACTGTAAGGTCTCTCGGGAATGTTATAGTCGTCGGATCAAAAACATGACTTGACTCTATCACGAACCATTGCTCGCATATAGTCCTTCCATCTTCTCTGAATTGTCTTCTTATTGCCCCATAGCCACAGCCCTGAGAAAACTCTGGAACCATATCAGGTACGTCATCACCATCTATATCATAAAATGGTGGTGTATTAGCGGGTTTATCTCTTGGCTGCGTATTATTTTTTATTTCTTCTAAGTCTGGAATATAACTGTAATCACTGCATGCATTTATGCCTTCTGGAAGACCTGTCATATTGAAGTCGTTGATATCCATATCACATTGTAGTATCATCGGCTGAGGACAGAATATAGCCGGTCCTGACTTATCTTCTAACCTAACTGAAGACCATGTCTTACTTTCATTACCGAAGAGATCTATAACTCGCAACTCCACATCAATATCGACAGCTTCCTGACCATTAAGATCATCACAACAGAATTTTACAAAATCTCCCCAAACTGTATCTTCAGGAAAACAATATGATCCTACTCTTCTTACTTGTAATGTAACATCGGTACATCCATCATAACTGCCATTATCAAAATTAACAGCAAAGATTTTAGAGATACCATTATCTGTAGAATATTGGTCACCTACATTCGTTAAACTCGTTACTATAAATTCTTTAGATATAGAAACTGGCGGTGTGTAATCCTGGACAACAACATTGACGGTAGCGGTCGTAGAATTATTACAACAGTCCTTAGCGATGTATCTGAATGTATGTATACCTACAGGAACATTGTTAGCTGTAAATCCTGTAGAGCTATTTCCATATAAAGGTAAGTTGTATGAAGAACTACCACCGATTACAGTGTAGCTAATTATATTATCACATGCGTCAAATAAGTGCTCTGGCGCTGGGAAATTAATATTAGCAGTACAGTTCCATGGATCTACACTTGCGTGAATATCATTAACAGTTATCGTAGGTCCGTCTCCATCTACGATTTTAATTATTTGCTCGTAGGTAATATATTCCTGAGTGCACCAATCTAAAACTGTCCAAGTTCTAAGTGTCTTTGTATTACCACCACAACCGGGAGCACATGCATCTAAAGCAACATCAGTATATCCAGCAAGTATATTACATACTGTATTATTGATCGCTTGCGCATGAGGACCGCCTGTCCCTCTTCCTTTGGCGTAATAATGTGGAAATGCATACCATGTACCTTCATTATTCTCTACGACAAGATCTATATCAAATTCGTTAGGGTCTATATTGTTATCATCTGTGTCCTGATCTTCGGTGTTAGGGTTATCAAAAAATGCTGCGATGCTTACAGGATCATTACTGACTCCACAACTTGGAATCTTTACAGTCTTCTTAGGTAGCAAAAGTCTGTTTTCAATTTTGTCAGGAATAGGTTCTGATGCAGAATTAGAAAACGGTGCTTCTATGGCATTGTCTGTTCTTAGTGGCTCGATGAAGTATTCCTTAGTGCATGCTGCTATCGGAATATTAGATCCATTGATAGAAAAAGTTCTTCTAAGTATAGAACCTTCACAACCTGGCAATACTGTTATGTAATCGCTATAGCCGATATTTATATTTGTATTATTACAATTATCAGAAACGCTTCCGTCGAGTAAATCTTCTGTCTCAGATATGATAATATCGTTGACTAAAGGACCGTAGTAATTATCCTCTATAATCGGAATCTCGTAACATGCTAATATACACTCTGGATCATACCCGCCAGTACCGTTACCACCAACTGGACAGTCACAGACTATAGCAGGTGGTATCTTATCTTCTAATAGAATGTATCCCCAGCAGTAATTACCATTACCCTGATATGTTACCTCAAATTCTAAAGTCATGTTAATGTATGCACTGAGATCATCACCTCCTACGGTAGGTCCATTTACATCACCACGTACGATGGCAGAACCGTTAAAGTAGATTGCATAAGTGTACATGCCATTCATAAGATCTGCATCATTGCCTTCTAAGAATGCATCGACACCTATATCTATGCCACATGTCTTGTTGACACTTACATTGATCTGATCATTGCAAGCTAAGGATTGGGTATGTCCTTGATAAGCAGTAAATAATACTGCGAGTAACAAAAAGTATTGCACTATTTGTCTCATGAGATTGAGTTTATAATGAAAATTAAAAGCAGAGAATTTATTAGTTTTTAGAAACTTCGTCTTTTTCTAAAATGGACCTCTACCTTATAAAAAAGCTTAAAATCTAATCCTGAACTTGTAGAATGATGATTCTTTTATTAACACGCTACTAAGACAGTGGTTTTTAGATAATTTCGTCAATTAGCTAAGATAGTAAACAACCATCTATATATTGCATTATGATAAGTCTAAAAAGCTTCAACTATCTATCTTCCGACAAAAGTGAGTCCGAAAGCTAAGTAAATGATAGTGAAATGATTAGAACTTATAATATGTTAAAATTTCGTGTTTAAGCATCCATCATTATGAATAACACACTTATACAAGACGATATCATCGCAATATCTACGCCCTCGGGATCTGGAGCTATAGGTATAATACGTCTGTCAGGGCCAAAATGTCTCAAGATTGTAGACAATTTTTTCTTTGGTGCTAAACTTATTAAGGCGGATGGCCATACAGTGCATTATGGTAAATTAAAAAACTTAGAAGGCACTATCCTTGACGAATGCCTCGCAACCATATTCAAAGCACCCAGAAGTTATACAAAAGAAGATGTCGTAGAATTATCATGCCATGGCTCACCATACATACTTAAGTCGATTATGGAATTGTTCTTAAGTCAAGGTGTAAGAATGGCAAAGGCTGGAGAATTTACGATGCGAGCATTTCTTAATGGTCAGATGGATCTCATCCAAGCCGAAGCAGTCGCTGACCTGATAGCATCAGAAACCCGAAGTCAACATGACATCGCTATACATCAGATGAGAGGAGGATTCTCGGACACCATAACAGATCTACGTGAGCAGCTCATTCACTTTGCAAGTATGCTCGAATTAGAAAATGATTTTGGAGAAGAGGATGTAGAATTTGCTGATAAAACTCAACTCAAGACTCTCGCTAATAATGCACTTAAGCAAATCAACTTACTCATAGAATCATTCTCCTATGGCAATGCTCTTAAAGAAGGTATCCCAGTTGCGATTATAGGTCGACCAAATGTAGGAAAATCCACTCTGCTCAATACCCTACTACAAGAAGACAAGGCGATCATAAGCAACATACCAGGCACTACTCGTGATGTCATAGAAGATACAATTAATATCAATGGCACCCTATTTAGATTTGTCGATACCGCTGGGATACGTGAGACAGAAGACGAGATAGAATCTATAGGCATCTCTAAAACTTACGAAAAAATAGAAAATGCCAAAATCATCCTCTATATGGATGAACTATCAGAAGATCACAACACCTTAGTGGAAAGATATAAATCCATAAGCCTACCCGACTCTGCACACAAAATCATACTTCTAACTAAAGCTGATACCTTCCATGCCTGTCACCAATATGATGTAGAGGAAGCTGTAAGTACACAACTCAATAGAACAAAAACGATCTCCATATCAGCTCATAACGGAATGGGTATAGAAGACCTCAAAAAATCTATTGTCAGCTATAGCTCAAACCTAAAGAATAACGCTTCAGATGTCGTCGTCACCAACCTTAGACACTATGAGGCACTGAAAAAAATAGATGCCTCT
>Ga0209828_1003176_pt1 | contig 12827 bp, 13 predicted proteins | sample MaitaG_FD_187429 | JGI IMG/M metagenome (GOLD analysis project Ga0209828, IMG submission 187429) | Marine algal microbial communities from Maine, USA - Maine_Asex2 metaG (SPAdes) (version 2) | ecosystem: Host-associated > Algae > Red algae > Unclassified | place: Maine, USA | collected 2015-01-05 | reverse complement strand
CTCAAAGGCGGGAATCCGATGACGCACCGCGAAGTGTTCGTGGAAGGTTTCGCTGCGCCAGTTGTCCGGCTTGCCTTCGCTGACCACTGGCTTGAGGCTGTGGCCCTGGTAGCGTTCGGGAATCTCATCGCCGGCCCAGTCGAGAAAGGTGGCGGGTAGGTCGAGGTTGAGCGCGAGCGCGTCGGTGACCTGTCCTTGTTGCGCTTTCGGCGCCCGCGGGTCGCAGATGATCAGCGGCACGCGCAGCGACTCCTCGTAGTGCGACCACTTGCCGGCGAAGCCGCGGTTGCCGAGATGGTAGCCGTTGTCGGCGGAGTAGACGATGATGGTGTTGTCGGCGAGACCGGCTTCTTTCAAGGCCTCCATGAAGCGGCCGATCGCGTGGTCGATGCCGCTGGTCATGCGGTAGTAAGCGCGAATGTTGGTCTGGTATCGTTCGGGGGTGTTCCAACGCCAGAAGAAGCGTTCGCGGTTGATTGTGGTGCGCAGAAAATCGGGTTGCGCGTCGAAGATTTCCGGCGCGTTCAGGCGCGGTGGCGCGATGGTGACATCGTCGAACATCCCGTCGACCGCCCGCGGCCACGGGAAGTGGCCGATGCCCGGACGCCGGTCGCCATCCTCGGCGTGGCAGGCGTTGAACCACATGTTGAGCGCGAATGGTTTGTCCTTCGGCTGCTTGTTCACGAAGGCGATGCCGCGGTCGACGATGAGTTCGGTTTCGTGGCGCAGCGTGCCGTCCGGTTGCGGTTTGTAGAACGGGTTGCGGCCGATCGCCTCGAACTCGTCGAAGTGCGCTTCGCGCTTCCAGCCCTTCGGCATCTTGGCGTGCCACTTGCCGTAATAGCCGGTGCGATAGCCTTTGGCGCGCAGCCGGTCGGTGTGCAGTTCGGCGACCGCGTCGGGCCGGGCCGTGTCCGGATTTGCCGCGGTGCCGAAGCTGCGTCCGGTCAGCCCGGAGAGAATCGTGGTGCGGCTGACCCAGCAGATCGAATGACTGACAAAGGCGTTTTCGAAGCGCGTGCCACGGGCCGCCAAGGCATCGATGTTCGGCGTCTTCGCAACCGGGTTGCCGTAACAACCAATGCTGCTCGAGGTTTGGTCGTCGGTGAAGAAAAAGACAATGTTCGGCGGCGGTGCGGCGTGGGCCGACGCGAGGAACGATGAAACGAAGAGCGGAGCAAAAACGAGGGCGGCGATGAGTCTCATGGAATGGGCAGGAAGCGATGGAGAGGAAGGCGAGGTCGCTAGTTGTGCGACCTCTTTAAGTACCTGTCAATGGCGACACAGGTGACGGGCATTTACCTTGTCCGTACATTGAAACCGGGCAGACCTACGGAACCTGAATGAGCTGGAAGTTCGGCATCGAAACGAACTCGAAGCCACGCTGGGGCGGTGACCCCATATTGTGGTTCACATCGATGGACGGCGCATTCCCGGCTGTCAGTCTGCCGCGATCTTCAATCTTCCATCTTCCGACCGCAGGTCGCATGGAGCAAACAACCGAACCAAGCGTCGAACACGGAGACATGAATAGTTCCCGGAATGAATTCCATGGTCGGCGGCAGCGTTGCCGCGTACACCGGACGCGCAGGGATCCCGAACTGTGGTCCACCTCCATGGAACCATGGCCCGACACCTTGTCCACGTGACCGGTTCTTGGGCCGCGGCAAAACGCGGAGCACGCGGCATCTCTTGTGCCGCACTTACATTCTCCGTCAGCCCCAGTTCGAAATTATCCGCCTTGCATCGGTGCGACAATCTCAACCTCATCCCCGTCGGACACGGTCGTGTCCGCGTGCGCGGCGCGCGGCACAAAAATCTGGTTCAGCGCGACGGCGAGATGCACCTGACGGAAATCGAGCCGTTCGAGCAGGACACTCAGCAGCAGTGGTCCGTCGCCGTCCGTGGACTCGATGGTTTGCTCGGCGCCGTTGATCCGCAGTTTCATGACGGGAACGCATGCAGGATCGGGGCGTCCGGCTCAATGCCTTTTTCAATCAAGTCCACCGCGAACTCGGCCAGAATCGGGGCCAGCAAAAATCCGTGGCGGAACAAGCCGTTGATCGCGATGCGCCGGCGTTCGGGATCGTGGTAGATGCGCGGCAGATGGTCCGGGAAGGCCGGACGGCAATGCACCGAGGTGTCGAGAATCCGCCCCTCGGCAAAGCCCGGATGGATCGCGTAGGCAGCGGACAGCAGTTCGAGCGCGGTGCGCACCGAGATCGGCGAACGATCCTCGCTTTCGATCTGACTTGCACCAACCACGAAGGTATTTTGCTCGCGCGGCACAATATAGAGCGGATAGCGCGGATGCAAAATGCGCACCGGCCGGTTCAACGTGACCTCGGGTGCATGGATGTAAATCAGCTCCCCGCGAACCCCGCGCAGTTCCGGCAGCCGGTCCTGCGCCGCCAGTCCGCGGCAGTCAACGTGCCAGATGGCGTCGTCCAAAATCGGATTTCCTTGGGCCTTGCGCAAGCTGCCGGTGTGCAAGGAACCCGCCCAGGAACAACCGTCCGCTTCCGGGTCGATCTTGCGGATGTCGAGCGCCTTGTTGGTGGCGGCGATCAGCGCACGGTTGTCGACGTGGCCTTCGTCCGGCAGGTACAAGGCTTCGCCGAATTCCAAGCTTGGTTCGAGTTCGGTGATGCGCGTGGCATCGGCCAGTTCGTAGCGGCCGCCGCCCGCGTCCAGCGCGCGTCGGAAGCGGTCGAACTCCGCCCGGTCGGTCGGATGCGCGACAATCAAGGTCCCGGACTGGTCGAGCGGCACCGGCCGCGGCAGGTCCGCCAGCAGCCCCGGCCAACGGCTCATCGCCTCGCGGCCGAGTTCGTAGACCAGCCGTTCGCCGCCATCGAGTTCGCTGGCCGGCGCGAGCATGCCCGCCCCGGTCCACGCGCAAGCCGACTCGCCGCTCGGATCCGGGTCGTCGATCACCACCTCGAACCCGCGCTGCTGCAAGGTCAAGGCCAACACCCGGCCCATCAGGCCAGCCCCTTGAATATGTAAGCGTTCGTCCATGAACCACGAACCTAGCGTCTCGCTTGGCGTTCGCCAACCCAATCAGGAGACGAAGTGTCGCAGGCGGTGGACGTCCCTTGCAATTCAATTGCGAGAACGACTAGAGGCTCTACGCGAAATGCTACGGAAGACACCGACTTCGAACGCCACCACGCGGGCTTGTCCCCGTGGAGCGATGGTCAAGATACACCTCCTGCCGCAAGCATGAACGGCACCACGGGATCACCATGATACCAGATTACGCGGCCGCAAAACACCGTGAATTCGTGCCATTCGGGCTTGTCACCGTGGAGCGGTGATCCCCTCCATCTCCACCAACTATCACGCCAGTACCCTATTCGAAAATGGCCGGCGCTACTGCTTTGTGGAGGAACAGGCCCCCCAAAAACGCGGACGCGTCTGGCAGGGGACCATCGCTCCATCGGGGTAAACCCAGTGGTGGCGTCAGAGCCGCCTTAGCCGACCTGATTTCGTTGAGACTTCCAATCGAGGAAGGCCTTTGTCGTCGCGTCGCCGAGTTCCTTCGATACATCTCTTCCTTTAAAAGGAGAAGTGCTGCCACGAACGATTGGCGCAGAGTCCTGAATCACCCTCCATAATTCATTGAGGTATTCTCGTCCGCGTTGCTGATACGCTTCCGTCTCGTGGTGTTTCAGCTCGATCAAAAATGAATATCCAAAGGCGCTGTGGTTACAGTTCGCATCGAATAGCAATCTGTCGGAATCTCTGAAAAGAATCCACCTCTGGTCTTCACTATCGACTACCTCAATCATTCTATCCGCTAGCCTCCCCGTTGGAATCGTTGATCTTGTAGGCCGATCCCAAGCCACCAAAAAACGCACTCAGAGAAGAAATCAAAGCATCCTTGATCTGGTAATCAATATCCCAATCTTCAACCCATACTCCGGAGACGTTGAGCATGGGAGAACGACTCAAAAGGGGTCAGGTCTTCACTTTTCTTCTACGACCGAACGCTGAACCAGATCGTACCGGCCGCCGGCCTCCAAGGCGACCGGCTCTAACGGCTCCTCCGGATCCGCAGCGCGGTCATAGAAGAACACCCGCCCTCTGCCGACGACCTTCGCCTCGCTTTGACGCACGATCAACGCGGTGGTCTCGTCGATGCCGATGCCCAGAAGTTGCGGATGGGTTTCCACCAGCTTTTGAAGATCGGGGTGGCGTTTGCGCTGTGAGAAGTGTTGGTCGATGGCGACGCCACTGAGAAAGCCGAGACCGCCGCGTTCGTAGCCGGGCGCCATGATCTGCAAATTGCCGACCGGGGTGGCGCGGGCGAGATAGCGACCTTGGATGGACGCGCCGGCGGACGAACCGCCGATCACACCGCCGCGTTTGCTCAGCACCTCCTTCATCAGGCGATGCGCCTCGGTGCCGTAGTAGGAATCGGAAAAATTCCACTGCCGGCCGCCGCCGAACCACAGCCCGGTGGCGCGGCGCAGCGGCGCGAGAATCACCTCATCGGTGTTGGCCGCGTCGCGGTCCTTGGTGTGGATCATGGTCGCGGAAGCCACGCCCATCTTCTGCCACTCACGCAATAGCTGGGAGCGGGCCGGCGCTGTTTCCGACTCGCTGCATGGAATGTACACCATGTGCGCCTTCTTGCCGCCGGCCATCTTGACCATCTCCGCCATCAGGCCCCGGGGCGTGCCGCCGCCGCCGACGATCACCAGGGTGCCCTTGGGGACGCTCGGGGCCTGCGGTTCGAGCGCGGGAAAAGGTTCGAGGCTGCGATCGATCGCGTCGCGCCGCCAGGCCGTGAGGTCGAGCATCCACTTGTCGGGATAGCTTCGGTCGCTGGCGCGTTGGCGGATGCGGCGGGTGCGCACCGGCTTGCGTTCGTTCGCGGCGAGCATCAGCGTCGCGCCGCCCTTGCCCTCGACCCAGACCTTGCGCCCGGAAACGATCAGCATCGTGTCGGGTTCGAGCTGGATGCCGACGCTGCGCGGATGCCCGCTGACCACCGACAGGAGCGGCTCGCGCTCGTCTCGGTCGCTGGCCATCAAAATCGAGTCCGGCAACAGATTCATGCCCGGCCAGACTGGAACCAGCGGCGAATCGTCGATCAGCACCTGTTCGCCGAGCAGTCCCGCCAGCGGCGCGGAAACCATCAGGCAGCCGCGTTTGCGCACCACGCCGCGCAGCCCGTCACCGAACTTGAGAATCTTCAGGCGGTCGGTTTCCGTGAGCGGAGCGGTCGCGTCCAGCCAGATCCCGGACGAACGCGGCAGCGCCGCTGGCAAGTCGCCGGGTTCGATCTGTCGGACCGCACCACTCTGCAGTTCCTTCGCGAACCGCGTTTTCAATCGCGTGTCGGCCGGGTCATCCAAGCCGCACAAGAGGACCGGTCCCGCCTTAGATTTTTTTGCCGCCGCGATGAATTGCGTCTTGGCGGAGGCCGGCAGTTCGCCGCCGCCGTGCACCATTACCTTGCCGTGCAGGGTGAGGTCCATTGGCCAGTCGTCCATGCGTTCGTCGAAGACTTGTGCGCGGGCCGGAACCAAAAGGACGGCCAGTACGACGAGGAGCCTTGGGGCGTTCGTGGGCATCATGTCGGTTCGTAGCACAAACCGCCGGCCTTCGTCACCCCGTCTCCGTGCGGAACGACTTACGAATCCGAGCGGTATTCCGCCGGCGGTTGGTACGGGTTCGAACTTGGCTCAAGCGGCTGCCAGCGACCGGCCGCCTGGGCTTCGCGTTCGGCCTTGGTGAGATTGGGAATCAGGCCCTCGTCGAGACAGTCGTAGCCGGTGGCGGCGGCTTGGATCGCGGCCATCATGACGCCCTTTTGTTTGCCGCCGATCTGCGCGGTTTCGAGGCGGACGTTGCACACGGCGTTGAAGCCGCGCGCTTGGGCTTCCTCGGCGAGCTGCACCATGGCTTCGCGCCGGGCGCGTTCGAGAATGGTTTGAAAGCTGCGCATTTCGCCGCCGAAAATTTTGCGGATGCCGGCGAAGAAGGTTTTCAGGTAATCCGAACTGATCACGCACTCGGCGGTAAGCAGTTCGGGCTGCTTGCCGTTGGTGTCGACCAGCGGGAACGATTTGAGCTGGGTCATCATCACCGCCTCGCGAAGGCGGTTTTCGCGTTCGTCGAGGGACGCTTTGTGGCGCCGTTCGGCCAAGCCGCCGAAGGTGAACCCGATGGCGATCAGGATGGCGAAGATGATAAAACCTGACATGACGCGGCGGTAGTGCTTGGGGGCGGAGGAGTTCGAAGGGAGGGAGCTAGGAAAGCACGACGGCGGTGCCGTAGGCGTAGAGTTCGGAGGCGCCGGCGGTGATCGCGCTGGTGGAGAAGCGGACGTTGACGATGGCGTTTGCGCCGAGCTGTTCGGCGGCGGCGACCATGCGGCTGACCGCTTCGCGGCGCGACTCGGTCAGCAGTTCGGTGTAGCCTTTGAGTTCGCCGCCGACGAGGTTTTTAAAGCTGGCGGCGATATCGCGTCCGGCGTGTTTGGCGCGCACGGTGTTGCCTTGCACGATGCCTTTCACTTCGACGATTTCGTATCCGGCGACAAATTCAGTATTTACTACGATCATGGCAAAAGCCCTGCCATATTTCCCCGTTCTTGGAAAGTGCGCGGCGCGTTCTTCTCAGGCCACGGCGCGAGTGCGTTCTTGAACCTCGGTCAAGTACAGTCGACAAGATCCCATGACTGCTATGGTTCGCTCGCTGTGCGTTGTTTTCCGCTTCTAGCCTGTGTCCTACCGCTGTGCGCCGCGCCGAAACCGAACGTGGTGTGCACGGTGGTGGCGGTATCGGCCAGATGGAGGGTTACTTTGGCAACAGCCATTTCTCACCGACCTTCATTCACAACGGCAAGGTCACGCCGAGCAAAGGGAACTGCACCGACGTCCTGTTCGAACGCGCGATCGCCTACATCCGAGCCAATAAAACCACGCCCTTCTTCTGTTTCGTCTCCACCCCGGTCACCCACTCGCCCCACCCCGGCCCCGCCGCATTGGTCGCCGAACTCAACGCCGCCGGCGTCACCAAAGACACCGAACTGATGGCGCAAATCCAAAACCTCGACACCAACATCGGCAGACTCCGCGCCGCCCTCGATACCGAGGGGCTGGCGGACAACACCCTGTTCATGTACGCGTCCGACCAAGGCATAAGCGATCGCGGTGCGCCCCACGGCGGCAACCGCATGCGCCTCGGCCACGACCCCGCGCATCATTGCCCGTTCATGATTCGCCTGCCGCCCACGCAACGCGGCAACGTGGGCCGGGTTAGCGAACGGCTCGCCGGCGAAAACGGCGCGCTGTTCGTGGTGGCAAAGCGGTTGGACTGATAAACGAGCCAATGGACAAGTACCGCAAACCCAACCTGGCAAACTGGGACGGACGGGTGCCCGGCCACCTGCCTTCGGCGCGCGGCAGCCTAGAAGGCTGCCGGGACATGACGGCCAAGATGGCCGTCCTACGACCGTAGTACCGTTCTTCTAGGCGGTGCCAGAACGCCTCCAAGGGGCGTGCAAGGGGCGTGCCCCCTACCCCTCACGACTTCGGCGCAACAACAACCACACCGAGAACCCGGACGCGACCACCAGCAACAAGGCCGGCAAGGCGGCGTGCGAAAAATAGCCTTCGTCCGTGTCCGACCAAATCTGGGTCGCGAGCGTGTCGAAGCCGGTGGGGCGGAGCAGCAGGGTCATCGGCAATTCTTTCATGCAGGTGAGAAACACCAGCGCCGCGCCGGCCAGCAATCCGGGACGGGCCAACGGCAGCAAAATGGTGCGCAGTACTTCGCGGCGGGGCGCTCCCAAGGTGCGTCCGGCGTCGAGCAAGTTGGGATGGATCTGGGCCAGCGAACCGCCAGTGGTACTGCTGGCCTGCGGCAGAAAATGCACCGTGAACGCGAGCACCAGAATTGCCAGAGATTGATAAAACCAGCCGCCGATCTGCAGGGAGAGCGACAGGAAGGCAAAGCCGATGACCACCCCGGGGATCGCGTAGGCGATGTAGGTGCCGCGTTCGACGAGACGGGTGCGCCAGCCGGGATAGCGCCAGGCGAGCAAGGCCGGAACCAGCGCGAGCGCGGTGGTGAGCAGCGACGCGACCGCCGAGAGCACCAGCGAGTTGGCGACGATCCAAGGCTTGCTCAACAAGGGTTCGCCGAGGGTGATCGCGCGCAGCAACCATTGCACCAGAGTCGTCAGCGGCAGGGCCAGGGAGGCGAGCATCAGCAGCACGCAAAACCCGAACGCCGGCCAACGCCACCGGCCGAGCGCGACCGGTGCCGGCGGGCGGATGCGCCGCGCGGGGGCCGGGCGGCGCGCCGGTTCGAGAAAGACGATGGCCAAGGTGAGCAGGACCAGCACCAGCGCGTAGGCGGCGGCCGCGTTCGGACGGGCAAAGGTGGTGCCATACACTTGGCGGGTGAGCGTCTTCTCCTGCAACAAATACACCGCGCCAAAATCACTCAGCGTGTACAAGCCGATCAGCAGCGCGCCGGCCCACAAGGACCGCCGTAACTGTGGCAGGGTGATCCGAAAAAAAGCCGAAGTTGGACTCTGCCCGAGGGTGCGCGCCGCGTCCTGCTGCGACGCGTCCACCCGCTGCAAACCCGCCCGAACCGTCAACATCGCGTAGGGCGCGGTAAAGATCGACAACAGAAACCAGGCCGCCGGAAAGCCTTGGAAGTCGATGCCCAAGCCGCCCAGCATCCCGTTCGAACTGGTCGCGGAAAGATAGGCCATAGCGGCGATGTAGGACGGAAAAACCAGCGGCAAAATCAGCAGCACCGACCACAGCCGGCGCCAAGGAAGGTCGCTGCGGGTAGTCAGCCAGGCGGCGGCGGTGCCCAGCGTCACGGCGGTCGCGGTGACCGCGAACACCAGCCGCAGCGAACGCCAGGTCGCCTCGAGCGTGGCGGTTCGGAGCAGCATGCGCATTGGTTCGGACCCGCCTGAAAACGCGCGCAGCAACAGCCAGACCACCGGGATCAGGCAGAGTGCGGCAACGGCGTAGCCGGCCCAGATCACGCGTGGCGGCCGAGTCTTCACGCGGGTCTTCACGTGGTTGTTCACGCGGCAAACTCGGACATCGCGCCTGCTAGTGCTCTGTTCATGGATTCATTCTGGCTGAAAAGATTTCCACCATTTAAAGTGGGAGGCCGACCCCGCCCGGGCAACTATCCCTAAAGCACGCAATAGATGGATTGCTCCGAATAGCTCAATGGCCTGCTAGAGCAAACCGAGTTCTTCGAGCAGCGCCAGCGTGCCTTTGAGGTCGGACAAGTCCGACAACTTGATCTTGGGCGTATCCAACTCGCTCGGCTTGGGCAGGTCGCCGAAGGGCTTAACCTCGTCGCTCAAGGGAAACTCGTAAGTCTGTTCGGCGAAGTATTTCTGCGCCTTGGTGGTGGTCAGAAAATCGAGGAAGATCACCGCTTCGCGCGGCTTGGTGGTCGACTTGAGCACCCCGCCGGAAGCCAAGTTCATGAACGCGCCGGGCCCCCCCTTGAGATAATGGTTGGCGGCGGGAAAGTCCGGGCCGCGTTCTTTTTTGAGGCGATACAAGTAATAGTGGTTCACGAAGCCGACATCAATATCGCCATCACCAGCGGCGGCGACGATCGGCGTGTTCTTCGGATATTCCTTCGGTTCGTTGGCGATGATCCCTTGTAGCCAGGCTTTGGTTTTCTCCTCGCCTTCGAGTTCGCGCATGGCGGTGATGAACAACTGGAAGGAACCGTTCAACGGCGCCCAGCCCATGCGGCCTTTCCATTTCGGATCGGTGAAGCCGTGGATGGTGTCAGGCAGGTCGGCAGGTTTCACGTTGTCGGTATTGTACACGACAGTGCGCAAGCGACCGGACAAGCCAATGAAGTTGCCGTCCTCGTCGCGGTAGGCGGCGGGTACGCTTTTTAACGAGTTCTCGGGCAGTTTGCCGAGCAGACCGGCTTGGTCGACGGCGGCCATCGCGCCGATGTCTTGGGAGATGAACACGTCGGCAGGGGACTTGTCGCCCTCGGTCATCAAGGTTGTCGCCAGTTCGCCGGACTTGCCGTAACGCACATTCACTTTGAGACGTGTGGTGGTCTCGTAATCTTTGACCAGTTGGCCGATCAGCGACTCGTTGCGGCCGCAGTAAACTGTGATTTCCTCGCTGGGCGGATCGCCGCAACCGGTGAGCAGCGCGAGCGCGCCGAGCAAGACGGCGAAGCCAAGCCGGCGGGCGGAATGCAACGGCCGACGGGCGGAATGAAACGGCCGACGGGCAGACGGGGTTGCTTCGGTTGATTCTACTTGGACTTTAGTCCGGCGATTTCCACGATACAGGTGGTGTTGCATAGGTCGCATGTCTCCGCGTTGTGTTCACAGCCCTGGCGGGCTTGTTCGATTTCTTTGCGGAACGCCTGTGCGCCTTTGCCATTGCTCTGCCAGGCCCGAACGAAGTTCGACAGGGCCATGCTGGTTTCAATACCGAGCAAGTGTTCGATTTTGCAGGCGTCGATCTCGGCCTGCTCCTCGCTCACGCCGAGCACGTCACGAAACAGGATCTCGAGCAGTTGGTCGTTGAGTTCGACCATCTCGGCGATGCGCTTGCCTTCATCGGATAGCAGCAGGAACCGGTTGTCGTCCTCCACCACCAAGCCACGTCTCTTGAGCGGCTTGAGGCTGATCGAACAACTTCCCCGGGTAATGTTCAGGCGCTTGGCGATGTCCGTCACCCGGGCATAGCCCTGGTCCGCGAGCAGATGATGAATGGTCATCAGGTAGTGCGCGGCGCTGTGGGTGATCAGATTGTCTTCGAATTCTTTCCAGACAGGTTTTTCGGACATGGGCGTTCCTTTCGGAGAAAAGGTTTATATGCCAAACAAATGGATGGCAACTAAAAACATTGGTGGTTATGGCTTGTAGGATGCCACGATAAGAGCTGGGCTCGCGCGGAACAAGACCTCATCGAAGCGAAGATAGGAAGAGGGCAGGCCCACATCCCATGTCCGGCTACACTCCATTAAGAACCCACAATTCGCCTGAGTGCGGTATTGACAGGGAGGGACTTCTTGTTACCTTTCGCGGCCCTAAACAGGGAAAAACACCAGATTTTAAGTAGATTTAAAGCATTCTAAGAGTATCCAGGAACCAAGCACATGTCCTACGCAGTGATCCAAACCGGCGGCAAACAGTACCGCGTTGAAGAAAACGACATTCTCGACATCGAAAAACTCGAAGGCGACGAAGGCGCAAGCGTGACTTTCGAGGTCCTCGCCCGCTCCACCGGCGGCGACCTGACCGTTGGCACCCCGCTGATTTCCGGCGCAACCGTCACCGGCGAAATCATCGACCAGTTCCGCGCCAAGAAACTCATCGCCTACAAGAAAAAGCGCCGCAAGGGCTACGAACGTAAGGTCGGCCACCGCCAGAGCCTGACCAAGGTCAAGATCACCAGCCTGTAAGGCGAAGACACCCCTCTATATACACACCAATTTTCAGCATCAGGATTTTTAGCTATGGCACATAAAAAAGGTCAAGGGACCTCAAAGAACGGACGTGACAGTAACTCGCAACGTCGGGGCGTAAAACGCTTCGGTGGCCAGCCGGTCAACGCCGGCACCATCATTGTCCGCCAGCTCGGCACCCGCTTCAAGCCCGGCCTCAACGTCGGCCTCGGACGCGACTTCACCATCTTCGCCCTCAAAGACGGCTACGTCTACTTCGACAAACACGGTCGCCGCATCAATGTGCGTTCGGTCGAAGACGCCGATCTGCCCGACGAACCAGTTGCCGCTGCACCGGTGGCCGAAGAAGCCGCCGCCGGCGCTGCGCCAGACGCCTCGGAATAATCTCCGTCTCATTCGTCGAACGATAAAAGCCACCGCGTTCGCGGTGGCTTTTTTGTTGGGTAGGCCGGGCCCCTTCCAGGAATTCAAGCCTTTGCGTACGGCAAGCGCGCGACTTCAACCGCTTCGAAATACGTATCAAGAGCAGTCGAGGCGATGATGCCCAGTCCTGGCAGGTCAATGCTGCCGTCTTCACTCACGGACGCGGCCGGCACCTGAACACATTGCACCGCGCCGATGATCAAGCGGGTGTTATTGGCCTCGATCGGTAGAATATCGACCAGCTTCATGCCCATACGCAAACGCGACTCGGCGACGAACACAAAGCTGTCTTCTTCGTGGGCCGTGAGTCCGGTCGCGTCGAACTCGCTCTGTTCGCGCGGGTAGCGGGCGGCGCATTGGTGGGCGGCCTCGAGGATGCCGCGATGGAGATGGTTCAGGGTGTAGACGCCGGTCTCGATGATGTTAGATAGCGTGTGGCGTTCGACCGTGTCGGGCCGGGTGATCATGCCGAGCAGGGCTGGCTTCGAGCCGAGATGAACGACGCTGGAGAACGGCGCGAGATTGGTTCGACCGGCGGCGTCGCGCGTGCCGACCAAGCAAACCGGCTTCACGCCCGGCAGCGAACTCGCGAACTGCACGCGCGCGAGTTTTTCCATTGCGGCCAAGTCGGCCAGAGTAATTGTTTTCATGGGGTCAGATCTAAAAATTAATAGAAGCCTCGAAACCCTGGCCCAATTGAAGGGTTGCGGGCCGCAACCGCTTGCGAGGAGAGCAATGCCTCCAAGCATGCTGAATCGGCTCGGGAGGCCCCTCGCCCTCCAAGGAAACGGTTGGGATGAGTAGAGACGTCACTTCACCCACTTGTCGGCAAACGCAATGTATTGCTGCCAATCAAACTCGGTGACGTTGTGTTTTCCAGTTCGCACATGGTAGCCGACCCGGCCGTCGGCGAGTGGCGCGTCGACTGCCGGGTAGGCGTCGCCAGACAGGCC
>Ga0209828_1003174_pt1 | contig 12828 bp, 9 predicted proteins | sample MaitaG_FD_187429 | JGI IMG/M metagenome (GOLD analysis project Ga0209828, IMG submission 187429) | Marine algal microbial communities from Maine, USA - Maine_Asex2 metaG (SPAdes) (version 2) | ecosystem: Host-associated > Algae > Red algae > Unclassified | place: Maine, USA | collected 2015-01-05 | reverse complement strand
ATCTGATTTGATCAAGCGTGACAGCGTCGTCAACTCGGCTTCAGGGTCTAAATCAAAGTTGGTTGCATTAGTCCAAAGGTTGTTTAAGTCTAGTAACATTTGGCAACCCGTTCGCGTCATCAACTGTGCCGTAAAATCCCACTCACCCATTTCGTCTTGCTTAAAACGCTGATAGTAGCTGATATTTTCCAACACTAAAGGTCGCTTGAGGCTCTGCTGCACTTGATCAATGCGCGGACTCAAGTAATCCAACATGGCCTCAGTAAACGCAAACGGCAATAAATCAAAATGCTGCCGCTGCCCTGACGCCGACCAGCAGAGATGGTCAGACAACCAGGCTGGTTCCGTTTGCTGATAAACCGACGTTAACGCTGCAAGGTAATCGGTATCAATAGGATCAGGCCCTGCAATATTCAAACCAACTGCATGCAGTGCAACAGGATAATGTTCACGCACTTTATCAATCACGAGTTGACGACCACTTGATAATAGTAAATCGTCAGCAATTAATTCAAACCAAGGCGTCGCGGGCTTTTCTTGCAGGATAGTATTAGCATGCTGGAATCGGAAACCAAGTCCGATTCCAGCCGGATGCAAATCCGTCATTTATTTAATGACTTTCTTTACTTGAAACTCAGTCTTGGTCAACGCAACTTTGCCATCTTTATTCTTCATCATGAAGTGACCATTTTCGTGCTCAGCACACTCTTGTAAGCTCATGTAAATCCACTCGTTTAATGAGTAGTCTTCGTCTTTAGGGCTTAAACCATTGCAAGCGTGAGAACCGTCAAGCGCGCCACAGTCGTTCTTTCCACCTTTCGCCGCGCCCACGCACTTTACAACGTATTGCCCTGAGTCATAGCTTTTGACCTGCGACGCTTCATCACCAGACTTAGAGATGGTTTTAACGTCAGCTGCGTTTACGCCAGCAGTAACTAATGACAATAGGCTAGCCGTTAAGATTTGTTTTGTGCTCATAAATAAAATGTCTCTATATAGATTAAAATTTAAAATTATTGCTAACACCATGTGGAAAAATCACACAGCGTTCACTAAAGACGAATGGTGCGGCACTTTGATTGCATAAATTTTAAAAATTTTATTAGTGACGTTTGATATTCAAGACTAATCTACCGCGCGCCAATCCTGCGATGACAAAAGCTTGGGGTAAGCCAACCCCAAACTAACCCCCCGCAGCAATAAAAACGCCATCATACTCAACCAAAGTCCATGATTGCCAAGCCAAGGTGTCAGCACAAACACCAACCCCACATAAATCACCGCCGAAAAAAGCACCGTATTACGCATCGTCCGAGTCGCCATCGCTCCTGTGAAAATGCCATCAAATTGATAGCTCCATACTGCAATAACCGGCGCGGCGATTAGCCACGGCAAATAGCTAAGCGCGGTTTCAATCACTTCAGGATTCACCGTCATGGAGTTAATAATTGATCCACCAAATATGGCATAGAGTATGGCTATCAGACACGCCATAATACTTGCCCAAAGCGTGCTGCTTTTCACCGCCTGCTCAACAGCCCGACGATTTTTGGCACCAAAAGCGCCACCGGTTAATGACTCAGCCGCCTGCGCAAAACCGTCCAATCCATACGCTAACATTTGTAATAAATTAATCAGGATGGCGTTAGCGGCTAGCACAACCACACCAAACTGAGCACTGCGCGAAGTAAAAAAGAAAAACGCGGCCGTTAAAAACAGCGTCCTCAAAAATAAGTTGCCATTAACCTCAAAAAAGGCTTTGAACTTATCCGTTGGAAATAGCGCCAATAGCCATTGAAAAATTGGCTGGGATTTTTGTCGAAACAGTAAAGTAAAATAGCCGCGCAGAAACCAAAGCCCAGCCAAACAAGCGATGCATTCACTAATCAGTGAGGCCCATGCGACACCATCGGCATCCATTCCTAAATACAGTACAAACAGCACATCTAGCAACAAGTTACTACCATTGAGCACAAGTTGCAGCATCAGTGCTAGGCGCATCTTTTGCAGGCCGATCAAACAGCCTAAAATGCAGTAATTAATAAAAGTCGCGGGCGCGCTAAAGATGCGAATAGAAAAGTATTCGCTGATGACAGGTTCTAGCGTCGCACCAGGATTCATTAGCTCTAACGCAGCCCATGCGATAGGCGTTTGCAGTGCAATGACGATTACGCTCAACGCTAAAGCAATAATCAACGCTCTGACTAAGCTTTCCGCTATTTCCTGCTGATTATCGGCTCCCAGTGCTTGTGAGACAAAGCCAGTGGTACCCATACGCAGAAAACCAAAAATCCAAAACACACTGCTAAAGATGGTTGCACCCACGGCCACCGACGCCATGTATTTAGGATCAGAGATTTGCCCAACCACCGCAGTGTCGACAATACCAACCAAAGGTATGGATAAGTTGGATAATATGATCGGCCAAGCTAACATAAACACCCGAAGATGCCACTCGCGCTGAGTGACAGGGAATTGGGTAACAGCCATTAGTGAGTCAGTTTTATAATAGGCTTAAACATCAGGACAGTCTGCAAACACGTTTTGCTGCATGGAGTGTGAAGGCTGACTACAGTCCGGTGTGCCTACCACCGTTGCTGGTACACCAACTACCGTTGTGCATGGCTCAACAGAACGCAATACGACACTTCCCGCACCAATCTTTGCGCCACGGCCAATTTCAATATTCCCAAGAATAGTTGCACCAGTTCCGATCAGCACACCCGATCGAACTTTAGGGTGACGATCGCCCGACTCATTACCTGTGCCGCCAAGTGTTACTTGCTGCATAATCGATACATCGTCTTCAATAACCGCCGTTTCACCGATCACAATGCCTGTTGCATGGTCAAACATCACCCCTTTACCAATCTTTGCAGCGGGATGAATATCTACCCCAAAAATTTCAGAGTTTCGGCTTTGAATAAATAAAGCCAGCATGTCACGTTCGTCATTCCAGAGGCAATGTGCCAACCGATGGCTTTGAAGCGCCAAATAGCCTTTCAAGTTGAGTAATACACTGAGCATAGAAAATACAGCAGGGTCACGATCAAAAGCAGCACGCAAGTCGTGCTTACCATAATTAATTACGTCTGGGCAGTTGTTATAGGCTTTTTCAAACAGCTCCCGCACCGCCATAGATGACATCACATTATCAGCTATTTTATTCGATAAAATAAAACTCAAGCTAGCTTCAAAACTTGTGTGATTTAGCACGCAAGCGTAGATATAACTCGCCAATAAAGGCTCTGCCTTGACTGCTTCATCGGCTTCCTGCTTTAGTTTTTCCCACACGCTGAACGAGCTCATAACGTCTTCTCACTTGGCCTATAAATTATGCACCGCTTAAGGTACTTCCCTGAAGCGGAGTATAACCGAGACCTAGCTTGAGCGAGATTTCTTTCTTAGCTTTTATCCGGCACCAAACGCATGATTTTCCCTGAGTCCGTGCTGAAATAAATGTAGCCCTCACTGGTCTCCAGCAAGTCGCGGATACGTTCGTTCGCTGATTTTAACAATCGCATTTCAGCGATCGCCTGACCTGATTCATTTAACTCGATACGGTTGATATGCCTGAGTTTTAGCGCGCTAACGAAGATATTACCCTGCCACTTCGGAAATGCTGCACCCCGATACACAATCAAACTACCCGGTGCAATCGACGGTGTGTACTGCTTAATAGGCTGTTCCATACCTGCTTTCTTAGTACCTTCGCCGACCGCTAAAGGCGCCCAGTATTCTTTTCCATAGGAAATAACCGGCCAGCCGTAATTTTTACCCGCCCTAACTAAATTGATTTCGTCACCACCTCTTGGGCCATGCTCAACTTCCCATAGCTGCTTGGTCTTTGCATCAAACATCAAACCCTGAGGGTTACGATGCCCATAGCTATAAATTTCTGGAAGCACGCCCTGCTTACCAATGAATGGATTATCTTTAGGCACAGTGCCATCGATGTTAAGGCGCATGATGGCACCGGCATGGTTTTTGAGGTTTTGCGCGCTATCTCTATCGCCTCGATCACCCACACCAAAATAGATGTGATCACTATCATCAAAGGCAATGCGGCTACCAAAGTGATTGCCACTGTTCGACCCAACTTTCGTCACCAGAATATCCTGCCAGCTGGTTAGCGTAGTGCCGTCTAGTTTCGCTTTGGCTAGGGTAGTTTCAGGTGAGCCCCGGTGCATCTTACTGTAGGTAAAATAGATCCAATCACCGTTGGCGTAATCTGACCTGACAGCAACATCGAGCATTCCTCCCTGACCGTGAATTTTGATATCTGGCAAACCTGTCAGCGCTTGGGTCGCTCCAGTACTAGTATTTAACACGCCCACTTCACCTTGGCGTAAAGTATAAATTAGGGTGTTTTTATCGAGCTGTGCAAGTCCCCAAGGGACGCCAGATACCTGCGCCACTGATTCTGTTTTAAATTTGGTGCCTGCCACTGCCGATACAGAAATAAGCCCCATGATAAACATTGATAAAACTATTTTTTTAGTCATTTTTTAATCTCCCTGTAGTGAATATTTTTATTATAAAAATATTTTTTAAGCAACATGTATTTAGCATTAGAATACTCTAGACTTATTAAATCTCTCATAATCATGACAAAAGATACTGTCTTTAGTTTCTAAAATTAACAGAAAAGCACTTTCTTTCAGGCAAAAAAATAGGCTGAATATTCAGCCTATTTGGGTTGAGCTATCTAATGATAGTGTTGTTTACTTTTTCTTGTGAGCTTTACTCGCCACCTCACCCCATAACTGCTGAATTTTATTATCTCTTCCGCAGCCTTTGCGGTAGTAGTTATAACGAATTGGATTCCTTGAGTAGTAATTCTGATGATAACCCTCAGCCACATAGAACTGTTCCGCCTGAAGCACTGGCGTAACAATATCAGCACTAAATGGCTTAGACTTCTTTACGGCTTCAAGAGAAGTTTCGAATACTTTCTTTTGTGCTTCGTTTTGATAGAACATGCCAGTCAGATAAGGGCTTCCCTTATCACAAAACTGACCCGATGCATCGGTAGGATCGATTGTCTTCCAAAAGTAATCTACTAGTGTCTTCATTGATACTTTCTCATCATCAAATGAGATTTTTACCGCTTCGTAGTGACCAGTTTTTTTAGAAGACACTGATTCATAGGTGGGGTTTTTAGTGGTTCCATTGATATAGCCTGAAACAGCCTCTATCACACCGTCAACTTTTTCAAAGTCTGATTCCACACACCAAAAACAACCACCAGCAACAATAATGCTCTGAGTTTTAGCGTAAGTGGGTAATGCAGTCGACAATAGAGCTGCCCCAATGGCACTGGTTAGTAGTGTTTTTATATTCATAATAAATGCCTGCTTTGTAGTCATGTAAAAAGAAATGTTATGTGTAATGAACCAGAGCGATTATTAACATGAATTAAGCCGATAACCGTTTCTTGTATAACCCATATACGATATTGATTAGGATTCCGATGTTCTGACTAGCTTGCATTCCGCTTAGTTCAATACTAAGTGCGCCTTTTCCAACAGTAAAACGGGGTAAGATCATTATGATTAGTCACATTGCAAGCCAATCACTTAGCGCTTTAAAAAACCTTTGCCTTGAAGGAAATCTAGCAAATGTTCACGTTTTTTCTGCTGCACAGCTGCAGCTGTTTGAGCAGACCAATTGCTGGTTCGTTGATTGCTGCCACGGCTTGCGTAGTAGTCTTGCATCTGCGTATCGTAGTTAGCTACATCACTCGCACAGCGCGATGCATCGTAAGTATCTTTATGTAGAATCACATCAACAGGCAAACGAGGCTTTAAGTCTGGTTCCGCGTCGGGCCAACCCAAACATAAGCCAAATACCGGAAAGACCTGATCGGGTAAATTCAAAAGTTCAGAGACTTGCATCGGGTCATTACGAATCCCACCAATAAATACCGCACCTAAGCCAGCGGACTCAGCACCCAACATCAGGTTTTGTGCCATTAGCGCAGCATCAACCGAAGCCGCAAGAAAATGCTCAGCATTCCCCTCAAGAGGCCCCATTCCTTCCTGAATACAGCAGTGTTCGATACGGCTTAAGTCAGCACAAATCATCAAAAACTCTGGTGCTTTCTCAACCCAAGTCTGGCCGCCTGCTAAGGTAGCAATCTTGTGACGGTTTTCAGCATTAGTCACCTGCACCAGTGAATAAGCTTGAATAAAACTAGATGACGCTGCACCTTGCGCTGCTCGAATTAATTCGAGCAGCAGACCCTCGTCTATTGGTTTATCGTTAAATTTACGAATCGATCGGTGGTTCAACTGAGCTTCAATAATAGGATTCATAGTTTGATATTCGATGGATAGAAATAAACGCTAGACCAAGCTGTATTTAGAAACTAAGCGATATATCACGATGAGATGACTTACATAGCGCCACTTGCTTGGCTAAATCATCGTCCAACCTTGGCTGCGCTCGTAAACCAATCGTGCTGATAATCGCACTGTTGTAGGTGTCTAGCTTTGGCGCTAACTCCGCTTCCGCTTTGCTGCGCCATGCCATTTCAGACTCATACTGCTCAATCGCCGTGGCATGGAACGTCATAGCTTTAGCACGGCCCTCTTCGCCGTCATCTTTCTTGATAGCACGGCGGGCTTTAGACAGTGCCGACTTAATCTTGCTACTACCTGCAATATCACTCAACTTGCTCTCAGCTGCCTTGATTATTTCCATTGCCTCGTCTTTCTCAGCGTTAGCGATAGTGTCAGGCAGCTTGTCTATTTCAGGGCGAAAATCCTTCAGTGCACCCGTTGCAGCGATCACCCCCCGCAAACTACTCAACGTTTCATACGAACCATCTGTGGTGTTGTAATAATTGCGCTGCGCTTTGGTCATTGTGGTATTAAGCGTGACGAACTTTTCGCGTGCCGAGGCCCAAGTCTCTGGAATCGACGCTTTGAGCGCTTCCTGCTCTACTTTCGCACTGTCAATGGTCGCTTGCAGACTAGCAGTCAAAACAGTTTCATCGTTATCACTGTAGGACAAACTCTTAATTTCAGCTTCCAGTAATCCTATCTCTTTACCCAGTGATTTAATCTGTCTTTCAATATTGCGCACATTTTTGTGAATAGGCCCGTACTCAACCACATAAGCATCTCTAGCTACTTTTGCCGCAGCGGTTTCAGACATGAGATCAAAGCTCTTTGCCGCTTCAGCAGTGCTTTCACCATAACTCGTTTGCAAGTTACTCGGCAAGTAGGAGACGTCCAATCCTTGTGCTGTTTTTATAGCCCCACGAATACCGGTTTCATTCGCCGCATACTCAGTTATCACGTAGTCCGTCAAACAAGCCTGCAACTTAGGATTAATCGGCGGTGGCGCGGTATCAGATAGCAGATGCGTTCGATTTGGCAGGTAGTTCACCAATACCGGATACATACCTGCAATCGCTAAACCAGCTAGCTGCAATACAATAAAGATCGACGCACCCTTATAGATATCCATCGTTTTGATGGCTTTGTCGGCAACCCCGCGCAAATAGAACAACGCAAAACCAAAGGGCGGCGTCAGGAATGACGTTTGAATATTCAAACCGATCATCACACCTAACCAAACGGCGGTAATGTTTGCTTCAGGATTCATTAACAAGATCGGTGCAACGATCGGCACAACAACCACAGCAATTTCGATGAAGTCGAGGAAAAAACCTAATAAGAAAATAACCAGCATGACTACAAGGAACTGAGTCCAAAAGCCACCCGGCAAGCTAGTCAGGTAATGCTTAACGAGCTCTTCACCACCAAAGGCACGGAACGCTGTTGTCAGCATCGCAGCACCAATCAGGATAATGAATACCATCGAAGTGGTTTTAGCCGTTTCGATCATGACCTCGTGCAGTGTGTTATCGGTGCGATACACGCGCCAAGCACTCCATGCAACGGTAAATAACAATACCGCGACCGCACCTGCGGCAATCCATATTGCTAGCTGGTCTTCAGGATTTGTGATGTTGCGCACATTAAGATCATGATCACGCATGACATAAGCAATAACACCTAATGAAATCAGAGCGATAGCTGCGGGAATAAATCGTGCAAAGCCACCTTTGTGCAAGCGATAGCCTGCCATAATCATGGCACCGACCGCACCAATTGATCCGGCTTGGTTTACCGTGGCCACACCTAGAATAATCGAACCTAAAACGATAAAAATCAACGTTAATGGTGGTACTAGAGCCAGAAGCACATTGCGGACAAACTTAGCATCGTACTCACCTTCATAAGGCACAGGTGGCGCTAATTTTGGATTGATACGCGCCGCGATTAGTATGAACAACATGTACAAACCAACCAATATTGCACCAGGAATCAGCGCGCCCATGAACATATCACCCGCACTCGCTGATACCACGTCAAACTGCGAAGGCATGGAGAACTCGCCAGTGGTTTCTTTGTACAGCGCTTTACGTGCGGTATTGGCCTGATCCGCAGCGCTAGCCAACTGATCGGCTAAAATAATCAGTACAATCGAGGGAGGTATGATTTGTCCCAAGGTACCGGAAGCACAAATGGTTCCGGTCGCTAGCGGTTTGGAGTAGTTGTTACGCATCATAGCGGGCAACGAGATAAGCCCCATCGCAATAACCGTTGCACCAACAATACCGGTAGTTGCTGCTAATAAAGCACCAACGAATACTACAGAAATACCCAGCCCACCTGGAATTGGGCCAAACAGCTGCGCCATTGCTACCAGTAAGTCTTCAGCAATTTTTGAACGCTGTAGCATGATTCCCATAAAGATAAACAAAGGAATCGCGATTAAGGTGTCTCGTTCAACGACCCAATATAAACTTCGAAAATTGGTAACCCCTGCACTTAGCCATTGTTTAGGACCATCTTGCGCAAAATAAGCAGTGATGTCACCTTCAAAGGTATAACCTAAGCCAGCGGCTAATAAGACAGTAATTATGGCGGATCCGGGTAATGCGAAGGCCACTGGAAATCCAGAAACCAGTGCGACAGCCATTAGTAGAAACAGTACCCCAAGAAAAACTAATTCCATTACTCTTCTACTCCTGTATCTTCTGATCCGGGTTCATCGGTAAGAATTGCGATATTGCTCAGCAGGTAACTGAGGAACTGAAAGGCCATTGAAACAGCAAATACCAGCAAAAAAGCGGCCATTAGGTATTTCACATAGAGGCCGTAACCACTTTGTGACATTTCAAAACCTATAATGGGGCCGACCAAGCTGCTTTGTCGCGTATCCATTCCTAATGTCAGGATAGTCCAGCACAGCGGCAATCCTAGCAGCAAGCAACCCAGTATATTTACCCAAGCCTTACCCTTGCGCTTCATGCCTGCATAGACAACATCGACCCTAACGTGCCCACCTTCTACTAGGGTATAAGCACTAGCAAACAAGAATAAACCGGCATACCAAAAACGCACCAAATCTCCCATAAAGGCTTGTTCATAAGAGAAGATAAAGCGAGAAAGAACGATTCCAAATTCGGCTAAGACCACTAGAAGCGCAAGCCAGATAAAGCCTAAGGACTTACTAAACCACGCAATGACCATCGAAATAGCGATCAACGGATAATGAACGAACAGACCACGCCAACGAGCCTGATCCAAATTTTGTGATAATGACTCGCCAACCAGTGGCGTTAGTTCATTTTCGACTCTTAAAAATGAGATGACGGTATCAACAAGTCCAATCAAGAATATAGACCAAAATGCCGCTCTCACTATGTAAGCGGCCCAGCGTGCATAACGCTCGGAGTCATCTAGCAAACTTATCGTGGGTGAACCCTTTACCTTGCGTATCAAATAGAACCAGATGACGAAACAGGCAACGACAAAGGCGACCGTTTGCAGCAGTTTACTTGTCTCAATTGTTTCGTTGGCTTCTCCAAAATGCCCGATTAAAGCATCCACACCCGGCACACCGAGCCAGAACATTAGGTAGCGACTCACCAAAAACAGCAACACGGCAGCAGCCATGACGACAGAGAAAGAACGCCAGAAATAGCGCGATGTGGGGACAGAATTTACCGTCATCTTTTTATTCCTAGGTCAAGAATAGAGTGATTAGAATAGACGAACAACCTGAGACGGGCGTCTCAGAATTTACAAAGCCCAAAAACTAAACGGGGCATGATGCCCCGTCTAATTGATCTATCTTATACTACAGATATTACAGACCTAACACACGGTTACGCTGTTGTACGTACGCCTGATCTGAAACCTTAGCCCATGCACCAACATCAGCACGTGACTTAAGGAAACTTCCGTGGATCTTCTTAGCTAGAGGGCTATGCTTCTCAACGTCAGCAAACACTTCATCAGCTGCTTCACCGAAGCTGTCATAGATATCATCACTGAAATTACGAAGCTTAGCGCCGTGGTTCTTAATCAATGAAGCGAGTGCAGCACCGTTTTTAGCGTTGTACTCAGCCATCATCACATCATTTTCCATTGATGAAGCTGCTTCAATAATTAGCTGATCAGACTTTGATAAGCTGTCCCACCACTTCTTGTTCATACCGATAGCAAGCATTGCGCCCGGCTCGTGCATACCAGGGTAGTAGTAATACTTGGCTGCTTCGTAGAACTTCATGATCTCGTCATTCCATGGACCAACCCACTCAGTCGCATCAATTGCACCTGAAACAAGGTTTTCATAGATCTGACCACCCGGTAGTGAAACAGGTGATGCACCCATCTTAGACAATACGTCACCACCTAAACCCGGCATACGCATTTTAAGGCCTTTAAAGTCATCAGCAGAGTTCATTTCTTTGCGGAACCAACCGCCCATCTGAACACCTGTGTTACCACACATCAAGCCTTTCAGACCGAAACCAGCACTTAGCTCGTCCCATAACTCTTGACCGCCACCAAAACGAATCCACGCGTTCATTTCTGTGTAAGTTAGACCAAATGGAACCGATGTGAAGTATGCAAAACCTGGGTGCTTACCTTTCCAGTAGTACTCAGCGCCGTGATAAATTTGTGAGTTGCCTGAAGCGACTTCGTCGAATGAGTCAAACGGCTTAACGCGCTCTCCTGCTGCAAAGTAGTTAATTTTGATACGGCCATCTGTCATGTCCGTTACGCGCTTAGCAAAACGCTGTGCACCCGTCCCCAGACCAGGGAAATCGCGAGGCCAAGTGGAAACCATATTAACTTCCATTGCTTTACCCGCAGCAATTGCTGGAGCGGCAATTGTCGAACCAGCAGCAGCTACTGCACCTAGTGCTGCGCCTTTCAATACATCACGTCTATTCATATTATCCTCTTCCTCTTGAGTATTATTTAACCCCGTTAGCCCAAAATCAAGACCCTCCGGATGCATTAACAAACCTATCGTTAATGAAATCATTATTGCCTATTGAGACAAAAATGTAAAATGCCCCGCAACCACTCGATACACATACATGTCATAAAGAAATTGCTAAATAGTTTGAGTTCGCCAAGTCATATAGCCTAATCAACACGAGACCAAAACCTACGGCTGATTAGCCTATGCTCAACGGGTTTCAAAGTAGATTTTTCTTGTTTGATATAAAACTGTATCGCGCCACTGTCTGCCGTATTCAAAACGTCAACGTCCGCCGATTGATATCGGTTAACAACCCGCTGAGCTGGATGTTTAAAGCGACTTCGGTATCCTGCTGAAGCAACCGCCCACTGTGGACTGACCGCCTCAATAAAGCGCTTTTGTGACGATGTATTACTCCCATGGTGTGGCATCAACAGGATATCTGCCTTCAATAGAAAGTCCTCTTGTGAATCGCGATGCAATTGCAGTAAATGGTTCTCTGCCTTACGTTGTATATCCCCTGTGAGTAATACTGATTGCTCATTGGTGCTGATTTTTAGTACACAGGAACGATTATTGTCACTCGCCTGCCAATCAGCTTCTGGATGGATAAATTCGAACTTCACATCATCCCATTCCCAATGATCGCCGCTTTCACACAGTTTGTTGTCACGAGACTCAATTAGATCCAGACGGTTACCGTAAAGTGAATCAACCTTGTGCGATTCAAGTACTGCTCCAAGCCCACCCATGTGGTCACGATCATCATGAGAAATTACAATGGTATCGATAGTTTTTATCGACTGGCGTTTTAAATAAGGAACCACCACCATTTCACCTAAATCAAATGATTCGCTGGCACGATTCCCTGTATCGTAAAGCAAGCTGTGGCTTTTAGTCTCAACTACAACCGCCAAACCTTGCCCAACGTCCAGGACGGTTAGTAGAAACTCTCCAGCTTTCACAGGCTGATCTGTTTTGAAAAAACACAGTGGCAGCAGTGCTAAACAAGCAGCATAGCGCCAAGCTAATCCAACCGGTAATAACATCACGATCGCACAAACTAATAACCCAGCGAGTAGAAAGACGGAGAGATGGAATGATTCGATGGTAGCCATCGGCGCCTTGGCTAGAAATCCTAACAAAGCAAACAGCACATCTAAGTGCCAAGATAAAAACTGAAATAACAGCACTGCTAATGTTTCGCTAATGAAACTCAACAATACCGACAACATACTCAGCGGCACGATGATAAACGACACCCAAGGGATAGCGATGATATTGGCAATCGGCGATATCAATGAGCCTTCATCAAAGAACAGCATGCTCAGTGGGATCATCAGTAATGATAAAAAGCCTTGTAGACGCAGCAATGCAAACCTACCCGAACTAGCAACACGATTGAGTAGCCAGAGAATCACCAGCACCGCAGAAAACGACAGGTAAAATCCCACGTTCATCACGGCCAAAGGATCAAAGACAAGCACCAAAATCATGGCAAACGCTAGCACTCGATAGCCGATAAAGTAC
>Ga0209828_1003170_pt1 | contig 12837 bp, 4 predicted proteins | sample MaitaG_FD_187429 | JGI IMG/M metagenome (GOLD analysis project Ga0209828, IMG submission 187429) | Marine algal microbial communities from Maine, USA - Maine_Asex2 metaG (SPAdes) (version 2) | ecosystem: Host-associated > Algae > Red algae > Unclassified | place: Maine, USA | collected 2015-01-05 | reverse complement strand
GCCGGTCGAACAGGTCGTTGCCGGTTGCGCCTTGTTCCCGCTGGGCGAGCGCCGCGGCAACCGCGTGCTCCTTTATGACCTCGTGGATTTCTTCGCGTCCTGCTCCGGCCTTCACCGCGGCGACAAAAACCTTCGTCGTCGCGAGGAATGGCAGGTACCGAAGAAGCTCGCGGTCGATCACCGCTGGGTACGCGCCGAAGCCCGACACGACGGTTAGGAACGTCTCGAGTAGCCCATCGATGGCAAAGAACGCATCGGGCAGCGCAACTCGGCGAACGACCGAACAGCTGACGTCGCCTTCGTTCCACTGGTCGCCGACGAGCGCCGACACCATTGCGAGGTGGCCGCGCAGGATGGCGGAGAAGCCGTTGACTCGTTCGCACGACCGGGCATTCATCTTGTGCGGCATGGCCGACGAGCCGACCTGGCCCGGCAGGAACCCCTCGGTTGCGAGTTCGTGGCCCGCCATGAGGCGAATCGTCTTGCACAGGTTGGCGGGCGCCGAAGAAAGCTGCACCAGCGCACTGACAACATCGAAGTCGAGGGAACGGGGGTAGACCTGACCGACACTGTCGAAAGTCCGGTTGAAGCCGAGGTGAGCGGCCACGGTCTGCTCGATGCCGTCGACGGCAGCCGCATCGCCCCCGACGAGGTCGAGGAGATCCTGTTGCGTGCCGACCGGACCCTTCAGCCCCCGCAGCGCGGCGTTGGCGAGGAGCGTCTCGATGCGATCGAAGCCCACCAAGAGCTCGTCGGCTGTCGTTGCAAAACGCTTTCCGACCGTGGTGACCTGCGCCGCGACGTTGTGGCTGCGGCCGGCGATCGCGACCTCGCCGTACTCGGTCGCTCGTTCGCCGAGGCGGGCCAGTACCGCAACCGTGCGGTTGCGGACCAATTCGAGCGCGAGGCGCACCTGAAGCTGCTCGACATTCTCCGTAAGATCACGCGAGGTCATGCCTTTGTGAATGTGCTCGTGGCCGGCGAGCGCGCAGAATTCTTCGATCCGAGCCTTCACGTCGTGCAACGTGACCCGCTCCCGGGCCTCGATCGATGCCAGGTCGACTTGTTCGACCACGGCTCGGTAGTCGTCGATGACCGCCGCGGGCACGTCGATCCCCGCCGCAGTCTGGGCTTCGAGCACGGCGATCCAGAATCGGCGTTCGAGAATGACCTTCGTGCGCGGCGACCAGACATCGACCATCGCATCGGACGCATACCGCTGCGCCAGGACGTTCGGCGTTGGCACCGACACGGCGTCGTCAGCCACCGGCCATCTCGCGCTTGTGGTCCGCCAACTTCGCAGCCATTTCCTCGTTGCGGATACCGAGCATCTGCACCACCAACAAAGCGGCGTTCATCGACCCGTTGACGGCCACGGTGGCGACCGGCACACCCTTCGGCATCTGCACCGTGGCGTACAGGGCGTCGATGCCATCGAGCGCGCCGCCCGAGAGTGGAACACCGACGACGGGCAAGGTCGTGTGCGCGGCGACAACACCAGCCAGGTGAGCAGCCATGCCAGCGCCACAGATCATGGCGACGTAACCGTTCTCGCGGGCCGTCGATGCCAACTCGGCGACCTTCGCGGGGTTCCGGTGCGCCGACATGACTCGCCAGTCGACCTCGATGCCGAACTTCTCAAGCGTGTCGCGAGCCGCCGCCATCTTGTCTTCGTCGCTCGTTGAGCCCATGAGAACTGCAACCTTGGCTTGCCCCGTCATGACGTTTCTCCCGATCTATGGACTTTGTTTGTTGGCTGGTGATGCAAAAAGGCCCGGTGTCATACCGAGGCCGCAATGTCATCTCGAACATAACGACCCGGCCAGGTGATGTGGGCGACCGCTTCGTATGCCTTCGTGCGGGCCTCGGCGACTGTTGCCCCGCGGCCGGTGACGTTCAGAACCCGACCGCCGCCGGTAGCCAATTGGCCATCGCCCGCGTCGGCGACACCGGCACAAAAGACCTCGACCCCATCGATCGATCGCGCCTCGTCGATACCACGAATGACGTCGCCCGTGCGGGGGCTGGTCGGATACCCCTCGGACGCACACACGACGGTGACCATTGCGTCGGCGCTGATCTCGTGTGTGCTCGTAATCGCGCCGTCGGCCGCTTGCGAAAGAAGCTCGGCCAGATCACTGGTGAGTCGGGGAAGCACAACCTGTGTTTCGGGATCGCCGAACCGGCAGTTGTATTCGAGCATCTTCGGGCCCGACGGTGTCATCATCAGACCAGCGAACAACACTCCGCGATAGTCGATGCCGCGGGCGGTCAGCGCGGCAAGAGTTGGTTCGACGAAGTCGGCCATCACGAGGTCGATGATGTCGGAGCCGGCAAAGGGCACCGGCGAGTAGGCCCCCATGCCGCCCGTGTTCGGGCCGGTGTCGCCGGATCCGATTCGTTTGAAGTCTTGGGCCGCGGCGAGCGCAACACCACGCGTGCCGTCGCAGACTGCGAACACCGAGAGTTCGGGTCCGACGAGCCCTTCTTCGATCACGAGCGTGCGGCCAGCGTCGCCGAAAGCAGCGCCGGACAGGTATTCGTCGATCGCGGCGTGGGCGTCCGCTGCCGACTCGGTCACGAGGACGCCTTTGCCGGCAGCCAGACCGTCGGTCTTGACGACGTAGAGGTCGTTCATCGTGTCGAGGAATGCGTGGGCGGCCGCAGGCTCGGTGAACGTGCCGAACCTGGCGGTCGGGACGCCCGCGTCGGCGAGGAGCTGCTTCATCCAGCCCTTCGAGCCTTCGAGCTGGGCGCCGTCGGCACCGGGGCCGAAGACGCGCTTGCCCTGCGCCCGCAGGCGGTCGGCGAGGCCGTCGACCAACGGCACCTCGGGCCCGATCACGAAGAGGTCGGCATCGATGTTGGTCGGATCGGTCGAAACCGAACCAGGGATTCCCGGATTGCCCGGCGTCACTATGACGTCGGCAGAGCGGCCGAGCACATGCGCTAAGGCATGCTCGCGCCCGCCGCTGCCCACAACACAAACCTTCACGAGTCAACCCTCATTTGCAGTCGGCCGCGGTCGTTGCCGCCGCCAATCCGCTGCTTCATGCGGTGCTCGTCACGCCGCAAAGTGGACGAACTGCCGGCGACCAGGGCCAACGCCGACGAGCGAGATCGGTACGCCGATCTGCCCCTCGAGGAAATTCAGGTAGTCGATCGCCTGGCTCGGCAAGTCGTGGCGCTCAGTGATGCCCGTCAGGTCAGTGTTCCAACCCGGCATCTCTTCGTAGATCGGCTTGCACTTGTGCAGGTCGGTCTGGTGGTACGGCATACGCTCGACGCGCTTGCCGTCGAGTTCGTAGGCAACACAAACCTTGAGCGAGTCGAGCTGGTCGAAGATGTCGAGCTTCGTGATCGCCATCTCGCTCAGCGAATTCAGCCGTACCGCCTGCCGGGCCATGACCGCATCGAACCAGCCCGGGCGACGGCGCCGACCGGTGTTCGTGCCGAACTCGTGGCCGACCTCCACGAGGTGATCGCCGATCTCGTCGAAGAGTTCAGTTGGGAACGGACCGGCGCCGACGCGGGTGATGTAGGCCTTCGCGATACCCATGACCCGGTTGATATGCAGCGGGCCAACACCTGCTCCGGTGCAGGCACCACCGGCGACCGGGTTCGACGAGGTAACGAACGGGTAGGTGCCGTGGTCAAGATCGAGGAAGGTCGCTTGCGCCCCTTCGAACAACACGTGTTCTCCGGCCTCAAGCCCGGTATGCACGAGATCGACAGTGTCGGCGATGTACGGCGCGATACGCGGACCGCACTCGTCGATGTAGGTCTCGGCCAGCGCCTCAACCTCGTAGCCGAGCTTGTTGTAGACCTTTGCCAGCAGCGGGTTCTTCTCGTGCAGCACAACTTCGAGCTTCTGCCGGAAGATCTTCGGATCGAGCAGGTCCTGCACGCGCAGGCCGACCCGGAACGCCTTATCGGCATACGCGGGCCCGATGCCCCGTTTCGTGGTCCCAAGCTTGTTCTGACCAAGGTGGCGTTCGAAGACGACGTCGAGCGTTTGGTGGTACGGCAAGATCAGGTGGGCGTTGCCCGACACTTTGATGCGGCTGCAATCGACCCCCTTTGCCTCAAGCTTGTCGATCTCGGCTAGCAGCACCAAGGGGTCAACGACGACACCGTTTCCGATCACTGGGGTGATGTGGTCGTACAACACCCCACTCGGAACGAGCTGCAACGCAAAGGACTCACCATCGACCACGATCGTGTGTCCTGCGTTGTGGCCGCCCTGATACCGGACGACCATCGACATTTCTTTTGCGACGAGGTCGGTGAACTTACCCTTACCTTCGTCTCCCCACTGGGTACCGACGACAACTGTCGCGGGCACGGCGGCTCCCTTTCCAAACTAGGCACCGTTACCCGGCAACCCTAGCGCAGCAGTCTGGGGACCGGGCGTGACTTTCTAGCGTTTATGACCAGCCGGTGACCCCGTCGCGGTCGAGCGCTTGCCCGGCGCGACAATCCAGGCGAACCGAGCACGTGTCTGTGCTGCGATCGCCTGGACGGTCGTACAACTATGACTGGCTGAAGGGCCGAGTTAGGGGCCCAGCCAGTCGGCGCTTCGCCGCGGGTGGGGCCTTGAGTTCATCCTGGGTCGGAACTTCGTACCGCCTCCTACCGACTGAACTCCTTAGACGGCTTCTTCTTCCTTGCGGCGTCGTCCGATGAGCACGAGCAGCCCGCCCGCCATCATGAGGCCAGATGCGGTCAGGGTCAGCACGGCGCTGCTTGAGCCGGTGTGGGCCAGCGGCGGCGCCTTCTTCTTCGGAGCTGGCGTCGGGGTCGGGGTGGGCGTTGCCGTCACGATCACGACGACCCGCGTCGGGGTCGGCGCCACGGTGGGAATCGGCGTGGCAGTCGGGGCCGGCGTTGGAGCCGGGCGACCGAGGTAGCCGGACGGGTCGTCCGACGTCGGATTCTCGAGCGGTTCGCCATCAGGACCGATGAGCGGATCGCCATTGTCGTCGACCGGGGTACCGGACGCGTTGCCGACGTTGTTGTACTGGCCCTCGGTGGCTGTACCGGTCGCGGCGCAGGTCAGAACCTCGCCGGGGTTCAGGCGTGGAATCACGTTGTTGCTGGATCCGCTGCACTGAATGTTGCCGGCCGGCACGAGGTTGTCGGTGACTTCGATGTTCGCAAGGATCGTGCCGCCGTCGTTCGTGACGGTGTAGGTCCAGACAACGAGGTCGCCGACGGTGACCTCAGGACCCGTGCCGGTATCGGCGTCGATCGCATTTGTGGTCTTTTCGATCTTTACGCTGGGCTTCAGCGGCACGAGGCCAGCATCGAAGCTGAGGTCCTCGACACCGACCGGCTCAGGCTCGCCGTTAGCCGGAGGCAGGTCGAACTTGATCTCCTCGACGGTGATACCCGTGGCCGGATCGAAGTCGCTGTCGACTAAATCATCGTTGCCAGCATCCAGATCGGTGAGACGAGCACCCGATGGCAACTCGATCTGCAGCGCGTACGCCGTATCGAACTGGATGACGAAGTTGTACAGACCGTCGTCGTTGGTTTCCTTGGTCTCCTTGATCTCGTCAGGGGTACCGTCGGCCGTCAGGCTCCAGAGGTTCAGCGTCGCGTTTGCGACCGGGGCTTCGCCGTCGTCCTGGATGCCGTTCTCGTTCGCATCGATCCAGACGTAGTCACCAATGGTGAGGGCGGGGCGGACTTCGACGCCTTCGTAGTTCGACGGATCGTCGGCTTCGGTTGGGATGCCGGCGGGGTCTTCACCGCTCACGGTTCCCGTGTTCTCGTAGGAGCCGATGATGGCAATGCCAGGCGCCGTACACACCACGGTCTCACCGGCGGCGAGTTCAGCCACCGTGTTCGAGCCGGAGCCCTCACAGGTGATAGCGCCGTCGTCGACCATGTTGTCGGTCACCACAATGTTGGACATTGTGACTCGACCGGTGTTCGTGACCGTGTAGGTCCACACGATTTCGCCGCCTGCGGTGAACGTGCCACCGTCGCCCGGGGTGCCCGTGCCATCGCTGGTCGTCTTATCGATGGCGAGACTGCCCTTCGGGATGTAACCGAAGTCTTGGTCGAGGCGATTGCCAATCGTCTCTGGCGGATCTTCAACCAGGGTGACATCGGACGAGTGGTCGAGTTCACCAGACGCGTCGTAGGTCTGCGTGAGGTCGGCCGGCAACGTCGAGGTGTCGACGGTGACCGTGTAATCACCAGCAGGCAGGCCGCTGAAGAGGTAGAGGCCATCGGCATCGGTGACGGTGCTGTCGGTCGTGCCATCTGGCAGCGTCAACACAATCGTCACGTCGGGGATGCCGGGCTCGCCGTCGTCCTGCACCTTGTCGTTATCGAGGTCGTCCCAGACGAAATCGCCAATGTTGCCAAGCGGTATCGATGAACCGATGTAGTCCGACGGGTCTTCGACCGGATCGGTCGAGTTGTCTTGCGGATCGGTGCCGGTGACAGTCGCGACGTTGTTGTAAGGCCCGTCGATCGCGACGCCTTCTGCCTCACAGACGACGACCTCGCCCGGCGCAAGCGACGCAATCACGTTCGAACCGGCGCCACAGTCGATGGCGTCGTCGTCGAGCATGTTGTCGGTGACGGTCACGTCGGTGACGACTACCTCGCCGACATTCTCAACTCGATACTCCCAAACGATGGCACTACCGGTGCGAATCGTCAGCCCATCGCTGCCGTTTGTGGTCTTGTTGACGTCGAGCAGCCCTGGCGGGATGTAACCAAAGTCGTGGTCGAGGCTGACTTCGTCTTGGCCAAGAACCTCGGTCGATGCGTTCGGTGTGTCGAGCCCATCGAGGTCATAGGTCTGACCGAGGTCAGCGGGAGCGGTCACCGTGACGACATAGGTCGCTGGCGGTAGATCGTTGAACAAGTAGTTGCCGTCGCCAGCGGTCACCTGCACGGGAACTTCGCTGCCATCCGCGAAGACCGCCGGGCTGCCATCGTCGAGCGTCAGCGTGACGGTGACACCGTTGATCGGCGGTTCGGTGTCGTCCTGCACACCATCGGCGTTGAGGTCGCGCCAGACCCGGTCACCGATCGATGCCGCAACACCGATGTAGTGCGAGGGATCTTCGGCGGTCACTGGAGGCACTGGCTGGCCCGATGCATCGAGCAGCGGGGTGCCGTCGGCATTCGCCGGCGTACCGGCCACCGTCGCAACATTCTCGTAGTCGCCCAACGTCGCAACACCCTCGGCGGTACAGACGATGGAGTCGCCGACGGGAATGGTGGTCGTCGGGCAGGTGATGTCGCCTTCGCGATCGTCGGTCAGCGTGACGTTGATCAGCGGGACGTTGCCGTCATTGAAGATCTCGTAGCGCCACGTAACGGCTTGACCGACCGACAGTGCCGGACCGGGAGCAGCGTCGGCGTCTGCGCCGTTCGTGCTCTTCTCGACTCGCATCGCAACGGTCGGACCGCCGAAGTAATTCGATGGGTCGTCGTCGACGGCGGGCGGCAGCGGCGAACCGTCGGGGTTCGTCAGCGGCGTGCCGTCAGGACCGACGGGTGTGCCCGAGGCACCACCCTGGTTCTGGTACGGACCGAGCTGCGCAACACCATCGGCACGGCATTCGACGACCGCATCGACCGACAGCAGGGCGATGACATTAGAGCCGCCCTCGCAAGAAATCGCGGCGGCGTCGAGCTGGTTGTCGGTCACGGCGACGTTGGCGAGATCGACGTTGCCATCGTTGGTAACCCTGTAGACCCAGACGACCGGTGCGCCGGCGGCAACACCAAGACCAGGTACATCGTCGGCATCGTCGCCGTTGGTCGACTTCTCAATATTGACCGACGGGCTCGCGGTACCGAAGTAGTTCGAGGGGTCTTCGTCGCTCACGACGTTGCCGTCCGGGTCGGCGCCGACGGCGCGGCCCATGTTCTGGTACTGACCAAGAATTGCTGGGCCTGTCGCCGTGCAGGTGACGGCGGGGCCGCCAACGACGATGAGGGCAATAGTGTTGTCGCCAGAATCGGCGCAGATGATCAACTCGTCGGCAATAACCGAATCGCTGACGATGATGTCGCTGATATCGACGTTGCCGTCGTTGCTGACCACGTAGGTCCAGGTAACAGTGTCACCGAGGCCGATGGAGGGCCCGGGCGCAGCATCGGCGTCGGCGCCATTGGTCGACTTCTCGATATTCAAAAGAGGAGCGCCACCGAAGTAGTTTGAGGGGTCTTCGACCGGGTCGAGTGGGTTGCCCAGCGGATCGTTACCGGTGACCGTCGCCACGTTGTTATAGGGGCCGGCAACGGAAACGCCGTTCGCCTCACACGTGACCGAGGTATCGGCGGCGAGTGACGGAATCACATTCGTGCCGTTCCCGCAGTCGATCTCGCTGTCGTCGAGCTGGCTGTCGGTGACCGTGACGTCGAACAGTTCGACGAGGCCATCATTGCTGACCTCGTAGGTCCAGACGACGGGGTCGCCGACCGGGATGCGGTTGCCGGGGGCGTCGTCGGAGTCGACACCGTTCGTGGACTTCTCGACCGAGAAGATGCCGGGCGGAATGAAGCCGAAGTCGTGGTCGAGATTCGTTTCGTTGGGTTCGAGCTGTTCGGCTGATTCGTTGTCGAGCCCGCCATCGAGGTCGTAGGTGGGGCTCACGCCGGCTGGCGGCACAACCCGCACGACGTAGTCGCCAGGAGGCACGTCGTTGAAGATGTAGTCGCCGTTTGGTCCGGTGACGACCGATTCGAGAACGGTGCCGTCAGGTCCGACGAGTTCGACCGTGACATCGGCAATGCCAGGTTCGCCATCATCCTGGACGCCATCGCCGTCGAGATCGAGCCAGACTCGATCGCCAATCGCTCCACGCACGGGCAACAGACCGGCGTCGAAGGTGAGGTTTGTTTCGCCGCGGCCAAGTTCAACGGCGACAGTTTCGCCGGTATCAACGGCGGCGTCACTATCGATCTCATCGTTGTCGGGTTCGCCGACGTTCGCTTCGGTGAAGAGGCGGCCAGGAGCCACGAACTGCACCGAATAGGAGGCGATCGGGGCCAGTCCGGAAACGAGGTAGTTGCCCTGATCGTCGGTTTCGGCCGTACCCGCAATCGCACCAGCGGAATCAAGCACGTTCACCGTGATGCCAGCGACACCCACTTCACCATCGTCTTGGAGGCCATTTTCGTTGGTGTCTTCCCAGACCCGGTCACCGATCGAGGCGGTTGGGGCATCAACACCGAGGTAGTGCGACGGATCGGTGTCGCTCACGGTTGCGCCGGGAATCGGCTGACCGATGGCGTTCAGCGGGGCACCGACAACGGCACCGATGTTGGAGTACAGGCCTGCGACGGCAGCTCCGGTCGCCGTGCACTGTGCGACCGCACCAGGTTCGAGGCGAGGAATCAGATTTGTTCCGCCGCCGCAGTCGATGGCGGAATCCTCGAGCTGGTTGTCGGTGACGAAGATGTCGACGAGGACGTTGTTGCTCGAGTTTGTGATGTCGTAGACCCAGTCGACCTGGTCACCAAGGAAGACGCGGGGAACGCCGACGAACTCCGGTTCAGCTGCGACGTCGGCGTCTTGGCCGTTCGTCGACTTTTCAATGTCGATGCTCGGCAGGGTGTCGCCACGAGTTGCGACAGCGTCGAGCTCAAGTGCGGTGTCGAAACCGGGCACCTGCTCGCCGCATGAAGGACCCGATGCTTGGGGAATGCCATCGTCACGGATTTCGATGGCGGTGACGGCGAAGTCATTAAACGAACCGTTCGAAATCAAGGTGTCGAGGTCGATCGCGATCATCGTGTCGTCGGCGCCGGTTGCCGTCGCCGGGTTGAGCTGCAGATCGTCGATCGTGATCTCGTAGCGGCTCTGGAAGCCGATAAGCGTCAGGATGAAACCGCTGAGCTCAGCGTCTTCGAAGATGAAGATCTCATTGCCGTCGAGCGCATCGAGCGGATCGTCGGAGACACCGACGGTTCCGGTTGCCACTATGCCGTCGGGGATGATGATGCGACCATCGAGCGACAGGACGACGGAGCCGCCGGTTCCGCCGTCGAAGTTTTCAGCATCGTCGCCGCCACCGGCAATCGTGCCGAAGTCGTCGATCGTCGTGAGACCCTGCACGACTTCCTCGATCGTTTCGTCCGCATCGGGCAGCGGGTTGCCGTCTTCGTCGAAGAAGTTCCCGTCGGCATCGGGACCGAAGTTCTCACCCGGCAGACCAACGGTGAACGAGGTCACTTCCTCGGGCGTGTCGCCGATGAACTCAAGCACGTTGGCGTTGATGGCGTTCACGACGACGGCGTTCGTCGGCGCCGAGGCCGGAAGGCCATCGCAGAACGCACCGTCGGAGCCAGCCGAGTACAGGGTCACGCCGGGTTCGTCGACGACACCTTCCACTGGTTCAAGCGCGCTCGCGCTGTTCGGAAGGACAAAGCTCAGCCCGACCGCGACAAGTGAGGCGGCGAGCACCACGCCCAAGATTGGGAAGCCCCGCTTTGTTGTGAAGCGAGAGGTGGCAGCTGGGGGTGAAGTCATCGAACGTCTCCAAGTGGCAGTTCTGAAGTCAATGCAGCAGCACCCGGCGCAGCGATCGCGCACGCTCGTCGTGGGGTGGTTGGCGCTGGTGTGATGGGGCTGATGTCAGTCATGGGTTCTGGGTGGCAAGAGTCACTGGCTGGGTGGCAAAACAGTCACGGAGCGAGCACGCGACGTGGGGTGTTGTGCTCCCTATCCGGGCTTTGAGTATTCCAAGTACGAAAGGTTCTACCGCCGGCGATCGTAGACGAACGGCGTACTACAAGCACGCAGATCGGTTAAGTTCGCGCTCTACGTGCCGACTTACAGCACCGAAAGACGAGCTACCCGCCCGATCGTTGTACAAACACTGCCGTTTTTCAAAAATGTCTGGGCTGGAACAAAAAGGTGTTTTACTCAGTCTCGCGACGTCGTGAAACAAGAACAAGTGCAAATCCGCTCGCCATCAGGCCGACGGCGATAACTGCCAACACACTCGACTCGGTGCCGGTGTGGGCGAGAGCTGGTGACTTCGGTGTGGCCGACGGGGTCGGTGTTGCGGTGGCCTTCGGCTTGGGGGTCGCGGTCGCCTTGGGCGTTGCCGTCGGCTTCGGCGTCGCCGTCGGCAACGCCGTCGCGGTCGGTGTTGCGGTGGCGGCGGGGTCTGGCGTCGGTGTGGCCTGTATGCCGGCGACCGTCAAGCCTTCGTACTGCGACGGGTCTTCATCGGTGGCGTCGGCAACGGCGGCGCCACCAAGTTGTTCGGCTGCGACGCCCGAGGCGAAGACGGCCGAACCGGTCGCGCGAGCTCGGGCCGAGTACGGGCCAAGAATGGCGGTGCCGATTCGTTCACAGTTGAACATTCCACCGATCGGAAGATCCTTCGTGCAGATCGTGCCGAGCTGGTTATCGACCACGACGACGTTTGCGAGGTCCCAGTCGCCGGTGTTCTCGACCGTGTAGGTCCAGGTGACTGCGGTGCCCTCGGTGACGAAGGGGCCAACAAGCGCATTCGAGTTGTTGGTCCGGGCGATGATCTCGAGCGACGCCTTCCGAGCCTTCACACCGACGTCGCGATCCTTCGTTTCACCGTCGGCGAGTTCGATCGGCGCAGTAAAGAGGGTGCCGGCGTTGACGTCGGAATCGACGGCTTCGGCGCCCTGGTCGCGGTCGACGAGTTTCCACAGGGTTTCCTCGTTGCCCGGGAGAACGATCTCGACCAGGTAGGTACCGGCAGGAAGATTGTCGAACTCGTAGTCACCCTCGCGATTCACGAGCGCCTGGCGGCGAACTTGGCTGCGAGACTCGCCGTGCACCGAGTAGAGCTGCGCAATCACACCGATAGCTGCCGCCTCATCGATGTCTTGGATGCCATCATCATCGGCGTCGAGCCAGGCCGTGCCGACGATCTTCGCGGTGCCCACGCCGAGTGGGGCCTGGTTGTCGATCGGGGGAACCGGGTCTGGTGTCGGGGTCGGCGAGGCCGACGGTTCCGGCGATGCAGAAGGCTCGGGGGACGCCGACGGTTCCGGCGATGCCGATGGCTCCGGCGATGCCGAGGGTTCCGGCGATGCCGATGGCTCGGGCGTCGGCGGGTTTGCCGGATCGTCGGGAATCAAGCCAATGTCGATGCTGACGGGCGCCATGAAGTCTTCGAAGGAAATATTCGCCGATTGACCGGTTGTGACGCCAACGTCGCTGTCAAGGTCATCGTCGCCGCCGACGCCGCGGCGCGTGATTGTGTAGCCGTCAGGGGTCGTGACTCCGACGACACCAAAGTTCGTGATCGTGCTGTCGGGCAGCAGGGAGTAACGCCCGTCGCTGTCGGTCGTTGTCGACGCAACTTCGTCGCGGTTCGGCAGGAGCATTGCGACCCTGACCCCTTCGATACCGAGCTCATCGGCGTCCTGTACACCGTTGCTGTTGTTGTCGCTCCAGACGAACCCGTCGAACTCGACTGAACGCATGCGGATCGGAATGTTGGCCTCGAACGGCGCCCGGAAGGGCCTCACCGTGGTGGCGTACGCAAAATCGGGACGATTGATCGGCTGGACGACCGATCCGTTGTCTTCGCCAAACTCTTGCAGGCGGTAACCCTGCGGAACTTCGACGCGAACCCGCACGGAAATCGCCGGATCGATCAGCGACGATGAAAAGGCGAAGCGACCCTGATCGTCGGTGGTTGTCGTGGCGAGGACCTCCGAAAGGTCGCTCGTCAGCAGTTCGATAGTGACGCCTTCGACCGGGGTGCCGTCGGCAAAGTCGTCGGAGAAGTCGATGCCGGCAAGAACCTCGCCGCGAATCTGCTCGGCGTCGGCTTCTTCCAAGTCGTACCCGAAGGCCAAGTAGAG
>Ga0209828_1003169_pt1 | contig 12837 bp, 8 predicted proteins | sample MaitaG_FD_187429 | JGI IMG/M metagenome (GOLD analysis project Ga0209828, IMG submission 187429) | Marine algal microbial communities from Maine, USA - Maine_Asex2 metaG (SPAdes) (version 2) | ecosystem: Host-associated > Algae > Red algae > Unclassified | place: Maine, USA | collected 2015-01-05 | reverse complement strand
ACGATGACGAGGAGCCACAGGCCCCATGTCGGTATCGACGACAAGCGGGCGTACAGCCGAGCACCGAGCGACGTGTCGCCGCCCAGTGGATCGATCGGGGTACCCGTTTCAGAAGCAACGGCCGTCATGACACCATCCTCGCCTTCTGCATGCGACGCACATTGATGAACATCACCGGCAGTACTGAAATCAGAATGAATACGGCGATCGCCGAGCCGAGCGTGAAGTTGCCGAAACTAAACGACACCTCGTACATGTCGTTGGCCAACACGTTGGTGCCGAAGTTGCCGCCGGTCGAGACCTTGACGATGTCGAACACTTTCGTGACGAGCACGATGAGCGTTGTTGTTACAACGCCGACCGTCGGCAGGATGTGAGGCAAGACGACCTGGAAGAACGACTGTGAGTCGGATGCGCCGTCGACTTTGGCCGCCTCGGTGAGTTCAGGAGGCACCGCCTTGATCGCCGCGGACAGAATGACCATGGCGAAGCCGGTCTGAATCCAGATCAGCACCACCATGAGGAACACGTTGTTGAACGGGGGTTCCTGCAAGAAGACGATCGTGTCGGGCAAGATGTTGCCGGCGGCATCGAAGCGGAACCCGCCGAGGCTTCGGCGCACGAGTTCGACGAACAAGTAGCCGACGATGATCAGCATGCCGACGTGAGCACCAAACGTCTGCGCGAGACGGGCCCGTCGAATACCCAACGCCACAATGAGGGCGAGGATCAAGCCGAGAAACACGAGGCCGACGATGCGAGGTGCTCCCGAGTGGCTCAGCCGCCCGAGCTGCACCCACAACGCGTTGAGAACGCCGGTTTGGTTCTTCGTTGGATCGCGGGGCTGGTACTGCAACCTCCACACGATCGAAGCGCCGACGAACGAGATCGCCATCGGCATGAAGATGACCGACTTCACCGCCGATTCGAGCTGGCCCGCTCGTTCGGCCAGAACCGCGATTGTGAGGCCGAGCGTGACCGACACGCTGGTCACCGTGACGACCCACCACAGGTTGTTAAAGAACGTGCCGCGCAGCACCGAGAATGCCGCGAAGGCCAGCAGTAGCACACCGAGGGCCGCCGACATGTACGACGTGCCGGTGCCGACAAACGATGTGGTCTTGTTCTGCTTCGTGCCGGAGGCGAGACCGGCGACCAGCGCCGTCACGAGCAGGGCGAGCCCGACCCAAAACAGTTGCGAGGTGAAAATGTTCTGCCACTTCGACAAGTCGAACGAGTCGACGTCGTTCCAGAGCTCGCGGTAGTTGTCGAAGCCCACGAAAGCGTCGCCTTGCGCATTGAAGCTGTCGAAGGTTTCGCCTTCAAAGGACTGGCGGTTGAAGTTGCGGTCCAGGAGCGACAACAAGATCGTGCGGATCGTCGGGATGACCAGGCCCGCGGTGAGGAACAGCAACGCGGGGCCAAGGAACAACAAGGCCTGCGCCCGATGCTGAAAGCTGGCGACATCGACGCGACTTGGTGCCCGGGTCCAGCCGAGGCGAGCGCCCAAAAGGGCCAGGGGTAGCACCGCCGCGAGGACGGCATCGTTCTCGGAGCCGACGAACGGGGCGAGGAACCAGACCGCGATGAGCGACCCGACCGCAGCGCCGACCAGCACGTTCGGGCCGATGCGTTCGAGTAGTGGGGGCGCTTCCACGCCGACCGGGATCGGGCGTCGGTAGGCCAGCAGGGCTGCGATCGCTGCACCGAGCAGCATCGCAACGATGATCTTTGTCCATTCGATTGCCGGTCGCTGCCACAGCAACGAGTGGGTGCCGATGAACCAGCCGGTGAGGGCACCAGCCGCGACGCCAACCGCGACCCGCAGCGGCCGCATCGGCAGGACACCCATGACCAGCGCGGCTCCACCCCACAGCACCGCGCCGAAGATCGGCCATTCGATTCGGCCCAGCCAGCCTTCGCCAGCGCCGAAGAGTGCTAGGTCGGGCTCGGCAACCAGGGCAGTGAGCGAGAGGTTGCCGCGCAAGACCGCGAAGAACACCGCCGCAAGAATCGCCGCCGATGAAGCGAGGAAGCGGTGCCAGTTGTTCGCCGCACCAGTGACGACAAGATTGAGAATGATCCAGAGCCCGCCGACCAGGCCAACGGCGATCACCACGGTCAGGAACGTCGCCGCGAGTCGATCGACTTCTTGCGGCGCGGTGAACGCCTGAAGCGTCACCAGCACCACTGCGCCCGCCAGCAGAACGGCACGCAGGACCCGGCCAACGGTCAGTTCGCCGCCGGAAAGAACTTGGCCCAGCCCGAACAGTCCGGCGCCCCAGACGACTGCGCCGAACGCCCCCCATTCGAGCTGGCCGAGCCAACCGTCGGGATACACGCCATCGGTCAGCCGTGGACGTAACAGAGCAAAGGCAATCCCCGCAATCGCTGCCAACGGCAGCGCACCCAGCCTCGCCATGAATCGATGTTCCCCTCGTTGGAAATGGAACGGGGGTGGGCCGAGGCCCACCCCCGTCAGTTACTTACTGTGACTCGATCGAGTTGATCGAACTGTCCCGATAGATAATCGGGTCGTCGTGTTTTGGTTTAGGAATCGGGCCACGCAGCATCGATTGCGGCAGCTGCCGTATCGATGTCGCTTTCGCCGTTCACCATTGCCGTCGCCTGGGTCCAGAACTCGCCAGCACCAACGTCGGCAGGCATGAGGTCAGAACCGTCAAAGCGGAAGACTTCAGCTTCCTGCATGATCGTGACGAAGCCTTGACCGAGCGGCGACCACAGCGACTTGTCGGCATTCAGGTTGGCCGTGTTGAAGCCGGAGATGCCGCCACCCTTGTTCTCGCGCTGGGCAACCTGGCGGGCGTTCGCGTAGTCGGGCGAACCCATGTACTCCATGACGGCCCATGTGGCGTCGCGGTCGTTGAAGGCGCCGGTGAGGTTACCGCCACCCATAACCGGCTTCTCGTCCGGTGAGTTGGACGGGAAGTAGAAGACGTCGATTTCGCTCGAGTCGCCCTCGTAGAAGCTCGCGAAGAACGACGCCTGGCGAACCATGGCGCAGTCGTCAGCGGCGAGACCTTCAGCAGGACCTGAAGCGAAGTGCGTCGAGCTGATCGAACCACCGGAAGCGAAGACCGCATCCGGGGTGTTCCAGAGACCGAGGATCTTCTCGAAGATGGCTTTGATCTCGGGGCTATCGAACTTGAGATCGTTGCTGACCCAGTCGTCGTAGGCCTCGGGGCCGAGGTCGCGGAGCACCAGGTCTTCGGTCCAGTCGGTGAAGACCCAACCGGTTGCCTGACCAGATTCGATGCCGACACACCATGGGGTGATGCCGTCAGCGATCATCGTGTCGGTGAGTTCGATGAGCTCGTCCCAGGTCTGCGGGATGTCGTAGCCGTTGTCTTCGAAGACGGCTGGCTTGTGCCAGACGATCGACTTGAGGTCGTTCTTGACGGGCATGCCATAGAAGTCGCCGTCGACTTCACCGAAGCTGATCTGTGCTTCCGACCAGTTCTTCGTGGCGACCTCGTAGGCGTCATCGGTGAGCGGCATGACCGAACCTTCGCGAGCGAAGTCGGCGAGCTTGCCGGGCTGCGGGAAGATCGAAATGTCTGGTGGGTTACCGGCTGCGATCTGCACGTTGATCTCAGCTTCCCAGTCGGCGGAGCCGGTGTAGATAACCTCGGCGCCGGTCGCTTCTTCGAATGGGATCATTGCCGACTCGATGGCGTTCCACTCTTCTGCGGAACGCTCGGGACCGGTGACACGAACAACCTCGCCCGCCATCGGGAGAGACTCTTCCATCTCACCGGCAGACGCCTCGGCATTGTCGGCACGGCTGTTGGCCTCTTCGGCTTCGGCCTTCGCAGCTTCAGCATCGGCCTTGGCGGCTTCCGCGTCGGCCATTGCACTTTCGGCTTCGGCCTTGGCGTCGGCGGCGGCTTGTTCAGCTACTGCGCGAGCATCTTCGGCGGCGTCGACAGCCGCCGTGGTATCGACCGTCGTGCCGCTGCTGCTGCTTCCGCAAGCCGCAGCGATCATTGCCAGCGTCAAAAATGCCGCCATCACGGTTAGTAGTTTCTTCACAAGAATTTCCCCTCCACGTGGATTTCTCACTTCGTCGGTCACCGAACAAGAGTCTTGCTCTCCATGAAGGCAAACCGACGGGATGTAAACGTTTACAACAGAGGGAACGCTACAGCGCGCGGCAGCAATAGTTCAAGTCAACCGATGACGGGGCCGCTGCTCGCCCGAACGACAAGTTCCAGCGACATCTCGATGTGGAGCGTTGCGGCGTCGCCGCCGATCGCATCGCTGAGCAACTCGACGGCGCTTGCGCCCGCGGTCTGCGGCGACTGTCGGATCGTCGACAGGCCCAACGGTGCGGAAACATCGTGATCATCGAACCCGATGATCGACAGCTCCTCGGGCACTCGCACTCCGGCGTTCCTTGCCGCAGCCAACAAGCCGAGCGCCATCTCGTCCGACGCGCAGAACACTGCGGTTGGTTTCGGGTCCATCACGGCCAGCTCATCGAAAGCCGTCGCGCCGCCCTCAACCGTGTAGCCACCGTCGACGTCGCGAATCATCGCAGGGTCGAGCCCAGCCGCCTCGTACGCATCGACGAGGCCGGAGCGACGATCGTTGGTGACCGGCGATCGGTAATTGTCACGCTGCTTACCGCCCATATAGGCGATCGTTCGATGCCCGAGCTCAATGAGGTGCTCCGCAGCGAGCCGGCCACCGAGGACATTGTCGACCGACAGTGATCCCAAGCTCGACACTTCCTCGCCGATGATGACGGTCGGCACGTTGAGATTTTGGAGTTCACCGCGGCGCTCTGGGTCGATGAAAAAGTCGACGAGGATCAGACCATCGATACGACGGGTCACGACCCGTTCAAGAAGAATCATGTGCCGGTTCTCGGGGCGATCGACCGAATAGACCAGCAGATCGAGACCAGCTGCCGCGAGCGCACTTTCGACGCCGGCAACAACTTGACCCGTGTACCAAGAACCGAACAGCGGCGCGACGAGCCCGACCAGGCCGGTTCGGCCCGACGCCAGGCTCGATGCCCGGCTGTCGATCGTGTAGCTGAGCTTCTGCGCCGCCTCGTGCACACGCGCTCGGGTTGGCTCCGAAACGTTCGGCAACCCGCGCAGCGCCCGGCTGACCGTCGCGACCGAGACGCCAGCCTCGACCGCAACGTCGGTGATGGTGCTGCGTTGCTTCAAACGTCCGGAGCCTGCCATTAGAGCGAGAGGATGACCGACAGTTCGGCGTCGAGCGTGATGCGACCATCGGCGATCACGGCGCCGGCGTCTGATGATGCAAACACGAGGGCCCAGTCACCAGCCGGCAGTTCCACGGTCGCCGGCGACGCGCCAAGGTTGGCGATCGTACAGGTGGTGCCACGGCGGATCGCTGCGACTTCGTCAGACTCGACCGCAAGGGGTTCGTACGCCGCGGCGTAGAGATCGGGGTAGCTCCGGCGGACGGCGAGCAGCGCGCGATAACGATGCACCGGCGCGTTCGGGTCAGCCTTCTGACCCTCGACGGCTTCATGTGGAGCCCGCTGCTCGCTGAAGATCCACGGCTGGACCGAGCTAAACCCGTTGAAGGCCGAGCTATCCCAGGGCATCGGGGTGCGAGCCACATCGCGGGCTTCGCCACCGTGTTCGTCATTGCGGGTCGCGACCGGATCTTCCCGCTTGCTCTCGTCGACCTGCCCGTCGGCGAGGCCGAGTTCCTCGCCGTAGTAGAGAAAGGGAACGCCGCCGAGCGCAAACTGCAGCGTTGTGACAGCGAGTGAACGAGCACCGCCGACAGCCTCGGACCCGCCGTCGTGTTTCGTGAAGCGGCTAACGGGTCGGGGATTGTCGTGGTTACTGATGACCCAGGACACGCCATCGGACTCGACTGCGGCCAAACCGAGATGTTCTGACATCAGGTTCGCGGGCTCCCATCCCATCCAACCGGGCTTCAGGAAGAACGTGAGGTCGAGCGCCCCCGGGCCCACGTAGCGGGCAAGGCGTTCGAAGTCGGTGACGCCACTTTCGGCGAGTAGGCAGGCGTCGAACTCGGCCGCGACACGCTGCCAACGCTGGAAGATTTCGACGTTGCCGTCTTGATCCATGTCGTACTTATGATCGAACGAGAAGAACCGTTCGAGTGGCCCCGCACCGTCACGAATCGGGTGCTTCATCGGATTGTCGGCGAAACTCGGGTGCTTCAGCAGCCCGTGGGCAACATCGATCCGGAATCCGTCGACGCCCCGCTCGAACCAGAAGCGATAGATGTCGTCGAACTCCTGCAGGACCCGCTCGTTGCGCCAATCGAGGTCGGGCTGTTCCGACACGAACAGGTGGCAGTAGTACTGCCCCGATGCTTCGTCGAGGGTCCAGGCCGGTCCGCCGAAGTGACTGATCCAATTGTTGGGCGGTCCGCCATCGGGCCCCGGGTCCTTGAACAGATACATGTCGCGTTCCGGTGACGATGGGTCGGCCAGAGCGGCCTGAAACCATCGGTGATCCGACGACGTGTGATTCGGCACGATGTCCATGATGAACTTCATGTCCAACTCATGGGCCCGTTCGACGAGGGCCTCGACGTCAGCGATCGAGCCGTGCTCGGAACGCACGTTGCGGTAATCGGCGACGTCATAGCCGTGGTCGTGATCGGGACTTGGATAGATCGGGGTGAGCCAGACGATGTCGACACCGAGCCAGGCGAGGTAGTCGAGGTGTGACGTGATTCCTTGGAGGTCGCCGAATCCGTTGCCGGTCGAGTCGGCAAACGACCGGGCGTAGATCTCGTACCCAACGGCTCCCCTGAGCCAGCTCTTTCCTGCATCGGGCATGTACCCGTCTCCTCGTTCGATCAGTCGCGCTCGGTCTCGCTCGACCCGGTCTTTGACTGTAAACGTTTACACGCCGGGCAGTGCAGTGTCAGCAGCAGAGGCCCTAGCCCTAGCCGGTCTCGGCAAGCAGGGCCGGATACCGCAACAGCTGGAAGACTCGCTCGCAGGTCTCGTCGAGGCGCAGGTTCGATGGCAGCGCTTGCGCCGGCCTCCGCCCCGCAAGCGCGTCGATGCCCCGTTGGCGGTCATAGGGGAAAACCGACGAATGCTCGGTGGCAAACGCCAACAGCTCGACGGCCAAGAGTTCGGTCTCCGCGTCGTGGCCGTCATCGAGCACCCCACGTGCTACCTCGATCGCGGCGCCGAGAGCAAGCGACCAGCCACTGATACGCAGCGCCAAGCGAAGGGTTGTCTCAAAGCGCTCGAGTCCGTCGGCGCGCGCCGCGGTAGCAACGTTCGTGCGCGCCAGCCCGAGTTCATTTGCGGCACGGACATAGAGGTCGCCGGTTTCATCTGCCAGCTCAAGGCCCCGTTCAAAAGAACGCTCTGCGCTTACGTAATTCGAGCGAAGGAGATGGGCCCGACCTTGCTCCTGACAGAAGTACGACTGCAGATGGAGCAGGCCGTGCATCGCGGCGATGCGTTCACCCTCGTCGAAGAGAACCAGAGCGCTCGCTGGCTCATCATCGATCTCGAGTTTGCCGAGCATGAGATACGACCTGGACTCCATGTGCGGATCCAAGAACTCTCGCGCCGCATCGAGAGTCGAGCGAAACGACTGACGAGCCCGGTCGACATCGCCCAACAGCATGTGGGCCCGGCCGATGTCTTCGCGTAACAACGCCCAGAGGCGCCGGTCGTCATTCTCGTCGACCAACTCGATTGCCGCCTCGTACTCGGCGAGCACTTCCTCGAACCGACCGCGGTTCGACAGCAGCCCAGCCTTTGTGCGCCGCAACGCGACGCTGGTCGCCGGCCGCAACCCTGCGTACTGTTCGATGGTGGCGCGGCAAATTCGCGTCGCCGTGGCCGCATCACCGAGCAACATGTGAACCCACGCCAGGTTGTTCGCAAGGTTCGCTCGCAGCTCTTGCCATCCGGTGGAAACTTCGGCAAGCCGGCTCTCGGCCACCTCGTAGAGCCGACGAGCGGCGATCAGTCGGCCCGACCGTAAGAGATAGGTGTCGAACGGTTCGATGAGCATCTCGAGTTGCTCCCAACGCTGTTCGTCGACTGCATGGTTCCACGCCGCGACGATGTTCGTATGATTTGCAGCCAACGAGTTGAGCAACGTCCCCTGATCAGGGCCCGTCAATTGATCGACGGCATCGGCAAGTAGTCGAAGGAAGTAGCGACTGTGGTTCTGGCGGAGTTCAACTTCTCGAATCGGTCGTTTCGCCAGCTGCTCGGCGGCATAGGCGGCGACCAGTGGGTGGCATTCCATCCGGCCGCGCTCGCGAAGCGTGACCATCGAGTGGTCGTGGAGTTCTGCTAGGTCACTCACGCCGATGTCGGCAATGGACCGAGCTGCGAGCCAGTCGAAGCTGCCCTGCAAGACCGAAATCTCCGCGAGCGCTGTTTGCAGTTCAGGCCGAAGCAATGCGCTCGATTGTCGGATGACCTGGTCGAGCGACATCGTCGCCCCAGGTGGCCGTTGATCGAGGAGCACTCCCTCGTTCAGCAGCGTTTCGACCTCGTCGAGCGGCACGAGTCGAAGCCATGCAGCGATGAGTTCGATCGCGAGCGGCACCCCGGCGACCGATCGGCAGATCTCTTCGACACGAACCCACTCAGCCGCGATGAAGCTGGCCTGGCCAAGGGCGATTTTCGCCTTACGTCCAAACAGCTCTGCGGCGTCGGACCGACGGACGCCCTCCTCGGTGCTAAGTCCGAGGAGCCGCATCTCGCCATAGTCGGTGCCGAGGAACCGGAGTCGAGACGTTGTGATGACCGAGAGCTGATCGACCCCAGCGATCATTGCTTCGACGAGAGCACAGACTTCGAGCGTTGGCGCGAGGTCATCGAGGAACAGCAACGTCGGTTCAGTGAGGGCTTCGCTCAGCTGAGTTGTGATCGAATCCGCATCTAACTCGATGCCGAGGCCCCGGCCAATGAGTCCCGCAACATGGTCGACGTCATCACTCGAAGCGAGATCGATACGTACCGGCGAGCCGCCCGGCCGTTCGCCCAACCGGGCAAGAAACTCACTCACCAACGTTGTCTTTCCGATGCCGCCAAAGCCAAACACGGTGACCAGCCGATTCGCCTCGACCAATCGTCCGAGTTCGTCGAGCTCGGCCGAGCGACCAACGATCTCGCCTGCCCGACCATCACCGCTGCCGGCCGCCGCGATGGCGATTGGCGGCGCCGCCGCCGGTTCTGAGCCCGCAACGGCCGGCGCGTCACCTTCGGTCGACAGGTCCAAATCGACGCCCATGGCATTCGCCTCGGCACGGACCCGCAGCGCAGCAGCGCGAGATGCTCGATTGAGAACGGAGTGCAAGTAGTCGAGGTGTTCGGTCAGCGGGTAGCCATCGAATGAGATCGTGAGAGCAGTTTCGGCAAGGTCGGCGGCCCGTTCGATATCTCCGTCGTCGGCGTAGCGACGGCTGCGCTGCACAGCTCGAAGGCTGACAGCAGCGGCGATACTCTCTCGAGTCTGGAAGATCCACTCCTCGAGCTCGATACCAACTGACTTCAACTGGTAGCCATCGAGGAATCGGCCGGTGTAACCGGCAAGCGCCTCATCGAGACGACCCGCTTCCGCTTCGCGAAGAACTTCTAACGCATCGGTCGAACACACGGTTCCGACCCGGCCAGCATCGACGACAATCGCGTCGGGAAGAAGCTGACGGAGCCGAGAAAGTGCGGACGAAAGGTTGTTCAGCGGCTTCTTCGCTCCCGGCCAGAAGACTGAGGCAAGGTGCTGACGATCCTTCGGCCCCTCATGGGCCAAGTACGCGAGGAGCACGATTGGTTGGTGCTGCCGAAACGATCCATCCTCGACTGCAATCGCGCCGAGAGTCGTGATCTGCATGGAACTCAAGATTCTGTCGCCCTTTTGGTGTGGATATCGAGCTGCCGAGGCCCCGGTGCGAGCTAGGTGCGAGGTGGCTTGTTACAAACAGCTGCAAACCTGAACTGGTTTCGCATGTCATTCTCGCGCAGCGGCCTGACCGAAACAGCGCGAGAGAAACACAACCTAGAAAGCACCTCAATACTCATGCAAATCCGCCTAAAGACTACTTTCACTGCATTTCTGATCCTTTTTCTCGCTTTGGCATCTTTGACCCTTGTCAGCGGTGCGGCCAGCGCCGACGATCCGAGCACCACAATCACTACCTGCCTCAAGGGTCCCGACGGCTTTGCCGCGACGCAGCCCGACCTCGACGACGAGTCATCCAAGGTCGACCGCAGCAAGACGAATCACTGGAAGTGTGCCGGCAAAGGAAAGGGCAAAGGAAAGGGCGAAAGCAAGGGCGACGACGCTGGCGTCGTCGTTCCCGACCCGTTCGATCCGGCAGGTACGGTCGGCGGCGTGAACCTTGGCGACTTCTGATGATCGACCGCCTCAAGAAATCGGTTGCGGCACTGCTCGGTGGCCTTGCCCTCAGCATCGCCGCCTTCACCGCCACCCCTGCATCGGCTGCGCAACAGGCCGCGCAGAATGGGGGTACGGCCGGCGACGTCTGTAACGACCATGCGGCCACGACAGCCAACGAGCCCGAGCTGCTTGCGACGAATCATTGGAAGCGCTGCCCAGCGCCCGGTGTGACCACGGCAACCGCTCCGGGTATCAGGCTCACGCTCGGTATCTCGGTGAATCCCGAGCTCGTGACCCCTGAACTTCTGAGTCCGCCTCAAGCTCCCTGACGTGCCATCGGCGCCGACCACGGCAACGCTGTGGTCGGTCGCCGGTCGCCCAAACTTGAGAGCGACGCCGCAGCGAGCAGTAACATCGACTCATGGCGACGTATCGATCCCGCACCACCACCCACGGCCGCAACATGGCCGGCGCCCGAGCACTTTGGCGTGCGACCGGCATGACCGACGATGACTTCGACAAGCCGATCATCGCGATCGCGAACTCGTTCACGCAGTTCGTGCCGGGTCACGTGCACCTGAAGGACATGGGCCAGCTCGTCGCTCGCGAGATCGAGAGTGCGGGTGGCGTGGCGAAAGAGTTCAACACGATCGCCGTCGATGACGGCATCGCCATGGGCCACGGCGGCATGCTCTATAGCCTTCCGAGTCGCGACCTCATCGCCGATTCGGTCGAGTACATGGTCAACGCCCACGTCGCCGACGCACTGGTCTGCATCAGCAACTGCGACAAGATCACTCCGGGCATGCTCATGGCCGCGATGCGTTTGAACATCCCCGCGATCTTCGTCTCCGGCGGCCCGATGGAAGCCGGGAAGACCAAACTCGCCAAACAAGATTCTGAGGTCAAGGTCGATCTCATCTCGGCCATGATGAGCGCTGGCGACGCCTCGGTGAGTGACGAAGATGTCGCTGCAATCGAGCGCTCGGCGTGCCCAACCTGCGGCTCGTGCTCGGGCATGTTCACGGCCAACTCGATGAACTGCCTGACCGAAGCGCTCGGCCTTTCTCTGCCTGGCAATGGAACGACCCTTGCCACCCACGCCGACCGCCGCGAGCTGTTCCTTGAAGCCGGGCGTCGCATCGTCGACCTCGCCGTGCAGCACTACGAAAAAGACGACGATTCGGTCCTGCCTCGCAGTATCGCGAACAAGACCGCATTCGAGAATGCGATGGCCCTCGACATCGCTATGGGCGGTTCCACGAACACGGTGCTGCACATCCTTGCCGCCGCCGAGGAAGCCAAGCTCGATTTCAAGATGAGCGACATCGATGCGCTCAGTCGCCGGGTGCCCAACATCTGCAAAGTCGCGCCATCGACCGACAAGTATCACGTCGAAGACGTTCACCGAGCGGGCGGCATCGTTGCCATCCTCGGCGAGCTCGAGCGTGGTGGCGTGATCGACACAACCGCGCCGACCGTCCACAGCGAGTCGATGGCGTCGGCGATCGCGCAGTGGGACATCGCCACCGATACATGCACCGAACAGGCCAAACACTTCTTCACCGCAGGCCCGGCCGGCATCCCAACCCAGGTCGCCTTCAGCCAAGACACTCGCTGGCCGTCGCTCGATACCGACCGCGAGAACGGCTGCATCCGTTCGGTCGAGCACGCGTACTCCGCCGACGGCGGCCTCGCGATCCTGTACGGCAACATCGCCGCCGATGGCTGCATCGTGAAGACGGCAGGCGTCGACGAATCGATCCTGACCTTCAGCGGCCTGGCCCGGGTCTACGAATCACAAGATGCTGCGGTCGAGGGCATTCTCGGTGAAGAAGTTGCCGCGGGCGACGTCGTGATCGTTCGTTACGAGGGGCCGAAGGGTGGGCCCGGCATGCAAGAGATGTTGTACCCCACCACCTATATCAAGTCGCGCCACCTCGGCAAGGAAGTCGCCCTGCTCACCGACGGCCGGTTCTCGGGCGGCACCTCAGGCTTGTCGATTGGGCACGCATCGCCAGAAGCAGCCGAAGGCGGCATGATCGGCCTGGTGCAGACCGGCGACATCATCGACATCGACATTCCGAACCGCAGCATCGAGCTCCGAGTCGACGACGCCGTCCTCGCCGAACGCCAAGCCGCACAAGTTGCGCGCGGCGCCGAGGCGTTCACCCCGGTCGACCGCGAACGCGAGGTGTCACAAGCACTGCTGGCCTATGCCGCACTCACCACGTCGGCATCACGAGGCGCAGTTCGCGACCTCTCGCAGCTCGGCTAGTTGCATTGATCGGCCCGGTCGACGGGCCTCAGCTCGCCTGGGCTCGATCGGCGGCGATCTGCGCATCCATCGTGTCGAGGGTCGGCTTGCGGAAACCCGACATCGTGCGCCGGTAGGCCCCACGGTCGAGCGGCGCCATCGCGGCGGCTTCTTCGAGTGCGGCGTCGATCACCTGCTCTGGTGCGACGA
>Ga0209828_1003168_pt1 | contig 12838 bp, 7 predicted proteins | sample MaitaG_FD_187429 | JGI IMG/M metagenome (GOLD analysis project Ga0209828, IMG submission 187429) | Marine algal microbial communities from Maine, USA - Maine_Asex2 metaG (SPAdes) (version 2) | ecosystem: Host-associated > Algae > Red algae > Unclassified | place: Maine, USA | collected 2015-01-05 | reverse complement strand
ACGGGCGTTGTGCTCGGCGCCGTTGGGCAGGTTCGGGTCGTTTAAGTTCTCGAACGCGATCGGGCTGAACAGCACCGAACGCGCGAAGTCTTTCTGATCTTCCGCCTTGGTGCCGCGGTAGCGGTTCACCAGACTGACCAAACGGTCGCGGTAGCTGTCGGCTTTTTCCACGCCATCCCAGGACTCGTTGTAGCCGAAGAAGTAAAAAATCGCGGTCGGCTTGACGATGCGCAGGTAGTCTTCCATCGGGATGAAGCCTTTGCTGCGCGGCATCTTGTCGACGGTGTCGCCGGGGAAACTCATGTTGCGGAAGGCTACTTTTTTACCGGCCAAACCGCTCTGCAAAACCGTCTCGAACCAGGCGTCGTGCTGGAAGCGGTCGGGCAGCCCGTTGCCAACCATGGCGACCACATCGTTCGGCTGGAAGGCGAAAGGCATCGGGTCTTTGTAGCCGGCCGGCACGTCCACGAGTTCGACGGAGGAGCCACTGCTATCCGACGGGCCACGGTACGCGCGGCCTTTCTTCAGATCGCGATTCAGATATGAAACTTTGGTTTTGTTTTTTTGGAACTCGAGACGCACCACATTGGTCGGCGCTTTCACCTTGGTTTGTTTGAGGACTTGTTTGCGCTTGGCATCGAGCAGTTTGAGCGTGAACCCGTCAAGACGCCCCTCAAGACCGTCACCGCGGTTCCAGATATCGACCCGTTGGATGGCGACCGCCTTGCCGAGGTCGAGTTCCCACCAAGGGTTCTTTTGGGGGGAAGTGTGGGTTTGGCCGTCGCTTCCGTAAGCGGATTCCTTGTTGCCGTCCATGGCCCGTTTCGGGTCGCCATTGGAGGAGGTCGAAGACTGGGTGGCCTTGCCTTGGGCGGCAACGTTCTTGCCGTCGACGATGACTTCGACTTCGGCGAGCGTGAGGATCCGGTCGTTGCCAGAGAGTTCGACGCGCACGAACTGAGCCGTCTCGGCCCAAACCGAGGGCATGCTGGTGGCGGTGAAAAGAAAGGCGATGCAAATCAGGGGGAATCGAAACATGAAAAGACCTTGGTTGGTTTAGATTTTGGAACGGCCAAAATTAGACCGGAGTTAAAAAGGTTTGGCCAATGAAAAACGGGCGCTTGCCCTAGATACGCGCCTGCTGGGGCCTCTTGGACCAAGAACCACGGATCGGCAGGTTGGGCTACACTGCTTATATGGCACCAAAGCGTTCAAAGTGGTGGAGCGAACCGGTAGATCTTCTTGCCCACCCGCACGGATCGTAAAGTTGCGCCACCCGCAGGGAGAATCAGTCGGAGATGGACCGTCTTGCCTTTGGCCGGCACCTGAAGCTTGAGTTCGCCCGCATCCTTCGCGCCGCGAGCTTGTTCGACGATCTGTTCGGCGGCAAAAGTTGCCTGGCCCTCGCTGCGCCACGCCACCTGAACCGAGCCCGCGGCCGGCGCGCCGAACGCCACCGCAACGTCAAAGGCGCCGTCCAGATCGAGTTGGTTCAGCACGAGAAAGGGCCGGTGGCCGTCCTTCTTCGGCCGAATTTCCATGCCTTCCGACCCGCGCTTGGCCAGCGCGTTGCGGGTGACGAACGGGGCGATGTCGGCATCCGCCTTGGCCGCGCGCTTTGCGGTTCCTGCGTTCGTTTCCTGTTCCGCGGCCTTCTTTTTTCCGGACAGCCCCGCGCGGGCCTCGGCATTGGCGCGAACCTGCGCGGTGAGCGCCTGCGGCTTGCCGTCGAGATAGTGGTCGAAGAAGCTGCTCACCGCGCCGCTGGGATCCTCGGAAAAGCCGGGCGGATCAAGTTCACGGGTCCACGTTCGCAGACGCGCGCGCAGCTGCTGCAGGCGTTCGGGCTGGGCCGCGGCAAGATTGTGTTGTTCGGAGGCGTCGACTTTCAGATCGAACAAGTACTCGCGCTTGCCTGCGCGCAGATATTTCCAATCCCCATGCCGGATCGCGGATTGCGACAGCCAGCGCCAAGTGAGCGCCTCGTGCGGCGCGCCGGACGCGCGGCCGCTGAGAAACGGGATCAGGTTCACGCCGTCGAGCGGCTGACCCGGAACCTCCTCGGTCTTCGCCAGCGCCGCCGCGGTCGCCGCCACATCCAGCGCGCTCACCGGATGGTCGTACACCTGCCCCGCCGGAATCGTGCCGGGCCAACTGACCACGAACGGGACGCGGATGCCGCCTTCGCTCAACATGCCCTTCTCGCCGTTCATCGGCGCGTTCAGCGAGCCGTCCCAGCCCGGACCAGCGCCGGGCAGATCCAGTTTGTGAATCTTCAAGGGCGCGCCGTTGTCGCCGATGAAAAAAATCAGCGTGTTCTTCTCGATGCCGAGTTCCTTGAGCGTGGCGGTGATCTTGCCGACGCCGTCATCCATGGCCGCGATCATCGCCAAGGCTTGGCGACGGCGTTCGGGCATCTCGCCGGGGAAGCGTTCGAGATAGGACTGCGGCGCGTCGAGCGGCACATGCGGCGCGCGGTAGGCGATGTATAAAAACAAGGGCGGCGCCGCGGCGGGCTGGGTTCCGACCGTCTGGCGGATAAAACCGTCGGCGGCCTGGCTGCAGGCGTCGATGTGGTAAAGCTTGTCCGTGTCCAAGGCCATCGGAACGGTCTCGCCCGCAAGGGTGATGTTGGCGAGGCAGGGGCGGTTCGCGTTTTTGTTGTACACCGCATGAAAGCCGTGCGTCGGGATATCCCCACCTTTACCCAAATGCCATTTGCCGAACTGCCCGGTTCGGTAGCCGACCGATTGCAGGCGTTCGCCGATGGTCACCTGCGCGTCGAACCCGGCCAGATCCTTGCCGTTGGACTCCACTCCAAACCGGTTTTGCGCCCGGCCGGCGAGCAGGCCGGCGCGCGACGGCACACACTGCGGCGCGGTCGAATAGCCGCTAGTCGCACGCACCCCGCTGGCCGCCAGCGCGTCGATGTGCGGCGTCTTCAGATCCTCGTAAATGTCGGCCGCGCCGATGTCGGGCCAGCCGTGGTCGTCGGTGTAGAACACGATGATGTTCGGCGCGGCCAGAAGTTCGGTGCTGCAAACGGACAGCAACAAGGCCGCGAAGACGATGCGCAACAACTGAGCCAGTTTCTTTGATCGATGGTTCATTTCGGTGCTCGATGGCAGACATGAAGGGAGACGAGCCGCAGTGGCTGTGGCACAAAGGTGCGCAACTAAAGCGCTTGGCAAAGGAACGGGACGGCTCTGAACGCATGACATGCCGACATTCTTTTGGGTTATTTGAAATATTTCAAATCTAAACATGGCTGGAGGGCGAGGGGCCTGCCGAGCCGGTACGATTGACGGCGACCGCGATTGGTTTGGACGTTGTTCGAGATTCGACGCGTTTGCTCCGGGATCACCGGCATTTGAAATTCTGCGCTCTTTCTTCTGCACTAACTCCAACCGGTTGGAAGCACGGTTGGTGCGATACCGGCTGGAAGCACGGTACTACCTTCGTATTGAAAATTATAACAGTTCAAATCTGATACATGGCTGGAGGGCGAGGGGCCTCCCGAGCCGGTGCGAGTGACGACGGCCGTGATTGGATTGGACCTTGTTCGGGGTTCGACGCGTTGGCTTTCGGATCACAGTGATTTGGGTTCCTTTAAAACGCGAATACAGCGTAGATCACCAAGACCACCGCGATCAACCCAAAGCCCACCGGCTTGGCCAACTTCCACGGGGTCAGATCGACCACCTTCGCGTCTTGTTGCACGTAGGCGGTTTCGCGTTGCATGAACATGCCGAGGACCGTTTGCAGGATCAGCAGTCCGGCGAATACCGCGCCCATAAAGTGGAAGCCCGAACCGAAGATGTTGCCGACGGTGTCCGCGCCCCAGAACGTGCCCCAGAGCATGATCACGAGTCCGAGAACGGCAGTGATGATCGCGCTCATGCCGTTGGCGCGGCGGTTGACCATGCCAAACAAAATGATCGCCAGCAGCGGGATGAAGTAGACGCCGTTGAGCCCTTGAAAGTAGCTGAAGATGTTGTCGCGGCCCATGAAGATCAGCGGCGCGCCAAGCGCCGCGAACAGCGCGACCGCGAGGCTGCAGACGCGTCCGGACCAGACTACTTGGCGCCCGGAAGCGTTCGGTAGGATCTTCTTGTACACCCCGAGCGAGAACAAGGTCGCGCTCGAGTTCAGCACCGAGTTGAACGAGGACAGAATCGATCCGACCACCACCGCCGCGAAGAACCCGGTTAGCGGCGCGGGCAAGACCAGGCGGACCAGCGAACCGTAGACCCGCGATCCGACGCGTTCGCCCTCGGCGTCCAGCAACCCCGCGTTGAACGCCCCGTTTGTGTTGGCGATGTACAGCGCCACGATGCCCGGCAGCACCAAGACGAGCGGCGCGAGAATCTTGAAGAAGGCCGCCATCAACACGCCCTTCTGTCCCTCGGCCAAGGTCTTCGCGCCAAAGGTCCGCTGAATGATTTGCTGATTGGTGCACCAGTAAAAAAAGTTGAGCAGCAACACGCCGGTGAACAGGGTCGGCCAATGTTCGTCCTCGCCCGCCGCGCCGAGCGACTGGAAGGCATCGGGGTTGTCGGTTTCGATCTTTGTGAACAGTTCGGAAAGGCTGCCCTCCCCGGCGGCGTAGGACAGACAAAACCAAGTCATCATCAAACCGCCGATCAACAGACCGATGCCGTTGAACATGTCCGAAACCGCCACCGCGCGAAGTCCGCCGAAGGTCGCATACGCCGAACCCACGAGCGCGATAAAGGCGACCACCAACCAGATCACCGCCGCGTCGGACATGCCGAGCAGTTCGGGCAAGTTGAGCATGTAGGCCAGCGCGCTGGCGCCGCTGAACAACACGAAGGGCAACAGGATCAACATGTAGGCGACAATAAAGGTGCCGGTGGTCAAGGCGCGCACGCCGCTGCCGTAGCGTTCCTCCAAAAACTGCGGGATGGTCGAGATGCCCGACTTGAGGTAGCGCGGCAAAAACACCAAGGCCATCACCACCAGCGACATGCCGGCAACCACCTCCCAGGCCATCACCGACAGACCGCGTCCGAACGCGCCGCCGTTCAGCCCGACCAGTTGTTCGGTCGACAGATTGGTGAGCAGCAGGGACCCTGCGATGACCGCCCAAGACAGGCTGCGTCCGGCGAGAAAAAATCCGTCCTCGGTGTGGGTGCTCTTGCCACGGGTGAACCACCACGTCGCCACCGCGACCAGTCCGGTGAACAGTAAAAAGGTCAGGATCGTAAGTGGCATGTGTGCCTCCAGGCGGTGAATGAACAAGGGCGATAACGCGGCAACCAATGGTGCAACCAAAGGAGCTGCGTCGATAGAAGTACGCGGTCAACGAACGGTTTCAAGCGTCTCTTTTCCGCCGGTTGAAGACAGGCATACAACAAAGAGGACGTTCTCTGAAAACGAAACAGAATGGCGATAGGTTTCGACGGAGCAAGGTTGTTTGAGAAGCATACGATCAGGTGAACGCGATGATTTCATCGGTTTCAACCCATTCCGGAGATCCAAGCGGGAAGAAAGAACGTGGACTTATCTGTCGAGAAAAGGGATTATTTAGGTCTCTTTCGCACTGGGAAAAACGGGGTCATATCGCGTGCAACGGCAAAAATCAGTTTTTCCTCGGGTATCGACTGGGCGGTCCATTCCAGCAACACGATATGACCGTCTGCCGCCCGAAACCGGTTTCGTAAGCGGACCGGTGTTCCGGCCCTCAAACTCTCCATCGCATCTTGGGTAACCTCATGATCATCCTCCTCGATGAAGGCCAAAATCGGGGAATCCAACAGTTCATCTTCGGAGTACCCGAGGACCCTTGCGAAATTTTGATTAATGCGCCGGTAGTAGCCGTCCATCCCGGCGATGCACATGATGTCCAGGGAAAGTTCAAAAAAGCGCTCGAGATCTGTCCGGCCGGTTTCGAACACCGCGTGTTGCAACGATGTCAGCGTTTTCGCCACCGCGATTGCATTTGGCGGTCGCCTGGCAGGATCGGGGTGTAAACAACTACGAGCCAAGCGGATCAGCACCGGATGGCCGTCGCATTCCTCCAGCAGTTGGAGCCGGTTCATCGGGAGAGCTAGGCTTGCTCGTTCGACTTGGCTGTCAGTGGTCTCTCCTTTCCGATGTTCCAAGGGGGGATGTCCTGTAAGCACCTCGAAGAGGATTGCTCCCAAGCCAAACACGTCGGTGCGCTGATCGGTGGCTCCACCTGTCGCCTGTTCCGGCGCCATATAGGAAGGCGTTCCCATCACGAGTCCATCGGTGTCATCCTGCGCGTCGTGGCCAAGCCGCCGTGCCAGTCCCCAATCTAAAACAAAGATCCTGCCGAATCCCCCCACCATGATATTTTCCGGCTTGAGATCGAGATGGATCACGTTCTGCGAGTGGGCATAGGCCACCGTGTTGCAAACATCGCACAATACTTGGATTAGACTGCTCCGCGTCATCGTCCCTTCACGGAGGAGATCGTCGAGATTTTTTCCATCGACGAATTTCATCACGATGAACGGGATCTGCTGACAATCAAAACCTTTGTCGTATACCGGCGGCACGCCATGATGATGCAACGACGCCATGACCTCAGCTTCACTGCGCAACCGTTGTTCCACGGCGCTGCCCAGCTCGATCCCACCAAGAACCTTCACCGCCACGCGACGGTTTAGCCGCTCGTCAATGGCTGCAAAAATCGTGGCCGTACCGCCTTGATTCACTCGGCGTTGAATGCGGTAACGACCCAAAATCAATTGGCCTACCTTGCCTGTATCCGTTCCTTTTCTTGTTAATTGAACGGTTGCCCCAGGGGCACCCTCTTTATTCATACCGCGACTAGTCATGGAATCCTCCTTGGGAACGCCAATATAATTCTTTTCAGATCGATTCTGTGTCTTTGGTTCGCACCAGAAGCAAACGAAACTTATGCTTTTTCCTAAAAAAATTTACGGCACGAGTCTCCGCAATTTGCCCCAGGGAGCTCCAGAAGGTCCATTTTTTACAAAAAGGCCGCTGTTTCCGAATGAGGCCGGTTGTCAGAACGCCCTCGACGCCAAACCGCTTCGTGGCCGGCAGGACAACTTTTGCCGACATCGCGGTTCATTTCTGCACGTCTAAACGCAGATGATAGATGATGCCACCGAACGCGTTCGGCACCTTGTAGTCGCCGACCGGTTGAACCAAATCCGAACCGATCTCAATCGAATCGCCCGGGGTCGCGGACAGCAACTTGCTCTTTCCAGTTGCGATCTCGGTGCCGTTCAGCCGGAGCGTCATGGTGCCGTTCTTGTCGAGTTTGGCTTCGACCCGGCTGCGTTCGCCGGACACCAGCGGGTCCGGCCCCGTCACCACCGAACGCTTCCAGTCCTCGGTCACCACAAACACCGGACGACGGTCATCGAGGTACAGCGCGTAGCCGGTTCGGTTGCCGCCGTGGGCAAAAATCACGCCGTCCGTTTCCGCTGGCTTGAGGTCGACCGTGGCAAGAATGCGCAGGCCGCTCTTTTTAACTTCCGGGGCCTTGGCGCGCGGCAGAGCCAGGTGGCTCCCCTTGCCGTTCAAAAACCACGTGTTGTTCTGGGTGACCAGTTCGTGGCCCTTGAGCGTGAGTTCGGACTTGCCGAATGGCCAGGTGATGTCCTCCACCTTGGGAGGCGGGACGGGCTTGCTCAACTTCACGCCCTCACCACCCACGCCCTTGTAACCAATCTCCGCCGCCCATTTCTGAACGTGCGCCCACATCGCGGCGGCGCGTTCGGGCTCGGCCTCAAACAGATTGTCTTGCTCGCCGGGGTCAGTTCTTAAATTGAACAAATGCGCGCTGCTGCCGTCCGGATTGACCAGGAATTTCCAATCGCCATCGCGCATCGCAAACGACGGACTGCGAAACGCTTTCTTGCCCGGCATCAGCTTCGCGTGCGGCGCGCCGTACTGCCAGAACACCGGCGCCGAACGCGCCGAGGGCTTGCCAATCAAGACATCGCCGCGGTCGACGCCATCGGGGGCGGGATGCGCCGCCGCGCCAGCAAAGCGACGCAGGGTCGGGGCCAGATCAATCGCCGCCACCACGCTTTCTTTGTCGACCACGCCCGCCGGGATCGTGCCTTTCCAGCGCGCGATGAACGGCATGCGGATGCCGCCTTCGAACAGCGACCATTTGCGTCCGAAGAACGGACCCGTGAAGCCGGGCGGATCGAAGCCTTGCCCGTAATACTTCGGCCAGTCGGTCGGGCCGTTGTCGCTGGTGAACAGAATCAGCGTGTTCTCGCCCAAGCCGAGTTCGTCGACCGTGTCGATCACCCGGCCAAGCTGCCGGTCCATCTCCTCCAACACCGCGAAGAACTTTTGTTCGTAGTGGTTGTCGGTAGCCTCTTTCCACTTTTCATCGGTGCCCGGCACCGGCACGTGCGCGTCGTGCACGTCGTTCGGAAACAGGCGCAGATAAAACGGACGTCCCGCCTGCTTCTGGCGTTTGATGAAGTCGATGCTCCGATCGGCGTAAATTTCGGTCAGCTTGTGCTTGGGCACCACCGTTTGCTGGTACTCCCCGTGGATGTCCTCGAACGTCCCCGACTTGTAGCGTTTCTCGTTGAACATTAGCTTGTCGCCCATGCCCTCGAAGCACACCAGCGACTCGTCCATGCCGTAAGCCTGCGGCCGCGGTGCCTCGTCGATGTCGCGTCCGCCGCCCATGTGCCACTTGCCGAAATGCGCGGTCGCGTAGCCGACCGCTTTCAAGGCCTTGGCGGTGGTCGGCGACTCCGGATCGAGAAAGTGGCGCATGCCGCGCGACTCGTTCGCGGCGCGGCTCGCGAGGTACGAGTGAATGCCCCAGCGTCCTTGGTATTGCCCAGTGGTCAGCGCGGTGCGCGACGCCGAACAGATCGGCGAGTTCACATAGAAATTCTCCAGCTTGATCCCCTCCGCCGCCAGCTTGTCGATGTGCGGCGTCTTCACGTGCGGATTACCGAAACAGGCCGGGTCGGCGAAGCCCATGTCGTCGATGAAGAAGATGACGATGTTGGGCTTGGTCGCGGGTTCGGCGAAAACGCCGAGTGGAACCAGGACAGAAAATCCGAACAGGAGAGAGACAAATCGAAACGAGGCGGGGATCTTCATCGCTGAAATTCTCCATCAAAACCGAGCCCGACTCAATACCGGATCGACAAAACCGGAACCTGCTACTGCGGATAGTCGCTCAAGAACCCGCGCCATGCCGACGCGCCAAACGCGCGCACTTGTTCGGCGATCAACTGCTGGCCTTCGTAATCGCCCGCTTCTTGATACGCGCCGTTGAGCCAGTACCAGATTTCCCGGTCGGCGCCATTGTTGGCGGCGGAGCGTTCGAGATCGGTGAGGGCATTGGTCATCGCCTCGGCCATTTTGCCGCGCGGCACTTCGCCCCGGTTGATCTTGCGCCAGCGTTGCACGCCGCGGGTTTTCAAGCGCCCGGCGAGGGCGGTGCGATAGCCAATCAATTTTGGGTGGTGGGGCAAGGCGCGCGCGGCTTGCGCCCAGGACTCGTGGGCGGCATCGAGGTCACCCCGTTCGAACTGGACCAGGCCAAGGTTCATCCGCGGAAACGGGTCGTCCGCCCAAATTTCCGTGGCCCGAACCAAAGCGGTCTCTGCCTCGTCCAGCAATTCCTCCTGCGCCTCCGGTTCGGCGCCTTCCGCCCGCGCACGCACAAAGCGATCGAACAATTTGGCGCCGGCGTTGCCCTGAACCACCACCGAGTTCGGCGCTTTGTCGACGTCGGCAATATACAAGGTCTCCATGTCGCTCCAGTCCTTCGCCCGGTCAAAGGCGAGGTAGCCGAACAGGCCGGCGATCAGCACGGTCACGACAAACAGCGGGTTGCTCTTCGAACGCGACACCGCCCAGCCAACCACGCCGCAGAAGCCGAGCGAGGCGTGGAAGGCGAGTCGTTCGGCGACCACATTGGCCACACTGAACGCGAGATTGGACACCAGAAACAGGCAGCCGAGCATGAACAACAACAGGAAGCCGACCGGATGCCTGCGCGCCTGCGCCGAGAACGCAACGAACGCGATCAGCAACAGCACCACTCCGGACACCAAGGGTTTCCAGTGGGTGAAATCGACGAAGGGCAAGTGCTCGAACGAGTAACTGTAGATCAACGGGTTCGGCACCACCATCAGTTTGAGATAGGTCCCGAGCGCGGCGATTTTGCTGGCGAACGCGGTGAGCGGATCGTCGACGGCGGCGTAGGCGTTCATCGCCAAGTCCGAACTCGCCCCAAGCTGCAACGGTACAAAGGTGAAGCGCACCCACAGATAGCCACCCACGGCCAGCGCCACCAAGATCCACTGGGTCCAGAAGCGCCAAGCCTTGGTCGGCTGAACCCAAAAGAGCAGCGGCAGCAGGATCGGCAACAGGATCGCGTACTCCTTGCTGAACAATGCCAGCACCGCAAAGATCGTGCACAGGAAGAGGTGCCGGAAGGCGGTGCTCAGCGCGAGCATCAGAAACAACAGCGAGAGCAGTTCGTCGCGGCTTTTGATATTGGCCACCACCTCGGCATGCAGCGGATGCACCGCAAAAAACAACATGCCGAAGGCGGCCGGCCAAGGGTTGCGTCCGAAGAGGCGACGCAAAAACCAATACCCAGCCAGCACGACGAGAATATACAGAATAATGTTGCCGACATGGCCGACCACCGGCGGGGCAATCTTGCCGGGATACTCGCGGATGCGGTCGCCGAGTTTGTCCGCATCCAGTTCGCTGGGCGGCTTGCCGGCGACCTCGGCCTCAAGCGCGAAAGTCACCTGCGACAACGGCCGATAGCGTCCGCCGGTCATCGTGTTCTTCTCGCCGGTGTCCTCGTACAAACTCACGAAGGCGTCGTTCTTCATGATGGCCGGGATGCCTTCCACGCCCTTCATCACGTAGCGGTGTTCGGTGATGACCAAACGGTCATCGAGCACGTAGCCGTGGAAGGCCGTATGGAGATAGAGGCCGCCGGCCACCACCGCCAGCACCAGGCAGACCCAGCGATCGAGTCCGCCGACGGTCAGCCAGGGTTTGTTATGGTACTTGCGTTTGATCACGGAGACACTTTTTGCGAGGAACTAAGAGCCAGATGGCCAGGATGCAAGCCCGCGGGGCGAAGGTTTCGGCAATCCGTGCCACCAACGGACGGATACCTCAGCGTTCGGGGCGGTCCGCAGGTTGGCCGAACCTTGCCATACTGTGGCAGGACCTTGCCACGCTATGGCAAAGGTTTGCCATAACCGAAAATCGGTCGCGCCAGCCTCCACCAGTATCAACGAAAGCACGTCTTGTTGGTGGCGCTTTGATCTGGTTTTATACAGGGTACCTTCATGCGAGTTATTCGATACCGAACTCAAACATCGCTGCGAACAGCTCCTCATTCACGTTTCCTCACTGGGGTCAAAGTGGTTGGCCCCCTCTGCATCTGGGTTGCAACGATGCTCAGGTGCGTCAAGCTCCTCGCAAATCCACTGCACACGCTTCTCCCATATTCAGGGGGCCACCCCCTGTGTGCGCAGCGAACGCCCCCCCTGTGATCGTAGCGAACGAGTCGCGACTAGGAGTGATGGGTTTGCGGCCTTGAGGTCATTCACCCCCGCTTGAGTCGCTTGGGTTTGGAAGAGTGTAAGCTGCTGCAAGGAGGTAATGCCCTTGAGGTGCTCCAAACCGGAGTCGGTCACTATGGTGTCATGGAGGAAAAGCAGCCGTAAGTCTGTTAGCCCCTTGAGGTGTTCCAAGCCCGCGTCGGTTACTAGGGTGCCGTGGAGGCTAAGGTTTTGGAGGCTGGTGATGCCTTTGAGCGCGTGCTCCGTGTTTTTCCGCGGTCCGCCATGTTCCATGTTCAATCTTCCGTCTTCGTCTCCCGTGGCCTGCGTTTGAAATTTGAAATTCGAAATTTGAAATCCGACCACCGTTTATTGATCCCGAACCACACCCCCGGCGATGGTGAACCGATGGTCCGCCAAGCGTTCGGCCTCGGCGGGATTGTGGGTGATATGCAGAACGGTAATCCGCTGCGAACGCGCCAGCGACTGGATCAAACCGCACATGTCCTCGTGCGTTTCCGCGTCGAGCGCGCTCAGGGGTTCGTCGAGACAGAGCACCCGCGGACGCGCCGCGAGCGCGCGTCCGAGGGCTACACGTTGGCGTTCGCCGCCGCTCAGGTTGTCCGTCGAACGATCCATCAGTTGATCAAGACCGAGCGCCTGACTCAATTCCTCGACAATGCTCACGTCCATGCCTTTCACCTTCGGCGCGAAGGCCAAATTTCCGCGCACCGACAAATGCGAAAACAACGCGACATCCTGCGGCACAAAGCCAATGCCGCGCGCAGCCGGAGGCAGATTGGTCACGTCTTCGCCGTCGACCAAAATGCGTCCGCCAAGCGCCGGCTTGAGTCCGCAAATGGTTTCCAGCAGCGTCGTTTTGCCGCAGCCGCTGCGCCCCATGAGCACCGCGTACGCACCACTTGGCACCGCCAGGTCAACGTTAGCCAATCGGAACGCCGCCGGTCCTCTACCTGCGGCAACCGTCAAATTGCGTAGTTCAATCATGGCTCAGACCCCAAGCCTCCGGCTGCCGAACACGCGCACCAAAACGAGTACCACCAAGGCCACTGCCACCATCAACAAAGACACCACCACCGCGCCTTCGATGTTGCCGATGCTGATCTCCAGAAACACCGTCGTGCTCATCACCTCGGTGCGGCCGCGGGTCGCCCCGGCGAACACCAGAATGGGTCCGAACTCGCCGAGGGCGCGCGCCCAAGCCAAAGTCCCTGCGGTCAAAATACCGCGCCAAGACTCCGGCACCACCACCCGCCAGAACGCCTGCGCCCGCG
>Ga0209828_1003165_pt1 | contig 12846 bp, 15 predicted proteins | sample MaitaG_FD_187429 | JGI IMG/M metagenome (GOLD analysis project Ga0209828, IMG submission 187429) | Marine algal microbial communities from Maine, USA - Maine_Asex2 metaG (SPAdes) (version 2) | ecosystem: Host-associated > Algae > Red algae > Unclassified | place: Maine, USA | collected 2015-01-05 | reverse complement strand
AGTTAAGCCAAAAAGCTAAAGATAGTTTAGCGAGTTGGAGTTACGACCCTCAGTTTGGCGCCCGGCCGATGAAGCGAGTAATTCATAAGGAGTTGGTGAATGCTTTGAGTAAAGAAATTTTAAGTGGTTCGGTTGAGAAAGGTAAGGTTATTTTTGTTGATGCGCAGGACGGGCGGTTGGTTTTTGGTAATGTTGGCGAGGTGAAGTTGGTTGGGTAGACGTTAGATAACAGAAGTCAGATGCGAGATGTCAGAGGTTCGGCATCATTTATTTTGGAGATAATTTTTTAAGGTGGCATCTTTTTTGAGAGACACCATAGTTTTTACTCAAAATAGAACACATAACATTTTTGTAAATTAAGTAAAATTAGTTACATTTGTTCAATTAAAAGCAGAACAAAAAATAATGCAGTAACATAAAAACTCACTTAAAATGAACAAATTCGGAGGAGACTGGACAGAAGCAAAAATTGAAATTTTGGTGGAGTATGCAAAGGCATATCTAACCATAATGAATATTTACGCCGACAAGTTTAATTGGAAGCTGCTTTATTTTGATGGGTTTGCTGGAAGTGGTTTTATCACGAAAGGTAATGATGAAAATAGAAAAGTAATTGTTGGCGCAGCAAAAAGGATACTCGAAATAGAACAGCCAAGACCCTTCGATATGTATTATTTTGTGGAAAAAATAGCTGAAAATGCAGAAGAGTTAATTAATAAAGTTGTAGCAAATTATACTGGAAAAAATATTCACGTTGTAGAAACAGATTGTAACGAAAAAATTCTTTCGATGAGTACTTTCCTCAAATCAAATGAAGGTAAACGATACAAAGTTTTGGCATACATTGATCCTTGTGGGATGCAGTTAAACTGGAAATCTTTAGAAGCCTTAAATGAGTTAAGTATAGATGCATGGATATTGGTTCCAACAGGTATGGGCGTAAACAGGTTACTCAAAAAAGATGGAATAATTTCTGACGCTTGGATTGAAAAATTAGAAATCTTTCTTGGAATGCCAAAGGATGAAATTATGGATTATTTCTATGCTCAAAAGGTCGTTCCTACATTGTTTGGCGATGAAGTTAATGTGAGTAAAGAAGACAAAGCAATTGAAAAATCAGCTGAGTTATATCAATCAAGATTAAAAGAGTTGTTTAAGTTTGTAACAAATCCTTATGTGCTAAAAAACAAATCAAACTCAATTATGTTTCACCTGTATATGGTTTCGAATAATAAAAGTGCCTTAAATATTGCTAACGACATTATAAAAAAATATAGTAAAGAATAATGGCACAATCAACAATAGAGTGGACGCAAATGACATGGAATCCTACAACAGGATGCACTAAGTTATCGCAGGGATGTAAATTTTGCTATGCAGAAATTATGTCGAGGCGATTGCAATTGATGGGCGTTGATAAATATAAGGATAATTTCAAAGTGAGAATTCATCCTAAGACCTTAAAAATACCCTATACTTGGAAAAAATCAAAAGTTGTGTTTGTTAACTCTATGAGTGATTTGTTTCACGAAAAAATTCCTGAATCGTATATTAAAAAAGTGTTTAAGGTGATGAATGAAAATCCACAACATATTTTTCAAGTATTAACTAAAAGAGCAGAAAGATTATTTGCCATTGAAGAACAATTAAATTGGACATCTAATATTTGGATGGGCGTTTCTGTTGAAGAAAAAAAAGTAGAATCGCGGATTGACTTTTTAAGAAATACTCAGGCTGCCATAAAATTTTTATCATTAGAACCTTTAATAGATGCTTTGCCAAATTTGAATTTACATAATATTGATTGGGTAATTGTTGGTGGTGAAAGTGGGCATAGACCAAGAAAAATGGAAAAAGATTGGGTAATTGATATAAAGAACCAATGTGAAAAATCAGAAGTGTCTTTCTTCTTTAAACAATGGGGTGGAACTAACAAAAAGAAAGCTGGCAGAATGTTGGAGGGACAGACTTGGGATGAAATGCCAAAGTATCAGAATGAAGCGTTAATCTCTTAATCATAATTGAAACCTACTTTTTACAAATGAACAGACTGATATTACTTGGAAATGGCTTTGATTTAGCACTTAATTTGCCTATGAGTTATTTGGATTTAAATTTGTCACCAAAATTGATCAAAATCTTTATCTGTGGGTAACGAGTCATTTAAATTGTTTATTTTTGTAGGATAATTTTATTAATTTAAATAGTCATTCGCCAATGAAACGCTTACTCGAAATAAATGACAATAAAGCCGGTTTCTTTTTGGAAGTATTAAAGCATTTTTCTTTTATTAAAAGTGCAACGCCAATTACTGAAGCCAAAGCCAACTTGATGCAAGATATAAAAGAAGCTGTTGATGAATTGAACTTAGTTAAAGCCGGTAAATTAAATGCCCGCAATGCAGAAGAATTAATTGATGAGTTATAGTGTTTTAACTATTCCTAAATTTGAGAAAAACTTAAACCGGCTGGTCAAGCAAAACCTTACTCTTAAAGAATTGGAAGGATTATTAAGTTATATTAATTTACTAAATTGTAATTAGCATTATGGATTTAAGATTAGAAAAATTAGAATTAATTAAACAAATACTGTCTACAGAAAGCGTGGAGGTAATTAACGAAGTAAAGGCTTTATTAAACCAAGACGTTAAGCCAGCTTTAACTGAGGCACATTACAAAATACTGGAAGAACGGGATGCAAATTTAAATAAAAACGAATTGTTGACTTGGGAGGAGGTTAAAGCAAATGCAAGGGCTGCAAAAAATTGAAGTACAGTGTCTACATAACTAATGAAGCGAATCAAGAGATAATTGAGGCATACCTATATTACGAGCATAAACAAACTGGTTTAGGTGAACGATTTTTGAATATTGTTGAGCAATTTTACTATAGAATTGCAGAGAATCCATTTCAGTTTCCATCTTATAGAAAACCATTTAGGAAGCCTATATTATTAAATTCCCTTACCTTATCGTATTCAAGGTTTTAGAAAACGAAGTTATTATACAAGCTGTATTTCACGCAAAAAGAGACCCCGAAAATAAATACTAATTGTGCATCTGGCTTATTAAAAATAATACCCTTGTCACCACTTTTAGGTTTTCTTATTCCAAACTAAGAAAATAGTTTAGTATATCCATTTTGTATTTATTCAATTATTTATTAATTTAGTGTCTTATCTAACTAAACTAAATGAGCGCAACCGAACAATCTGAAAAAAGCTTATTAAAAGACATACTACCAAAGGGCTTATTATCCTTAGCTCAATATTTATTATTAATTTTCGGAGGTGTAGGTGCTGTGGTCTCTCTTTTTGGAGATTACAGCGATGGTGGTGATTTATTAGGCGATTTGTTTTTCAACAGAGCCTTATATATAGTTTCAATTTTACATTTAGTGCTTGTAGTGTTGGTGATTTTTCCTGGCAGACTTAGGATTAATGATTTCTATGATTTTCGAAAGGAATACAGGGAGCAAAATAAAAACAAACAAATAGAAATTAATGAGCAAAAATATATATTCGATACAAGTCGGAAGTTCATTAAATATTGGACTTATATCTGGATGTCTTGGGGTGCATTATATACCATATTATTTTTAGATGAACTTTGGAAACAAAATATGCCCGTTCTCTCCTCAGAGGCCAAAAATGAAATTCATATTGTAAATATTGTTATTGATTTTTTAATGAGGTTTGCCAATAATGCCGGTACTTATTTTATGATACTTTTAGCAATTACTTTAACCCCAAGTACAAAGCTTCAAAAGCTCAGGGATGAATGTTCATTTTTCAAAACTAATTACGGGTGGATTTTTATTGTGTTACTTGACTTGTTCGCTATAGCTTTTATTCTTAAAATATCTAATCTGAACATTAAAGAAACTGGAGAAATATTATCAAACATTTACGGTGTTTTCGCAGCTACCTTTTTAGCTATGATAGCTGGCAGATTAGATAGTTATCACTTTAACGCAAAACCAAACTGGGCTTATGTTTTGTTTATATATGCCGCATTACAAGCATCTTTTCCATTTTATACTGACGAAGGGTTTAGCGAAGTTAAAATTACTGTTGCTTATACAGCCTTTACACTCAAAGGGCTTTTTTATGTATTTGTAATGAAACAGTTTGAAAGTTGGCGGATGTACTACTACCTGTCTGATTATTATGGCAAAACATCTTGGTTTACTAAAAACAAATAAATGATAGGAAATATATTATGTATTGATTGGATTAAGCCTTTAATTTTTGGATTAAATTTCTCGCTTGGGATTATAGCGTTAGCTCTCCTTTTAAAATGTCTTTTAAAAAAAACATTATTAATTAAATTATCAAAAGAAATAAAAAATTATAAATATAGAATCAAAAAGCTTAATGATGCAAAGAGTCATTTAAAATCATTAAAAGAAAATAGAATAATTCAAAACCATATAAAAGAGATAGATAAACTAATAAATGTAACCAAAAATGAATATCAAAATAGTGAAATTGAAGAGTTAAAAACAAAGTATTTAAAAGAATATAAGGAAGAAAAAAAAATTACCTTATTTAAAGGATATTATCCGACCGAATCTTTAGTTAATAGCTTTTTACCAAATTTTAGAAGGTATTGGTGGAGCATTATAGTTTTATACTTTTTTCTGTTTTTGCAATTTTGTTGCGATGAAAAACACAAAGAAGAAATATCGTTAAAAAAAGAAATAACAACCTATGTAAATCTTGAAAGTAAAAAAGGAGTAGAATGGAAAAAGGAGTATGAAAAAAAATTAGTTAAACTCGACACAACAAACATAAATAGTTTTAAAGCTAAACCTGTAAATATTGATTCATTTATTCAGAAAGGATTGAAATTACTTCAAAATGATACTATATTAAATCCTGATTCTATTATAGATAATATTTTTAAATCTAAATTTAAACAAACAAATGATAGCTTATCATCAAAAGAAAAAAGTGACTTTTTAAAGCTTAAAAAATGTTTTGGAGTTGATACAAGTGAATATTCAAAGTTTAAGAAAAAAAATAGACGTTGTATTAACTTAGTAGGAGATTCAATTCGGGAATCTATTATTAATGAAGTTGAATCCACATTTACGCACACTTATAAATACCATAATTTAAAATTAAAAATAAAACGTGGTGATGCATTTAAAAAGGACACCTTGTTAATTGAAAAACGTCAAGTTAACAGGTATAGCGATGATTTATCAAAATATACATTTAATTGGCTAACTAATTCGGTAAATACCTTGAGCGGCTTGTGTTTATATTTGTGCTATTTGGCACTTTTATTAGCTACTCAAGAGAAAGATGACAAAAAGCACGTTGAGATATCGAGGTCGTATAAAAGTGGTGGTATTTACTTATTTGTAGGTTTAATTATTATTGATTTTTTGGTTAGCATAATTGATTACTATTCAGCCATTGACCATAAACAGCTGCTTATGTTTTTAAGCTATTTTTCTGGTTTGGCATCATCTTTTACTGTATTTTTATTAGCAGGTAAGTTAGATAGTAGGTTGCTTAAAGCAGGTAATTATTACTTACTTATTATATGTCTATATGTATATGGGGCAATTCAACCTTTATTCTTTATATTTTCTGATGGCAATGATGAAGCAATAGCAGCATTGATGTCTATAGCATTCGTGCTTAAGTTTTTGTTATTATGGTTGTTTTGTTATCTAATAAAAAGCAACAAGCTGCTATTTTTCGTATATGAATTGAGGCATCTTTATAACAGTCAAGAAAATGAATTCAAAAATATAGAAGACTTAAAAGAAGAATATGAACAGAAAAAAGAATCTAAAATTAATAAATCATAAAAAAGAATTATGGGTAAAAAATCAACTAAGCATATAAACGAAATTATGAACAGCCATGTTGCAAAACATGTAAATACACAAGCAGTTAATGAAACAAAAGAACTACTTGAATTAGGGAAAAGTCAAATTTATATTGAGGATGATGCTTCTATTGCCAATCCATATTCTTTATTAGGTAGGGTTTTAGTAGAAAGTGGTTTCGGTGAAGATAAAGAGTATCATTTTCATACGTTTCCTATACCAATTGATGTAGATGAAAAATCTAAACTAAGGCAACCATTAAAAACTAAATCTTTTGTAGTAGATAAAAAACTAAGCTCAAGCATTCGATTTTTAAATTTTCTGAATTCTCAATTGGACACAGAATCTTTATTTAGCGTTATCGTTTTTACTCAAGCGGTTGGTTTGGTTGATGACAGGAAAGCAAGTTATCAACCTTCAATTATAGAATGGATAACGGCTAATCAACAATACGAAGGTTATCAAGAAAGCAATCACCGTATAGTAACCGGTTTTGTTCAAAAAAATATCATCAGGAAAAAGTATAAAAAATTCGATATTAAAAACAAAGGTGGTGCGTATGGCATCAACTTTAACGGTAATTTATACACCAGTACCGAAGATTATTCATTAGATATTAGGTTTGGCTTAACGGTTCGAACACTTCCTAAATTGCCCACTACAAAAACTTTATCCTCGGCTTTTGAAAACATTGAGCTTGAAGAGTATGTTGCGGATAAAGAAATCAACATTAAAGTTAATGCTTGAAATATTAACTGATAAAGTAATAGCATCAGTTTATAATCTTTATTTGCAGGCAATGTTCTTCCTAATTTCACAAAATCATTTTTCATTGAATGATAATAATTATTCAACGAATTGATATATTTACTATCCGCAAGATCACAACAATTACCTAATGTAAATACAATTCCAATAATGGCAGGATTTTCAATTGCACCTCTTTTCAATTTATCTTCCGCCCAAATTTTGGCTCTTTCTAAATTGTTTTCCCAAACATAAAAACCATTACCCAACCAATCGTAAGGATTTTTACTTATATTAACATCAAGCGGATTGGTTAATAATGAGTGAGCAACAGACTCGTCGCAACCATGAAAGCCAATTAACAGATTGGGTTTTACATCATACATTTAATGCTTATCAACAAAAATTTTAGAGAGAATTTTGTAGGGTTTCTTAAAATTGCCTTTAGGTGTCAAAATTTTTGCACCGACTAAATTTCTTAGAGCAGATTCCCGGGTTCTAACTTGTCTTTTAAGTGCTGTAGCGTATTGCTCAAATTCTTGAAATTCTTTGTCAGTCATACATTTACTTTTTCATTTATAAAGTCAAATTTACAAAAATTAGTTTCAAATAGCAATATTACTTTAACATACAGTTCCAATCATAATTGCTTTAATGCTACATTATATGTCTTTCTAAGTGTTCAATGCAGACCTCCAAAAATTAATTCATCAATCAAGCTGCGATAAAAATTCTTCTAAAGGCTCAGTAACATCCAATTCTGCGGCTTTTTTGTAGAAGGCATCTTTTTCAATAGGCTTGTAGTTTTAATCATTTCATCAATAGAATATGAATTTTTAACAGGCTTGATAGCTGCCCAAATATCCAAATCTTTTGAAACTGCTTTATTGACTTTTGCCTTATTCTCATTAGTGTCTTGTTTTTTTTGATGAAGCACATCTTCTAAATGCACCACTACTTCTTCATCTTGTAGCTTCAAAAATTCTTGTACAAATAATATTTTTCTTGATTGTAAATCCATATTCTATTTGTAAAGTTAATAACCATTTTGATTATTGGTAATGGTCTCATTTTACTTTAGCAGAAAAAACATTTTTATAGATGCGCAAGATGGGCTGATGGGTGTTGGGTGTTGGGTGTTTGGTAATGTTGAGGAAGGAAAATTGGTGGGATAAAAAAAAGCTGACACCTTTATAAAGATGTCAGCTTTGTTATGCTTTAAAAGAAACGAAATGTTATGCGTTCATTCTTTTTGAATTGTTATTTGCACCTCTGCTAACTCCACTATATCTCCTACTCGTAATTTATTTCCTTTTCTAAATTCTTGTAGGCCATTCACTTTCACCAAACCATCTTCTACCATCAGTTTTGCTTGCCCCCCACTTTGGGCAACATTCATCAATTTTAAAAGTTTTACCAATTCAATAAAATCGTTTGTTGGCCTTAATTTAAATATTTCCTTTTTCATTATTTCTTACCATAAAGATAAATTTAAAACAGGCCGCTGCAAAATATTTGTCGCCTATTTTTAAGCCCTTACTCACAGTTTTCAATATAAGCACTAAAATTAGTAAGTGGTGGCGAACTAAAACCGTTTTCTAATTGAATCAACTGCCCAGCTTTGTAAATTTCATTAGTGGTACTGTTGCTAAGGTTAGCAGAAGATTGCAACGTTTGGTAAGCTTGATGGAAATTAATACCGTTCTGATGAAAAAACAAACTTAAATTATTAGAAGATGGTGAGTAGCTTGTGGCCTGTTCTGCCATTGGAATAAAACTTGTTTCTACCCTATCGACATCACTACTAGAAGCGGCTACATTAATAGCTCCTGTAATATTACCCAATAAATATTTTTGAACTGACAGCGCTACCATATATTTTGAAGTAGTAATATTTACTGCTCCTAAAGGTAACCAATCCCAACTAACACCATCGCCTTGATATACAAACAAGTCGCCTTCTTCAATTAAATAATTAAAGCCAGTTAACGACCAATTGCTATCCGTATATTCATTACTACCAACGGCATCATTATCTGTATCAATAAATATTAGCTGATGCACATCCATATTACCTTCTAACAAAATATATAAAGATTCTGAACCATCAGAAATTTTAATGGATTGCAAATTGCCATCAGTATTTTGGGTGTTTTTGGCGGCATCATTTATGTTGAGCCACTGATCTACATCTCCATTTATAGTTAAACAAGCCGACTTAATGTTACAAACATCTTTAGTGCCTAATAAATAATTTAAGCCAGCATTACTTTGTGGTATCGCACCAGTTTCGTGATAATCGGCATTTAAACTGGCAGCCGCAAAACCGATACTCGTTGAAAGGTTAGTCAATTGATTTTTTTGAACCGAAACTTCCAACACATTATTCGTAGTGGATTGACTAACCGTTCCAATAGGCGACCAACTCCAAATTGTGCCATCTCCATTATACACAAACAATTCATCGTTTTCAATTAAATAGTTAAAGCCAGTATATTCCCATTGGCTTTGGCTGTAGCGATTTAAAGTTGTATTGTTCACATCGGAGTTGATATATATTTGATTATTTACATCCAATCCGCCTTCTATATAAAACAAAATTTCATTACTATTGTCAGCCACTTTAACGTGGGTTAAACTGCCAGTTCTTGCAAAACCATAAGTATTCATTGCATTCCATTCAGCAGGGTTTCCATCTATACTCATACAATTGCTGTTAGATTGTTTGTTGGTATTACGCTCCGTTTTTAACACCGTTGATGATTCTAATTGATATTTTGTATTAGAAAGAACAGGCTCACTATCGCTCTCCGTTTTTTGAACTGCACCACAAGAGTTATTACTATTTAAAGTGTAGCTAATATTTGCATTAGCAGTAGCAGGTAATTTACCTGCAGACAACCAATTAGAGTTATAATAATAAGCCGCCACTTTTATGGTAGCACCTAGCGATCCTTGAAAAATAGACTTTGATATTTTCATTTCTAATGCAGTATTGTTTCCGTAGTTTCTAAGCGCATCTCCCACATATTCCCAGTTCCAACTGTTGCCATCTCCAATATATTTGTACAAGGTGTTAAACTCCATCATATAATTAAATCCGTTACTGGGCCAATCGGTTCCTTTAAATTCGTTGCTTCCTGTAGCGTCATTATCTGTATCAAAAAATATTTGTGGAGTATGATTGTTTATACTTAAACTTCCTTCAATTAACAAAAATAAGTCTTGTGCATTATCGGCTACTTTTAGTTTATTTAAAGTACCTGAGTTTGAATAAGCGGTGCTTAAACTTTGCCATTCGCTAGCATTACCATCAATTAAAATACAAACATCTGGCGCAACACAAGGGTTAGATGAAAATGGTTGATACGCTGCACCAAGGTTTCCAGTTGGTAAAAAGGCGCTTCCATTCCAATTTGCATCTAAAAGTATTAACCGCTATATTTATGTTTGAATTAGAAAGACTTCCTAATAAATTTTTGGAAACCAGTAATTCTAAGCCATTATTTTCAAAGGCTTGTAGCTGTCCAATTTCAGTCCAAACCCAATCCCACGAATTAGCAGAAACGTACTTGAATATAGTGCCATTTTCCAACATATAATTGAAACCTGTTTGTGGCCAATTGCTACTTAAATATTCATTATCGTTATTGTTTACTTTTTGTGCATTACCATCTGTATCTAAAAATATTTGATAATGATCTTTAAGTGTACCAGATAAATAGATGTAGATTTTATTACTATCGTCTGCAACTTTCATTACACTTAACTCAGCATTGTTGGCGCTACTTGCTTCAACAATACCTTGCCAATCGGCAAAATTACCATCTATACCAATACAGTTACTGCTAACTGGTGGCTCCGGTTGTGGTGGTGTATTTTGTATGCTAATGGTATGGTTTAAATTATTATATCCTGTGTTGGCATCCCACATATTTGTATTGGCTAAACGAATGCAATACGCCGGGTTATTTCTAACACTTTCTATGCTTTGGTTTTGTTTAGACAAATCAGCAATATGCAAATACATACTATAATCACCCACACTAATATTTGTTGGCATAGTAAATCTTAAACTCAAATTATGACTGCCACTTCTCCAAGTTCTAACATCTGCCTTATCTCCATAAACTTCAATTGGTGCTAAATAATTATTAGTTGAATTATTTTTTAAGAGCATAAATAATTTACGTTCATTAAAAGGTGCAGCAAAACCTTTGTTCTCTAAATTTAAACTAAAGTTGACTACATCACCTTTTTGGGCCGCATCTTGAAATTGCCCATTATTTAAAACAAAGCGATAACCGAGGCGGGTTTTTACTTCATATATACAGCCACCATCAGCCCAATCATTATTCACCACATAACTGTAGGCACTATTTAAAAAAGAATAGTTCATTTGCTCCATTTCTTTAACTGCTCCTCCATTTACTATGCAATCATTTTCGGCATAAGAAGCTGCATCAGACTGCGAACCACCACAAGTTTCTCCCCCTACCGCAACAAAATCACCTGTATTATCCGCATATTCCCTAAGTTCTTCTTTTGTTAGTGTAGGGTTACTGTTGTAATCTGAATAAGTACCTACATCATCTGCTGAAGACAAAAAGCAATCATTTTGAAAACCAATACGATTGGCATATTCTGAATGTCTTTGTAAAAATAGTTGTCGCATTTGTGGATATCTTACTTGTACCATTCTACTATCGGGTACAGCATCTAATAATTTTTTTAATACCCGAAAACGAGCGCTCCAATTCTTACCTGTTAAATAGGCAGGTTGACCATTGGTTTGACCTGAAGCGTCTCCAAAATAATCAGAATAGTATTGCTCCCCCCAAATACCAATAAAACCTTGTTGAACCAACATAATAACATCTTCGTAATCTTTTAAAGTCTCTTCTAAATTTTCAATGTGTCTTATTATTGTTGACTCGTTTGAATCTCCATAAGGTGGACAAATTCCGTGAGCACAATTACCAGAGTTTGGTTGTAATATATAAGAAAACCGTACAATTACTCTAACACCAGCATTTCTTGCTACATCTAAATCATTTCTAATTTTTGATATAAAGGCAGGCGAAATTGATTTTATAGTAGCGGTATCATTAGGGTTAGTTTTAAAATCATCTAACACCCAATGGCGTAAAATAACACTATTGTTTACAGAATAGGCTGCGTCAATAGTTCCTTGCGAATCCCATTGTGCATCAGGCTGAAACGGAGTCCCAGTTCTTCTTTGGTCTAATAAATCTTGGTCGAGTGCATTATAAGCATCATTTGGAGCAACCCAACCTTCACTATCATACGGATAGTAAAATCCACGATCAGGATTCATAAAATCATCATCAGATTCGCTATAGGTTACATTTTGAGCAAAGCCTTGAAAAGCGATTGCAAAAAATAAAATTAGTGTAGTTACCAACTGGTTAATTTTCAGTTGGGTTAAAAATTTCTCTTTCATGTTTGTAAAATTGATTAATTAATTAATAATGTTTGCGGATGGCTTTAAAAATGGTTTTTTAGAAACGAAACGGTTGCCGCTCGAATAAATTTTTGATCTTCTTCCGATAGCTAACAAGATGTCGGAACTATTTTTCTGGCTTCGCGCTGCCGTATTATACGGTCTAAGTTGTTCCATTATTTACGCGCTGCGAAAAACCGTTTAATGTGAACGCATTGCTTGTAGTTGTTACTATTCTATTACAATTTTTTACATTAGCCGAAAAGTTGGTATGGCTTTTAGTAGAAAAACCAGATCGCAGTTGAATAGCTTCTCCTGCTATAAATTCATCGTCATTATTTTGTAAGATGATTGCATTAGAGCTTATGATATTGTCGGCTCTAAACGTTCCGTTGGTAATACCACCAACTGGCTGCAAATATTCTGCGTAATTTTGATTTTGCGCGCTGCCAATTTGAATTATCGAAAAAGCAAAAAGTAATTGGTTTACTATATATCTCATTAATAAAAACATTTGGTTAACTGTTATGATTGATTTAGAGGAAGATTAGTTGGTTGATTGACTACTAATTTATTGCTAAGCTATATAATTTGAAATTGTTTTGTGTTAAAAAATTTCTAAAAAAAGAAACTTTAAAGCAGAACGGAAGTTGTTCGAATAAACACCCAAACACCCTAAACACTATTAATATCATAAATTTATATTGCAATATCTTCTGCCTTAGGTGTTTCTCTTAATAAAGGTGCTCGTTTTAATAAGGCGAGGCCAAAACTTAAAACCCCTATCC
>Ga0209828_1003164_pt1 | contig 12846 bp, 12 predicted proteins | sample MaitaG_FD_187429 | JGI IMG/M metagenome (GOLD analysis project Ga0209828, IMG submission 187429) | Marine algal microbial communities from Maine, USA - Maine_Asex2 metaG (SPAdes) (version 2) | ecosystem: Host-associated > Algae > Red algae > Unclassified | place: Maine, USA | collected 2015-01-05 | reverse complement strand
CCGCATAGCGGGACAGGCATTTTTGTGGCAAGACAAAAAGTAACATGCAATAAAAACAAACGTTCATTAAGGTCTACTGTTTTAGTCTCCTCATTTATTTTTGCGAATAAACATGATGATATTTAGTGACCGGACACTCATTTTCAAAATGAACCCTCCATAAACACTAGGTTGTAGCCTATGTTTTGAATAGGTGGCGAAAACAGGAGCTAACTAAACGGCATTGATCCTTGTCCTAATATAATATCTCCAGCTGATATTTGCGCAAGCACTAGGTGAATTCCTACGATACAATGCCATTAACTCATCGTCTTGTGTTACAGCATTAGATTTGTAATTACAGATAAATCTCCTAAGTTTGAAGTAGAAGTTGGTGATTTTTCTGTACCAACAAATACAAATTTTGATGTTACTTTTGACTGGGCCTATGACAATGTTACGCAGCTTGTTCAAGCTACTGTTCGGCTAGTGCCTGTAAAACATGTAAAATAAACTTACCCTAAGACAATGTTGGAAAAGAATGTGTTCGAAATGAAAGCGTTTAATGCTAAGTGATTAATCGACTAAAGTCGCATCGACTAATTGATACATTAAGCGATTAATGTCATCAGCATTTAACATGATCTTGCCCTTGAGAGTCACTTGTTCTGCCGAATATTTAACCGGTTCACTTGCCAATACTTCCATAACGGTTTCTGGTCCTGCGCCTCCGCAGAAAAAGCACATATTATAAGGAAAAGCTGAAAAGATAAATTCTGTATGACTCTTATATCCTTCTACTGGAATGACATATCCTTTTATGGTAATTTCCGTTCCTTCTAATCCTTGAACTTGCTTACTGAAAACTGGCTTATCTATTTTAAAACCCATCAGTTCATCATACTCTTTGCGATATGTAATCCTTGATAAAGTTTTCCATATATTTTCAGTCTTCGCTTCTTCTTCGCTTCCTGTTTTCGCACTTTCAGTTTTATCCTCTGCGACTTCCTTTACCTTTTCTTTTACAGTTTCTATAGCTGCAGAAGCTCCTGATGTCACAGTTTCTTGAGCTAGGCCGTGTGAAGCCGTCACTGCGAAAATGAATAGAAATGTAAAATTTATGATTGATTTCATGGTATAGTTTTACTTATAACACCGAAAATAGAAAAATAAGAGTTCTAAAACATCCTTTTAACCCATTCATAACAAAATGTCGTCAACCTAATTATTCTATTTGAATTTTTCCAGACTTGTTTTGAATCCCATTGAATAGATTATATATATATATTCCAGGGGTAAATTGGCTGATATCAAGAGTAATGAAAAAGGAATCTTCTGCGCTCATGTTGCTTTCATATACCAACGCTCCGTCGATATTGTACAATTTGAATGTCTTATCACTGCTTTCTGAGCCAAACAAAAACTGCAATTTTCCCGATGCTGGATTTGGATATACTAACAAGGCGTCTTCGGGTATCATATACACTTCTTGTTCTTGGGAAAACGCTTCAAGCCCATCATCTGATAAAATCAGAATTCTGTAGATGTTTAGATTTAGCAATGGAGAATCATCTACAAAAGCATATTTTTGAACGGATTGCGGTAGATTATTTCCACCCAAATTTCCTATTGTTTCATATTCTTGATCATATCCACCTCTTCGCTGTACTATAAAGTCTTTGACTCCTTTTTCACTTATTGTCACCCAGTCCAACACCGACTTTTTACCTTGTCCAATCGCAGAAAATGAGAATAATTGCACAAAGGAACCCTGACAATCAGGAATCAATCTTTTGCTGTCTTTTCCGACCAAGCCTAAAGGATCTGTCACCTCCAGTTCTATGCGATAATAATATAATTCACCATCACATCCTGCAGGTAATAATTGTACCTCTGCGACTTCGGTTTGAATGCTTGGTTCACCGTGTTCGTGCGTATTATGACCTAGAAACACATTCCAAGAATATTTCAAATCAGTGTTTTCGTGCTCCGAATCATCCACCACAGCCTCCAAATCTACATAGCTAATCCCATTAATAGAATATGTGTCACCATCCTGAAAACTTGTAATGTTTACTGTCGGAGGTGTGTTATTTAATGAGACCAATAATGACTCCGTAGACAGTAAACCATCTGCATCGGTGACAGTCAAATCGACATTTATGGACGTCAATCCTTCTGAAGAGAATACGTGAGATGGATTGCGTTCACTTGAAGTTTGACCATTTCCAAAATCCCAATTGAAAGTGATTGGGTCACCATTAGGATCATAACTCTTTGATCCGTCAAACTGAACTGTTAATGGAGAAACCCCATATAAGATATCTGCTTTTGGATTAGAGACTGGCTTTGAATTTTGGCCATAGGTGATTCGTTTTATTCCATTGGGATAATCAATAAAATATAAAGCGCCATCAAAGGGATTCATTTCAATATGAGTCATAGCAATTGTATCCTGAAAAAAGTCACCAATGCCAAGGACCTTGTCATTTAAATCTGTTTCTACATATTTAATCCAACCTTGATTATAGTCTCCTACAAATAATTTGTTTCTGTATTGCTCTGGATATACTTCAGACTTGTATAAGCCGCCAACGATGCCACATTGACCAAACATTCCAAAACTCTTTCCGTACACACCTGTTCCAGGATCTCCAATTTTAATCCTTCCTAAGGCTCCTTTACCATCATATACCGGCACCCAAAATCCGCCACCTGCTGGACCATGTGCAAAACCAATTGCTGGCGGTATCATCACATGAGTGATTTTTGCGATGTCCTCAGGATTCCCACATAGATCATCAAAATTATTAAATGGAAATTTTTTAATCGGCGACTGTATCAAGTCTTTAAAGCGATACTGAATATTTCCACATTCTTCAGTGTTGATTTGTACATCAGAATTAACGGTCTCATATGCAGTAAATTCAGGCATCACATCCGTTCCCTCAAATAATGGCCATCCATAATTTCCGCCTGGAGTTTTAATAATGTTTAGTTCTTCCCAATGTGCTGCACCAACATCAATCCCATAAATAACGCCAGGAAGCGCATCTTCAGGATCAGTGCTGCCTGATCCTTTTTTCAATTTCATTCTATAGAGATTTCGAAATCCCATCGCGTAAACCTGCGATTTGGCAGATGATGGATTAGTCTCGTCAAAGTATGGATTACTTGAAATCCCTTGACCTGTCATTGGATCTATTCGCAGTACTTTCCCATTTCGATTATTCAATAACTGAGATCGAAAACCGCCAATTTCTTCTTCTGGGCGAATGATCTTATCTCGTAGGCCATGCTCTACATATTCTTCATGAAATGGTGGGCCATTACCTCCATATGGTTTCTTCCATGTAGACCCATCACCTGTAGATACTAATAATGTACCATCATCACCAAACTCAAGAGATCCCCCCGTGTGTGAGGTATACAGTGATGGCACACCATTATCCATACTGTCACCAATTAGAACAAATCGACTAGACAAATCTGCTTTCTGTCCACTATCATCGACTTGGTATCTTGTCACCCTGACAATCGTCGGGCCCCAATACCAATCCCGTAAAGCATTATATTCTGGTAAATGGCTATTAAATAAATGGTATCTATCAACAACATAGTAGAGATAAATAAAGCCATTCGTTTTAAAATTTGGATCTAATGTAAATGACAATAAGCCTTGATCTCCCCAGTTCCCAACTTCATCTTTGATATCAATGAGTGGTTGATCTAATTTCTCATCATCTTTAATGATCCATACTGACCCTTCTTTCTCTGATACATACATTGTCCCTTCAGTATCAAAATCTATATCTATTGGTTTGTCCCAATCTTTACTATACCATTCTACGACAAATCCTTCTGGCACCTCAGCTTGCGAAACAACTGAACCAAGACCAATGATAGAAAAAAGAAAAATGATCAAACATCGAATTATCATAATTCAAAAATACATTCTTTCATAAAAACATGCCGATGAATCATTGATTTGAATTTTCTTTTGTTGAACTTGTTCTTTTGATGTTACTGTTAATGAGTCTGCAGTATCGAAATCGCCCATTTATTATCTACCTTAACTAAATTACGAATAGCGTGTTTTATAATCCACTTTCTTTCAACAGTGGGCTTCTTATTCCATTTCTCGATTAACATTATAGCGATTTCTGGATTATCTTTTATGATATCATTCAGACAATTGGCAACTGACTTTTGAACATACTTTGACTTGTCATCTTTAAGCACATTCAGGATTGGTAATAAAGGTTTAGGGTTTTCAATGAATTGGTCTAATTTTTTCGCCCAAGGTAATCTTGGCCTTCCTCCCTCACTTGCCAATCTTCTGACATGCTTGTTATCATGCTTGGACCATTCTTTCATTTTACGCATCGTTTCTTTTGGATATTTTTCAATGAAAGGTCTAATCGTGTATTCTCCTGTATTTCGTTTTGTGATTTCTTCTATGGCATCCATTGATTCATCAAAATGATCAAGGCCATATTTTTCTACAAATTTTGCAATTGGCATTATCCAGTAAAAATTAGTAAACATACCTATCTCCTCCTCATTTTCGGGACCGAGAATTTTTATGAGTCGCTTTAATTTTCTAGAATAATTTCCAGACAGAGATTGATCCAGGGAGTCTGCAATCAGCTCTACTCTATCTTTCAATTCTAAGGACTCAACTTTAGCGGACACATCTTTTATAAAAGTAGACTTCTTAAAGGCTTTGTCGACTTGGATTAGTTTATGAGCAAGCAGTTTAGCTAGCTCTTTATCAAACCAGAGTTTTAGTTGCTTATAAGCCATTCATAAAAATATGAAAATGAGCTTAATTCTATCAGAACAAGGAATAAGAATAATTTAAAAACTATTCTCTGAAATACGAAAGGGAAAAAGAAAGTCAGGAATACTTACAATCCTTGCTGATTCTTTTGATATATCCAGATTAGGAATATGATAAAAAGCGCAAAGAAAAGTAGAAACCTTAGAAAGCAGGCACCTTTCTTGCCATAATTCAAATCTTCTTCTTGATGTGCCATAACAGGTCTTTAAATTTTGTGCAAAGAAACGCAAAACAAAGGAAACAGGAAATGCTTGAGCTTGAAATTTCCAAATTAAAATTTGTAGCCCTTCAAATCTGACTAACATGCCTTATATAAGAACAGTGATTGAGACTATAGATAAGATCTCCATTACTTGGCGCCGATAGTCCTATTTATATGCTTTTTGATCTGCCATTCATTATATCCCAGAAGTATAAATGAGCATATCAACAAAGTATTTCGAGCCAACTCTACGGGAACAGTATATTCGTGAAGTAAGGTTCTGATCATCAATATTTCAATAATAATAATGATCAATGAGAGTGAAATCATACCTAGAGCAATGCCTTTTAAGGTGTCAAACTGACGATATGATTGCATGCGTATGACCTTAGCGGCAAATGTTCTAAAAATCTTATTTGAAGGATTCATTCGACAGAGCTCTAAAAGAATGTGATTTGACTCTTCTAGCTGATTAATATTATAATGACTTGCTGCTTTATTAAATAGTAATAGTTGGAAGATATCCTGCTGATTGAATTCAAAAATATTATTGACAATGACGTCTTCAATTAAAGGTTTGGATTGGGCTATATATTGATTATATCTTCCTACTTGAAATAATGATAAGGTATAATCTATATCTATTTCAATTCTTGCTTTATCGTCGATTTGTTGGATTTCATTAAAGTGAGATTCATACCAAGCAATACGGTCCGTATAGTTACTTTGATCAATGCCAAAGTAAGAGATATAGGCAGGAGATTCATATGATAATTTGCTTGTCGACATGCTTAAAGAAAAATCTTCTGTTGAAAAGACGCCAGAAGATCAGAAATGTTTACTCAAGAAGAAAGAAAATTAACTTTTTTCTGCACTAAAGGTAATATGCATTGCTTTGAAGCTAAGGAAAATAGTGTATTGTGATACGGACCTTTATTCATTTTTTTATGTTCAATACATTATTGTGCTCCAGATGAGATACAGAATCGAGTGCAGGCTTACTGTTGTGGGGAATAGGTTATTCTGAACTGATTCTGAATCTGTCGATCTATACATTTGCCGTTCACGAAGAAGAAAATTAAGAAATAAAGCTGTTTTTTCTCTAAATTAAAACAGGCTCAAATGGGAGTTGAGCCTGTATAATGATTGAGTAAATCTTGAGTTAATTTCTCTTGATTTGATAGGTGAAATTTACAAAACATGTGCAAAACAAAGTGCATATCCTCACTTTTTTTGATAAAAATGCTCATTTATTTTTCTAAGTTATATTTACGCATTCTAACATTCATATAATCTTTGTATTTTTATTAGAAACACATTCATTTATCAATTGAATAAACTCCTTTTCATAGCTGTCTTACTTTGCATAGTTGTTATAGGCCTTTCTAATTTCTTTAGCAATGAAGTAGATTTCAATAAAGAAATCAGGCCATTACTCAACTCTAAGTGTATGACATGCCACGGTGGTGTGAGACAAGAAGCTGGCTTAAGTTTTTTGCATAGAGACGCCGCTTTAGACACCATGAAATCTGGAGCCTTTGCCATCGTACCAGGATCTATTTCCAAGAGTAAAATGATAGATCTTATCCAATCAGAAGATGAAGAATTAAGAATGCCACCCCAGGGCGATAAACTGTCAGATGAAGACATAAAATTGCTTAAGAAGTGGATTCGTAAAGGTGCGAAATGGAATGATCATTGGGCATATGTTCCAGTTGACACAGCCATCAATCCACCCATCAATTCATCAAGTTGGAGCAAGAATAACATAGACCATTATATTCTCCGAAAGCTAGATGATTTAGGTTATAAGCACTCAGATGAAGCTAGTAAATCAACCTTATTAAGAAGGGTAAGCTTTGATCTAATCGGCCTTCCGCCACCAAAACATCTAAGGGATCAGTATTTAAGTAATCCTTCAGAAGAGTCCTATGAAGTCTTGGTAGATTCATTATTACAGTCGCCGCATTTTGGAGAAAGATGGGCTTCAATGTGGCTAGATCTTGCCAGATATGCAGATTCAAAAGGATATCAAAAAGACAATATCCGTAAAACGATTTGGTTGTACAGAGATTGGGTGATTAATGCATTTAATCAGGATATGCCTTTTGATGAGTTTACAGTGAAACAACTTGCTGGAGATCTTCTTGAAAATCCCACTGATCAAGATTATTTAGCAACAGCATTTCATAGAAATACAATGACTAATGATGAAGGCGGAACAGATGATGAAGAATACCGTATCGCTGCCGTTTTGGATCGTGTAAATACAACATATGAAGTATGGCTTTCTACATCAATGGCATGTGTGCAATGCCATAGTCATCCTTATGATCCCATTGACCATGAAGAATTTTATGAATCTTATGCCATTTTTAATACCACTCAAGACAATGATGACGGAAGAGATTCTCCAAAAATGACTCTTCTTTCTTCTGCTCAACAATCAAAACTTACATCTATAAAATATAACATTGAAAAGTGGAAAATTTCAAAAGATACATTGCATGATCACTACAAACAGGCCATTAAAAATCTTACAGAATTAGAATCACTGTCTGTACCTGTTATGGCAGAAATTACTCCGGATGCAGACCGAAGCAGTCATGTATTTATCAGAGGAAACTGGCTGACAAAAGGCGATACTGTTAGTGCCAACTTACCTGGAAAGCTCAACAAGTTTACCAATCAAGACATAACTAACAGATTAGATTTTGCCAATTGGATTGCAGACTCAAATAATCCACTCACGAGTAGAGTGATCATCAATCGATTCTGGGAGCAGATATTTGGAAATGGATTAGTGCAAACAGTTGAAGACTTTGGTACACAAGGCGACAAACCTTCGCATCCAGAATTATTAGATTGGATGGCACATACATTTTCTACTGATATGGAATGGAGTGTTAAATCATTACTCAAGTACATTGTCATGTCAGCAACATATAGACAATCTTCTAAAATTTCTGAAGATTTGATAAATGAAGACCAAGCCAACAAATGGTTGGCTCGCGGCCCCAGAGTCAGATTATCAGCAGAACAAATAAGAGACCAAGCAATTTCTGTAGGTGGACTAATGACTCCTGACCTATATGGACCAAGCGTCATGCCTTACCAACCAGATGGTGTATGGAACACAATACGACATGTTGCCAAGTGGGAAACATCCATTGGAGGAAATCAATACAGACGAGGACTATATACATTCTGGAGACGAGTGAGTCCCTATCCATCAATGATTGCTTTCGATACGCCAAGCAGAGAGTTGTGTGTGTCTAGACGAGTGAGAACAAATACACCGATACAAGCTTTAATTACATTAAACGATCCAGTGTATGTCGAAGCAGCGCAATCCTTGGCGAAAAATTGTATCGACCCATCATTAGACTTGGAATCTCAAATTGATCTCGCATTTTCTACGGCATTGATGAGAAAACCAGATGATATCACAAAGGAAAAATTAATAGGATTATACCATCAAACAAAGCTGAAATATACCGAAGATGGAATCTCAGATGAACATATTTTACATCAAAAATCTATGGAAAATGTAAGCTCTGTTATTTTTAATTTAGATGAATTTATTATGAAAAGCTGATGCTATGGGATTATTAGAAGAGATGCAAAATGTAGAAAGTCAATTCCTAACCAGAAGACATTTTTTAAAGAATGGTTCTTTAGGATTAGGTCTTGCTGCCTTATCTGGCTTTTCATCATGTACTGTCTCAGAGAATGTAAAATCAGTATTTGAAGAAGGCGGATTTTCAAAAATAGCCCCCAAGGCTAAAAGAGTCATCTTTCTACACATGGCCGGTGCTCCATCACAACTAGAATTATTCGATTACAAACCTTTATTACAAACATTAGATAATAAACCGTGTCCAGATTCTCTTTTAGAAGGTAAACGCTTTGCATTTATAGAAGGCGTTCCAAATATGCTTGGGCCTCAGTTCTCATTCGACCAATATGGGGAATCGAGAACATGGGTGTCAGACCGTCTCCCACATTTTCAAACTGCTGTCGATGACGTCTTAATGCTCAAAGCTGTGAAAACAGATGAATTCAATCACGCACCAGCGCAGCTATTTATGCATACTGGTGGTCCGCGATTAGGAAGACCTTCTTTTGGATCTTGGGTAACATATGGGCTTGGATCTGAAAATGAAAATCTCCCTGGATTTGTGGTTCTCGTTTCAGGTAATTCAGCACCTAGTGGAGGCAAGAGTTTATGGGGAAGTGGCTTTTTGCCATCTTCATATCAAGGTGTAGAATTTCGATCAAAAGGGGATCCTGTATTATATATGTCTAATCCAGATGGCGTCACCAGAAACATCAGAAAAGACGCCATTCATGCCATCAATCAAATCAACGAACAAGCCTATCAAGAGGTTGGAGATCCAGAAATATTATCCAGAATGGCACAATATGAAATGGCTTTCAAAATGCAAATGACCGTTCCTGAAGCCACAGATGTCAGCTCCGAACCTGATTACATACATAAGATGTACGGCACTCAACCCAATGAAATTTCTTTTGCCAATAATTGTTTACTTGCTAGACGACTAGCTGAACGAGGCGTCCGATTTATTCAATTATATCATCGAGGATGGGATTCCCACGGTAGCAATAATTTCGAAAACTTGCATGGCGGATTTATAGAAAGATGTCAGGAAGTAGATCAGTCTATGACAGCATTGATTCAAGATCTAAAAATGAGAGGCCTGCTCGATGAAACACTTGTCGTCTGGGGCGGAGAATTTGGTAGAACGCCCATGCAGGAAAACCGGCAAGGCATCTCTAATCCATTCAAAGGAAGAGATCATCATGGAGACGCGTTTACAATGTGGATGACTGGTGGTGGAGTGAAGACCGGAATAACATATGGTGAAACTGATGAGATCGGATACTCTGGAATTAACGGAACGATTCATGTTCATGATCTCCAAGCAACGATACTTCACCAATTAGGAATAGACCACAAAAAATTAACATATCGTTTTCAAGGAAGAGACTTTCGACTAACTGATGTACATGGAACTGTGATACATGATATCTTAGCGTAATAAACCAAATGCGTGTCATTTTTTGAATACCTCAAACTAGCACTTAGTACTGAGGAAAAATCTTTTACAACAGGTAGTATTAATAAGGCACTAATCATATTAGGTATTCCAATCGTATTGGAAATGCTCATGGAAGGTTTATTTGCAATTATCGATTTGCTGTACATTTCTATGCTGGGCAGTGATGATGCCTTGGCGACAATCGGTCTAGTTGAAACTTTTATGTTTATTATTATGTCTATTGCACTTGGAATAGCTGCGGCGGCTACTGCAATGGTATCAAGAAGAATCGGAGAAAAGGATATCGAAAGTGCTAATTATGCATCGGTACAATCAATTGGACTTGGGATTATTCTTTCTTTATTATTAGGCGTGATCGGCTTCATATTTGCCGAGGACTTTTTAAGATTGATGGGAGCGTCAAAAAGTTTGATACAAGAAGGCAAATGGTATGCTAAAATTATGTTGGCCACCAATATTGTCTTAGTTCTTTTGACAATTATCAATGCTGTGTTTAGAGGTGCAGGTGATGCATCAATGTCGATGCGGACTTTATGGCTTGCAAATGGATTGAATATTGTTCTTGATCCGTTATTTATATTTGGCTGGGGACCATTTCCAGAAATGGGTTTGACAGGTGCTGCAGTAGCGACTAGTATTGGTAGAGGCATTGGCGTACTATATCAAATTTATGTTTTGACAAGTGGTCGTACGGTAATTAAATTGACAGGGAAGCACTTGGTAGTCAAATGGGAAATGCTACGAACACAAATCCATGTCGGCATTGGTGGTGCAGGACAGCATTTACTCACTTCATCTAGTTGGATCATTATGATACGTATTGTCTCTCACTTTGGGAGTCAAGCCTTAGCTGGATACACCATAGCGATAAGAATCATCATGTTTACAATCTTGCCTAGTTGGGGCATTGCGATGGCTGCGGCAACACTTGTCGGCCAAAATCTTGGTGCTGGCCAACCAGAACGTGCAGAAACTTCTGCTTGGAGAGCAGCATTTTACAACTCTGTATTTCTAGCCTTGATTTCAATCAGTTTCTTCATCTTCTCAAGACAAATTATTGAACTGTTTACTGATGATCCTATTGTCATTCAATATGGAAGATCGGGTTTAATGATCATTGCCTCGGGATATGTTGCGTATGCATATGAGATGGTTATAGGTCAGGCTTTTAATGGAGCGGGTGATACATATACACCTACCGCATTAAATTTTATAGCCTTTTGGTTAATTCAAATTCCTCTTGCGTATGTATTGTCAATTTATTTTAATTTTGGTGCGAATGGCACCTACGCTTCCATAGCCATTAGTTCATCGATATTAGCAATAATGGCCATCTATGTATTTAAGAAAGGTAAATGGAAAGAGATTGCTATTTAGCACACGTTTATAAATGACAGGTATGAATTATAATAATAAAAAATTTAAGGCTGTATCTAATTCGCCAACAGGTGAAGTCGAAGGCAATACGTTATTCCATTATTATCAAAAGGATAATATTTTATGGGGAACTTATGCTGGGCAGCAGATTCAGTTTGGGACAATAACTGGTATTGTTCATGATAATGGTAATTTATCCTTTGCGTATCAACACGTCAATAATAAAAATGAAATTATGACTGGGAATTGCCAATCGACATTAGAGGTTTTAGAGAATGGAAAAATTAGACTTCATGAGAAATGGCTGTGGACTTGTAAAGATGAAAGTAGTGGAGAGTCAATCGTTGAGGAAATATAATTAGAAAAGAAAAAACATGATAGATAAAAAAGAATTGTTTAAATCAATGTTGCAAAATGTAAGTGATGATGGGCTTTTTCCGCCACCAGCAACAAAGCACTTGGATCTTGAATTTTTAGAATATATTCCTGAAAAATCAATTAAACTTAAAGCTCCCATAAAAGCAGATTATTACAATCCAGGAGCCGTTGTGTTTGGAGGATATTACGGTATGTTTTTCGATTCAGCCTTTGGTCCATTTTCATTTATAGAAGTCCAGACCTATTGCACAAGTCTGGATATGAATATTTGCTTTTTAAAACCGCTATCTGTAAAAGATGAATATATTATTATCGAAGCATCTATGGTAAGCCAAAGCAAAAGCTTTTTAATTATGGAAGGAAAGGCATTTAAACCTGATGGTACTTTAGTTGCTACTGCTACGACTAGAATGATGATACTTGATTCGAAGCGGAAGGCGCGATAAGTTTTCTCAAATGAAAATCATCTCTTGGAATTGCAATATGGCATTCCGGAAAAAATATCATAAACTATTAGACTCTAATCCTGATATCATTGTCATCCAAGAAAGTGAGAACAAAGAAAAATTAGTGCAATTTTTAGACGGTGTCGATTACAAACAGATATTATGGTTTGGGGACAATCCTCATAAAGGTGTCGCCATTATAGGTTTTAATAATTATCAGATTCAACTTCATGATAAATACAATCCTGAGTATAAATATGTCATTCCTTTGACTATACAAGCTGATAAAGAACTCATTCATTTGTTTGCAATCTGGGCGATGCCACATTCAACAGATAAATCAAAATCGTATGTCGGACAAGTGTGGAATGCCATTCATTATTACAATCAAGAATTAAAAACCAAGTCTATTCTAATAGGTGATTTTAATAGTCATGTACGATGGGATACCCAAAGACATCCTGGTAATCATTCTGGAGTGGTAGCCTTTCTGAAAGATCTAAATATCCATTCCTGTTATCATCACTTTTACCAAAT
>Ga0209828_1003161_pt1 | contig 12854 bp, 9 predicted proteins | sample MaitaG_FD_187429 | JGI IMG/M metagenome (GOLD analysis project Ga0209828, IMG submission 187429) | Marine algal microbial communities from Maine, USA - Maine_Asex2 metaG (SPAdes) (version 2) | ecosystem: Host-associated > Algae > Red algae > Unclassified | place: Maine, USA | collected 2015-01-05 | reverse complement strand
ATTCCAGCGGTGTCTTCCCAGCTTTGTTCGCCAACTTACGCTCTACTCCTTCAGATAACAATCCAATTACCCAGGTAAGTTTATTGTGCCGAATAGCCCATTCCAGAGGCGTCTTATCATCCACTATTTTATTTAGATCCACTTTATTTTTCACTAAAACCGGTAAGATTCCGATACTTGCTTTTTCGATCGCCCGACTCATCGGAGAAGGTAAATCTTTTCCACCAAAGAAAGGATCCGCACCCGCTGCTAACAATAGATTCAACATTCTGGCATCTTTATAAGCAAAGTACTGCAGACTCATAATCTGATCCGGATCATTTAAAATTTCGGCTACCTCGTGCTCGTTTTTCTCTAAAATAACTTTGATCAATTTATACGCCTTTTTCTTAACGGCCATGCTCAACGGACTGTGCTCCGTACCCGCTACCGGATGGATCATGTCCGCATCTTTTTCAATCAAATAACGAATAATTTCCGAATCCTCCTCCCGGATAGCTTCCAACAAAGGAGTAGTTTTTAGTTCTGGATGAACTTCGTTGAGATCGATCATTTTTTCTAAAAAGATCTTTGCCGCTTTAGAATCCTTCTGCCGGATAGCCCGCACATAAGCCGTAAAATAATCATCTTCCTCGTCTTTATAATTTCGGTAAGCTTCCTTTTCAGCTTCGGATTTTGCCTGTGCTTCAGCGGCGGCTTTTCTTTTAGCTTCCGCTTCGGCGGCCATCTTTTCTTCCGCTTCTCTTTGCGCACGTGCCACCTTGGCCCGTTTTTTAAGCTCCTCGTGTCGAGCGGTATCACGCTCAATCTGATTGGCTCTACGGTTTTTACGTTGTGCTTCCATGAGCGCCATAAATTTAGTCAAGCCCGCTTCTTCCGCTGTTTCCATCGGTGTCTTTCCGTCGCTGCCCGACAGGTTGGGATCTGCTCCGGCTTCGATCAGCATTTTGGCAATCGTGGCACTTTCCCAAAAAATAGCTTTTTGCAGAGGTGTCTGTCCGTCGCGTCCCGACAAGTTTGGATTTGCACCCGCCTCCAAAATAAGTGCGACGATCTCGGTACTGTTATTATCTACGGCCATCGTCAAGGCCCGACGATTTAGCACATCTCTGGTATCCGGATCAATGCCCGCCGCCAACGCTCGTTCTACGTCGTCCTCAATATTTTTATCTACCGCCCGAATCAAGTCGGTCACGTCCATCGTGAATCGATCCCGTATTGAACGAGCTCCTTTTCCCAATCGGTTTCCAAATCTTTCGAATAAATCGTCTTTTGCCATTTTTTGATGCTGGTTGGCTGGTTAGCTGGTTGGCCAGTTGGCTGCTCTTCAACGTCTTTTAACGAGGTCAAAGAAAAATATTAAACTATTAAGCTAGTTCCAGTCAAGTGATTTAATTATTTTGCTGATCGGCTGGTTAGCTGGTTGCCCAGTTGGCTGCTCTTCAACCGCGTCTGTTACACGTTTGCGTAAAGCTAACTGGCTAACCAGCCAACGGGCCAACTAGCTCTTTCAATTCATTAACAAAAATAATCAATTACCAGTTCAAATTTTATTGATCCCATTTATTAACTAACTTGAGTCAAATTTCCTAAAAACGCGATACCAATCTTGTAGTCTTGCCGCTATTTTTATACCTTGTCATTGTTCAAAAAAATCTAACCATGACAGACACCCAGACTTTTCAAGACCGTATTACCACCGGAATCCCGGCACAACTTCCAGCTCCGCGTCCTTACGAAGCGGCCACGAGTCACGCCCCTAACCGAAATATAGAAAACCTCACGGTAAAAGAGAAAAAACTGGCGCTTAAAAACGCGCTACGGTATTTTCCGGCAAAACACCACGCTACTTTATTGCCTGAGTTTTTAGAAGAACTAAATATCTACGGTCGAATTTATATGCACCGTTTTCGTCCCCAGTATGCGATGCACGCCCGACCGATCAGCGACTATCCTTGCAAAACCGTTTTCGTCCCCAGTATGCGATGCACGCCCGACCGATCAGCGACTATCCTTGCAAAACACCTCAAGCTGCGGCGATCATGTTGATGATTCAAAATAACCTAGATCCGAAGGTCGCCAAGCATCCGGATGAACTGATTACCTACGGTGGTAACGGTGCTGTTTTTCAGAACTGGGCGCAGTATCTGCTCGTCATGCGCTACCTGAGTGAAATGACAGAGACACAAACCTTGGTTCTATATTCTCATGTTGATGATTCAAAATAACCTAGATCCGAAGGTCGCCAAGCATCCGGATGAACTGATTACCTACGGTGGTAACGGTGCCGTTTTTCAAAACTGGGCGCAATATTTACTGGTCATGCAATATCTGAGTGAAATGACGGAGGCACAAACTTTGGTTCTATATTCTGGTCATCCGCTGGGATTATTTCCTTCGCATAAAGATGCACCGAGAGTCGTGGTGACCAACGGAATGATGATTCCCAATTATTCTAAAAAAGAGGACTGGAATAAATTCAATGCACTCGGTGTTACGCAGTACGGACAAATGACGGCGGGTTCTTTTATGTACATCGGCCCACAAGGCATCGTACATGGAACTACTATTACCTTGTTAAATGCAGGTCGAAAACTGGGACTTGGGACGGATGATCTAGCAGGAAAAGTTTACGTTACTTCTGGTCTTGGTGGGATGTCGGGAGCACAAGCTTTGGCTGCCGTGATTACCGGAGCGATTGGCGTGATCGCAGAAATTGATCCACAAACAGTGGAGCAAAGAGTAGTGGACGGCTATGTTTCTGCGGATAATATTTATAACGACGCAGATAAACTCATTGATAGAATTGAAGTCTGTCGGGTAGAAAAGAAAGGAATTGCGCTGGTCTACCAAGGGAATATTGTGACGCTTTGGGAGCGAATGGTGGAGCGAAAAACCAAGATAGAACTGGGGTCTGATCAAACTTCTTTACACAATATTGATGACCTGGGTTACGCGCCGTTGGGGTATAGTTTTGCGGAAGCTAAAAAATTATTGATCGACGATAAGGAAAAATTTATGGCGGAGGTGCAAGATACTTTGCGGCGTCACGTGGTTGCCATTAATACGATGGCCGATCAGGGAATGTATTTTTGGGATTATGGAAATGCCTTTTTAAAAGAAGCGGGAGATGCTGACGCAGATATTTGGAAAAATAAAGAAGAAGGTATTTTTAAATATGCTTCCTACGTAGAAGATATTATGGGACCGATGTGTTTTGATTATGGGTTTGGGCCGTTCCGGTTATGGGTTTGGGCCGTTCCGGTGGGTTTGTACGTCGGGTGATAAAAAAGATTTGGATACGACGGATCGGATTGCGGCCGAGGTGATTAGGAGATTAATGAAAACGGCGCCGTCGGAAATTATGCCACAACTGCGCGACAATCTCATCTGGATTGAATCGGCGGACGAAAACATTCCAGTGGTCGGTTCGATGTCGCGGATTCTATACGCGGATGCAGAAGGTAGAATTGAAATTGCCAAAGCATTTAACAAAGCGATTGCAAGTGGAGAAATTTCTGCGCCGGTTGTGTTGGGTCGGGACCATCACGATGTTTCGGGCACGGATTCTCCGTACCGCGAAACGGCAAATATTTATGATGGTTCCCGTTTTACAGCAGATATGGCGATTCAGAATGTGATTGGCGATAGCTTCCGGGGAGCGACCTGGGTGAGTATTCACAACGGCGGTGGTGTCGGTTGGGGTGAAGTGATTAATGGTGGTTTTGGGATGTTGATCGACGGGAGTGCGGACGCGGAGAGGCGGCTGACTTCGATGCTACACTGGGATGTTAACAATGGAATTGCACGGCGGAGTTGGGCACGAAATAGGGAAGCGATGTTTACGGCGAAGCGGGCGATGGACATGCATCCGGAGTTGAAGATTACGTTGCCGGAGGTGGTGGATGAGGGGTTGTTTGGGGATTTGGGGATGGATTGATTTAAGCCTTATATATATGGTAAATACATACTGAGTATATATTCAAATAATGATGTCATAGCAATAAATAACTATTCACGGTAATTTTTCTGTTTGTAATTTTTAAATAAATAAAAAGCGATTAATAATGCAGACCCAAATACTACAACAGTAAACACCAGTGTTGCTATTGTTTCAAAATATGTCTTTTCAGTCTGCATTTCGTCTGGAAAATATTCAGGAAAAAGTGTTCCTAATAGAGAAAAAAAACTAATTGCAAAATGTGTTATAATTATTGGATATACATTTTTTGTTCTTAACAATATAACACCAAATAATGAACCCAAGCAAAAAGCAGCAAAAATTTGTCTAATTATTCCATCAATACTAATATAGTCCTGTCCTATATTTACTAAATGAGCAATTCCAAAAAGAAAAGCAGAGATGAGGACTCCTTTTATTATTCCATTTTTTTGACCTTCGTATGATTCTATTATTTTACTTTGAATTAATCCTCGAAAAACAACTTCCTCTAAAATGCCAACAGTGATAGATTTAATTAAAAAAAGACCTACTATTGCACTAACTAAATCTTTACTATCTATAATTTTAAGTATACTGAACCCTCCAGTAAATATAAAAAGGTAAAAAAGCAATATTAAATACAAATGAGGATCATGCATTTTTTTAAAAGACAACCCAGCCTTTGTCCATAAATTTAGTCGAATGATCTCATTTATTGCAAAAAATATAACAATAAGATTTAAAATTATTTTGTCAAGCAAATCTGCTACACTATCTGATAGGCCAATATTCTCAAATAAATAATATAGTGGTATTCTATGTAGCAAAACAATTAGCAATATTATTAAAATGCTATAACCGACTGATTTAAAAATAGAATTTTTCATTAGAGAACATGTTAAAAGAGTGGTGTGCCAAAGAATTTTGGCACACCGTATGATACTTTCCATACTACCATCCTACAGTTACAGAACAATTGCTAAAACAAACACAGCAATCATCACAAAAGCCTTATCTAGGCTAAAAGCTACGACAACAGACTATAAGGACTGTTGATTAAAACCATTTCTCTCTCTTATTTTTACTCGTACAGTATATAGAAATGTAAATCAAAATTTATTAAACTTGCTACTTTATAGGTGGCCAGAATAGCCTTGACAAGACAAACATAAACAATACTTCTCAAAAAAAAATGATGAAATTTGTAAAAAATTAACATTTCTTTACTACAAACACTTCTTACACTAAAAACCCAAACAACAACTTCGATTCATTAATCACCTGATAATCAATCTGATGATCATTCATTCGTTTGAGTAACGCTTGATAATCCGATTTCTTTTTCACTTCGATACCAACCATGGCGGGACCACTTTCACGATTGTGTTTTTTGGTATATTCAAAATGAGCGATATCATCGTTTTCGCCGAGGACATCGTTGAGGAATTCCCGGAGTGCACCGGCTCTTTGTGGAAATTTGATAATAAAATAATGTTTTAACCCTTCGTACAACATCGACCGTTCCTTGATTTCTTCGGTTCGAATGATGTCATTATTTCCACCACTAACAATTCGAATGATGTCATTATTTCCACCACTAACAATGCAAACAACATTTTTACCTTTTATTTGTTCTTTATAAAAATCCAGTGCGGCAATGGTGAGCGCACCCGCTGGTTCGGCGACAATCGCTTCGTCATTATAGAGTGACAGAATGGTCGTACAAACTTTCCCTTCCGGTACCCGAATAATATCTTCGATGTATTTTTCACACAAAGCAAAGGTCTTCTCCCCCACTCTTTGTACCGCCGCTCCATCCACGAAAGGATCAATCTTTTCTAACTTAACAATCTTTCCCGCTTTCCGGGATTCGTACATCGCTGCGGCTCCCGAAGGTTCCACCCCTATGATTTTTGTCTGCGGACTCATCTGACTAAAGTAGGCACCCAGTCCCGACGCCAATCCGCCACCACCAATAGCCACAAAAAGATAATCAATCGGTACTCGCGCATCTTCCAGAATTTCCATTCCAATAGTCGCTTGTCCTTCGATCACTTTTTCATCATTAAAAGGATGGACAAAAACCCGATTTTCCTGCTCCGCAAAATTGATGGCCTCCTGATAAGAAGCATCAAACGTATCTCCTTCTAACACAATGGTTACAAAAGACTTCCCAAACGCTTTTACCTTTTTTATTTTTTGGGCCGGTGTAGTGGAAGGCATAAAAATCTGTCCTCGCACCTGCATTTTTTGACAAGCCAAAGCCACACCCTGCGCGTGATTTCCAGCACTGGCACAAACGATTCCGTTGGCCAATTCCTCGGCGGGCATACTAATCATCTTGTTATAAGCACCCCGGATTTTATAAGATCGAACGACCTGTAAATCTTCCCGTTTTAAAAATAGATTGGTATCGTATTCTTCCGACAAAGACATATTGTGTAGCAACGGCGTGTGCACCACCACGTCCTTAAGTCGTATTCTGGCTTTGAGAATATTTTCGGTCGTGATGGAAGGGAAGGGAATTTTTATGTTGTCAGGTTGGGTCATTATATTTTGTTTTTTTTGTTTAATCGTTTATAGTGTTTAATCGTTTAATCGTTTTAGCATTTGTACTGCTCAACAAATAAACGATTAAACAAATAAACGACTAAACAATCCCTAAGCATTTTCCGGACGCAAACTACGCACCGCTTTACCAGCACGCCACATCTCGGAGTCTCTAACTTCGGCTAATTCTACTTCCAGTTTCTCCCGGTAATCCGGTTGACTATTGGTATCAATAGAGCGCTGCGCTTCGTTACCAGAAGCGACTTCATCGTAAAGATCTTTGAAGACCGGAGCAACGGCATCACGGAATTTATTTTTCCAATCCAACGCACCTCTTTGTGCCGTCGTCGAACAATTTGCGTACATCCAGTCCATTCCATTTTCGGCCACCAGTGGCATGAGCGACTGCGTTAATTCTTCTACCGTTTCGTTAAACGCTTCACTTGGCGAGTGGCCGCGCTTACGGAGTTCGTTGTATTGTGCTTCGAAGATTCCCTGAATAGCGCCCATTAAAGTTCCGCGTTCTCCGGTTAAATCACTGTATACTTCTTTCTTAAAATTGGTTTCAAATAAATAGCCAGAACCAATTCCGATGCCTAAAGCCACCACTCTTTCAAAAGCACGACCCGTCGCATCCTGAAAAATTGCGTAGCTGGAATTTAGGCCACGACCCGCCACAAACATGCGTCGTAAACTGGTACCAGATCCTTTGGGAGCGACGAGTATCACGTCTACATCTTTTGGAGGAATAATACCAGTTCGTTCCTTGTACGTAATCCCAAAACCGTGAGAGAAGTAAAGAGCCTTTCCTGGCGTTAAATATTTTTTCAACGTTTCCCATTGTGAAATTTGGGCAGCATCAGACAATAAATATTGAATGACCGTTCCTTTATCAGCGGCTTCTTCAATAGAGAATAAAGTCTCACCCGGAACAAATCCGTCCTTGATTGCTTTGTCATAAGATTTGGAAGGTTGACGCTGACCGACGATCACGTTAAAGCCATTGTCGCGTAAATTTAACGCTTGTCCAGGACCTTGTACCCCGTAGCCAATAATAGCGATGGTTTCGTCTTTAAGGATTTCTCTTGCTTTTTCCAGGGAGAATTCATCTCGTGTTACAACGTTTTCTTCAACGCCGCCAAAGTTCATTTTAGCCATGTTTGTTTTTTTTAAAATATTTAATTGTTGATTTGTTAATCGTTTAATCGTTGATTTGTTTAATCGTTTAATCGTTGATATCAGTTAAACAAATAAACAGTTAAACGATTAAACAGCTAAACAACCTTTATGAAGTTTCTAATGATTTTAAATATGTATTAAGCATTTCCATTTGTCGAACAATCGCGATTCTTCCCGACCGAACAAATTCGTAGATACCTATTTTTTCGAGGTCTCTTAGTAAAGCCTGTGTCTCTGATTCGTGTCCTGTTTTTTCAATGACTACAAATTCTTTTTCGACTTCCAGAATACGAGCGTTGTGCGAACGAATTAATTTTTCTAAACTATTACCGCCCGTAAAAGCAGATGTGGGTACTTTGTAAAGTGCAATTTCCTGATGCACCGTTTCATGGTCATGGTAATAGAATGCTTTTAAAATATCTACCTGCTTGTCACATTGTGCCACTACTTTTTGCACGACATCTTCGGTTACTTTTATTACTACCGTCATCCGATGAATTCCTTTGATCGAAGATTCAGAAACCGTCATGGTGATAATAGAAATATGGCGTCGGGTAAATATTCCTACCACTCTGGATAAAATTCCCGTTACATTTTCAGAGTATATCGTTATTGTAAATTCTTCTTCCATCTTTTAGTTGGTTAATTGTTAATTGGTTAATCGGTTATTAAGTTATGCAAAAAGTTTACTGATCCACTATCCACTATCCACTGATCCACCAATCAACTCAACCGAATCTCATCCACCGATGCACCACTGGCAATCATTGGAAAAACATTTTCTTCTTTTTCTACCATTACGTGCAGTAAAAAAGGACCGTCGTGTGCGAGCATTTCAGCGACGCCCGCTTTTAGGTCTTTAGGATCTGTAATTTTTCTTCCTGCGACACCAAACCCCTCCGCGATCTTTAAAAAGTCAGGATTTTGTAAAGAAACTGACGAGTACCGTTTTTCAAAAAATAGTTGTTGCCACTGTCGAACCATTCCGAGATATTCGTTATCCAACAATACGATTTTTAAACCTACATTCCATTGTGAACACATTCCCAATTCCTGAATGGTCATCTGAAATCCACCATCACCGATAAAAGCAACGACCTCTTGATCAGGTTTGGCCAGTTTGGCACCAAAGCCCGCCGGTAGACCGTACCCCATTGTTCCGGCACCACCCGAGGAAACCCACTGATTGGTATTTTTATATTCATAATAACGGGCCGCAATCATTTGGTGTTGACCTACATCAGTAGCGACAATCGCCTGACCATTGGTTTGGTCACTTACTTCTCGAACGACCTGCCCCATTTTAATTTCTCCGCTTTTGCTAGCTTTCAGGTCGTGTTTGATGACCTGCTTCTCTTCCATTTTTCGCAATTTTGCAAAATTAGCCAGCCATTTGGGATACGTTTTTTTCTCCACCAGTGGCAACAGAGATTTCAGTGCCAATTTAGCATCCGACAAAACGGGAATATCTATTGGTACATTCTTATTAATTTCCGAAGGATCTATTTCAATATGAATAATTTTAGCTTGCTTGGCGTAGCGCGATAAATTTCCAGTCACTCGATCATCGAAGCGCATTCCGATGGCAATCAAAACATCACATTTATTGGTATTGATATTGGGCGCGTAATTTCCGTGCATTCCCAGCATTCCGGTAAAGAGCGGATGATCGGAAGAAATCGTAGATAATCCGTGGCAGGTGCAACCCACCGGAATTCCCGTTTTTAACCCACCGGAATTCCCGTTTTTTCAATAAACTTCTTAAATTCTTTTTGGGCACCCGCAATCTGGATTCCGTGCCCCGCCAGAATAAACGGTTTTTTCGCACTGTTGATCAACGCTGCCGCCGCTAATAAATTGACTTTTTTTGGTTTTGGAAATGGATGATAAGAACGAATGTTGGGTGATCTATGATATTCAAAATCAAGGCTGGCCAACTGCGCATCTTTCGTTATATCAATGACCACAGGACCAGGCCGTCCGGTATTCGCAATATAAAATGCTTTCGCAAAAACCTCCGGAATTTCTGCCGAATTTGTAATCTGATAATTCCATTTGGTAACAGCCGTGGTACAACTAATTACATCAATTTCTTGAAAAGCATCTTTTCCAAGCACACTACTAAATACTTGTCCGGTCACGCAAACCAGCGGCGTAGAATCCATAAAAGCATCTCCAATACCCGTAATCAGATTGGTTGCACCGGGCCCAGAGGTGGCCATACAAACACCAATGCGACGGGTGACTCGTGCATAACCCTGCGCCGCGTGAATCGCTCCTTGCTCGTGGCGGGGAAGGATGTGTCGCAACCGATCTTCGTAATGATACAAAGCATCATAAACCGGCATAATCGCACCGCCCGGATAACCAAAAATGGTGTCGACTCCTTCCGCTAGAAAACAACGTAAAACTGCTTCGGCTCCCGTGATGGTTTCTTTTTTCACTTTTTTTGGCTTGGTAGCCACTCCATTTCTCCGACTTGCTGCGCTTGGTTTTGCCATGATATTTTATTTAAATTTCTTCGTCAAAAAATAATGCGACCACTCTATGGTCGGTAAACGCCTCGAAATCTCGGCTAACATATGGATCCCTCACGCTAAAGACGTGACAGGATCTAGGATCATTTTGAAAATACGTATAAAGAACTGCACAAAGAATTTATCTTTTTTACTATTAGGAACAACGATCTAATAGATTCAGAATTATGACTAATATTTTTAATCCTCGTTCCTTAGATTGAATACCCTGGCTCTGTTTGCTTATTAATTTCCTCAATTACGTTTTAACACGATAGAAGGAAGCCAAAAGCTAATGACCAATAGCCAATAGCTCTCAAGAATACTCATCCGTCACACAACCTTCGCTCGCCGAAGAAACACAGTGTGCATATTTTTTTAAAATACCCTGCGTAGCGTTAATCGCTGCGGGTTTCCAGTTTACTTTCCTTTTAGCAATTTCTGCTTCAGAAATATTTGCATCTAATCGGTTATTGATCGCATCAATGGTAATCTCATCGCCATCTTCTAGCAAAGCAATTAAGCCACCGGCTTGTGCTTCTGGCGTAATGTGTCCCACCACGAATCCATGGGTACCTCCTGAGAAACGACCATCCGTAATCAGGGCCACACTCGTACCAAGACCAGCACCCATAATCGCCGAAGTAGGTTTTAGCATTTCGGGCATTCCGGGTCCTCCTTTGGGTCCGCAGTATCGTATAACGATAACATTACCCGGCTTTATTTCTCCAGCTGCAATCGCATTGTTAGCAGCTTCTTCTCCATTGAATACTTTTGCCGTTCCTTTAAAAATCTCTCCTTCTTTTCCCGTAATTTTTGCAACAGAACCTTCACTGGCAACATTACCATATAAAATTTGCAAGTGTCCCGTTTTTTTAACTGGATTATCAAAGTCGTGGATAACGTCCTGCCCTTCTGTTAATGGTTTTACTTCAGCCAGATTTTCCGCCACCGTTTTTCCAGTAACGGTCATACAATCTCCGTGCAGGTATCCGGCAGCCAGCAGCATTTTGGCAACGGCGGGAATTCCACCTACTCTATGCAAGTCTTCCATAACATATTTACCGCTGGGTTTTAAATCTGCCAGGAAAGGCGTTTTATCACCAATCCGCTGTATATCGTCAATTGTCAAGGAAACATTTACTGATTTTGCCATCGCAATTAAATGCAATACTGCATTCGTCGAACCGCCTAAAACGGTGATTAATGTAATTGCGTTTTCAAAAGCTTTTTTTGTTAGAATATCCCGAGGCTTAATATCATTAACCATCAAGTGTCGAATGGCTTTTCCTAATCGTTCGCATTCGGCCAGCTTATCAGGACTTGTAGCGGGATTACTGGAATTATAAGGTAGACTCATACCCATCATTTCAATGGCCGAGGCCATCGTGTTAGCCGTATACATTCCTCCGCAGGCACCTGCACCAGGGCAAGCTTTACGAACCACTGCTTTAAAATCTTCGTGGGTAATTTGTCCGGCAATCTTCTGACCGTGTGCTTCGAAAGCGGAAACAATATCCAGTTTTTTGTCATTGTGACAACCCGGCTGGATTGTTCCTCCATATACAAGAATGGATGGCCGATTTAATCTTCCCAAAGCCATCATCGCACCCGGCATATTTTTATCACAACCCACCACGGCAATAACACTGTCATACCATTGTGCCGAAACCACTGTCTCGATGGAGTCTGCAATAATGTCCCTTGAAGGAAGTGAAAAACGCATCCCCGCAGTACCCATAGAAATACCGTCACTGACACCGATGGTATGAAAAACCAGGCCGATCAAATCTTCCGTTGCACTGACACTTTTTTTAATATCCTTGGCCAGATCATTCAGGTGCATATTACAAGGGTTGCCTTCCCAGCCTGTGCTCGCAATTCCCACTTGTGCTTTTTTCAAGTCCTCTTCGTCCATACCGATCGCATGAAACATGGCCTGCGCAGCGGGGCGGGAATCATCCTGGGTAACTTCTTTGCTGAATTTATTTAACACGTTTTATTATTTTTTATTATATACAGTTTGGCAAAGATGGGGCTTGTCGCTAAAACAGTCTAATTTTTAGCTTTCTTCTTTTATTGTAAAGATCACACGATCTACAGCGTTCAAGCCAACTCCATATTTCTTAATGCATTGATTACCAGTATTTTAACCTAAATAAATCACGAATTTCAACTATCGTATAGTATACCTTCCTTATATTGTCCCAAAATTTTGAGGGCGGCGGTATGTTTCTCTAACTCTACCATAATGACGGACAAGTAACTCTACCATAATGACGGACAAGACATCCTGCTTTTCTAAAATAAAATCAATAAAAAAGATATAACGCCAAGCCTCACCGATCAAGGGAACAGATTGTACCTTGGTCATATTGGCCCGGTGATCTGCTAATACTTTAAGGGCTTTGTGCAAACTCCCCGCTTCGTGAGGAACTGAAAAACAGATAGAAATTTTATTAATTTCCGCAGGAACAATCACAGGCGCCTCTTTGCTAATCACCAAAAACCGGGTGAAATTTTTCTTATTGGTTTCGATTCCTTTTGCTAGTAAATCCATTTTATAACGATCCGCTGCCAGGCTGGAAGCAATGGCGCCAATACCTTTGAGCAACCCTTCCCGAATACGTTTGGCACTCAACGCGGTATCTTCCATTGAGACCAAT
>Ga0209828_1003159_pt1 | contig 12861 bp, 10 predicted proteins | sample MaitaG_FD_187429 | JGI IMG/M metagenome (GOLD analysis project Ga0209828, IMG submission 187429) | Marine algal microbial communities from Maine, USA - Maine_Asex2 metaG (SPAdes) (version 2) | ecosystem: Host-associated > Algae > Red algae > Unclassified | place: Maine, USA | collected 2015-01-05 | reverse complement strand
ACCGACCACCGGCTCCGCCCCCTCCGGCTGCGACTCATCGACCACCGGCTCCGCCCACTCCGGCTGCGACTCATCGACCACCGGCTGCGCCCACTCCGGCTGCGACTCATCGACCACCGGCTGCGCCCACTCCGGCTGCGTCTCGTCGACCGCGAACTGCGGCTCGGGAATCGCCGGTTCGGGAGGGGGCGCTTCCGACGAGCGCTGCTCGAGCGATTCGGCAGATGCTGCGGCGGCGACATCATCGAACCCCGTACCAGCCGGGCCGCGTGAGGTCGCGCTCGACGCGCTCCCAGGGGTCACCGGTTGGCGCCTGCGCCGGCCGTTCAACTGATCTGCGAACTCTTCGACCGAACTTTCCGGCGTCAGTGCCGCATCGAGACGAGGATCCATCTGCAGCGTCGCCATAGCTCGAGCTTGTGCCTCGGGATCATCGACCGTTTGCGACGTGCGAGAAGCCCGATCGGCTGGCTTGCTCGCCATGGCCAGCGCAAACATCGCCAACGAGGCAATCGCCAGCAGTGCCCAGCCGGGCGCCCACGCCACGCGATCGCTACGGGCCGAAATGGCGCTAGCCGCCGCGATCAGCCCAACGATCAGCGCCACGATGGTGGCCACGCTGGATTGTCGGCCCCTCGTGGATCGACCGACGAGCTTTCCGTCTACTGCGCTGACTGCGAACCCGGCGAAGAGAGCGATCCACCACCCGAGGCCGACGTCTCTGCCCACGACCGAAAAAGCCAATGCCGCAGCGGTAGCAGCACCTGTCGCCAGGGTCCCGGTGAGCGAAAACGACAACTTCTTGGCCTGACTGGCTGCAATCACTGTGGCTGCGAGCAGTCCGGACAGCACAAACCATGTGGGGGTTTCCAGAAGTCGGCCAGCGTTGACCGAACCCAGATTCGGGTCGAACGAGAATGCAACCGACGCTCCCGCAAGCGCGCCCGTGATGGCCGTGCCTGCAATCACGGCTACCACAAACCTTTTGGTCGACGAGCCGAATCTCCGCGACGGGCGCGCCAAGAGCGCAATGGCGCCAAAAACACAGGCACCGAACAGCAGGGAACCAGCCCGATCGTATCGTTCGACGAGAAGTCCATCTTCGGGTCGCACCTGGACCCAGACAGTCGGCACCGCTTTCGCGATCGGAGCCAAACTCAGGAGCACCCACGGAGCAAAAGATTTACGACGTCGATCCATTGCGGTGTCGAAAGCGAGCAGCCCTGCCGCTACCGCTCCGACCATCAACATCACGACTTCCAGGTCGCGATTATCCGAAAGAAGCGACGCAGCTATCGCGGCGATCACCGTGATGGCTGCGGCTGAGGTCCGCACTAGCCGTTCCGTATCGAGATTCCTCATGGCGCCAGAAACGCGATAGCGGCGGACAAGGAGCTGGCCGTTTGTGTCAACGGGTCTCGTTCGCCGCCCTCGATCAACGCCCACAGAACCACCACCAGCGCCACCACGGCCACTGCGTACACGACCGCTCGTTGCAGCAAAAAGCGACGTGCATGCACGTCAGCTTCGTTGTGTTCGCTAGGTGCCACGGCACTTCCTGACTGGCTACAGACACTTCAAAGGTAGGCCACCGAACGAGCGATCGGACGCAATCCCACTGGGTCATCTCACCCAACGTCGAACACGTGTAGCGCGGGGTTTGTCCGACCACTAGGGTTTCGGCGCGCCAGCCAAGAGGAGTCGAGATGGTGAAAACAAGCAGCGGAGTAGATCTTGCCGAGATCGGCATTTTCTCCGAGCTCTCGAAACGTGAGCTCAAGTCGGTGGCCCGGCTCATGACCGAACTCAAGGTCAAAGAAGGTGCAGCGCTCACCAAACAAGGCGAGCCAGGGCGAGAATTCATGATCATCAGTGCCGGCACGGCCAAGGTCGACATCGATGGCACCGTCGTTGCCCATCTCGGCCCAGGCGAGTTCCTGGGCGAGCTCGCGGTGATCAGTGGAACGCCTCGAACGGCCACGGTGACTGCGACGTCACCGATGATCGTCGAAGTGCTCAATCGACGCGAGTTCATGGCACTGCTCGACGAGAGCGCCAATCTCGGACGCAAGATCCTGGTCGGTGCAGTCAAGCGACTACAGATCAACGAACGAACCAAGACCAACTAAAAAATCTCGGCAGATCCGGGCACCAGCAGGCGCTGCGGACAGCGTTATGAGCTGACGGCACCGTGGCTGGTGTCAGGCGCACGAGACCTCTGCTCTTTTTGGCAACGCGCCATGCCAAACCGATCGTGAGCTGCAACACTGTTCGCGATGGGTTTTACTCTCGTTGGTCATGTGGCCGACCCCGCTAGCTGGCAAGGAGCCACGCTGATCGCAGCCGCCGTTGCCGTGCTCTGCGTTGCGCTCGTGGTAGAGAATGCCATCGTTCGCAGCGGGCGGGTGTCGCTGCGCGATTTCCGCCTGCCCTTCGCCGTAGTGCTCTCGATCGCTCTGGTTGCAACCGCTGCGCCTCGACTCGGATCAGCCCAAACCACCGACCAGCCGGTCGGTTTACCCGACCTCGTCAGTGACCCTCCGTTCATCTGGTTCGTCAAGGACCTCGACATCAACGACCAAGCCGCCCGAGTGCTTGCGTTCGACGGCTACGTGCACAACATCGGCACCGGAAGCCTGGACCTGTTCGGCAATCCCCAGATCGAGGGCGGAGTCAAACAACGCGTGTTCGACGGCGAGCAGTGGAACGAAGTCGGCACGCCAACCGTCAGATACGAGACCGACGATGGCCACAATCACTTCCATCTGATCGAAGCGGTCGACTACTCCCTGTGGGACGAGGGGCGCACGAGCGAGATCGGCGAATCGTCCAAGGTCGGATTCTGCCTGATCGACACCGAGCAGATCGAAACACTCTCCGAGGCTTTCTACGACATTGCCGACACCGACTATTGCGGCGTCGACTCACCAGATGCGACTTCGCTGTCGATGGGCATCACCCCCGGATGGCGCGATACCTACGACGCCAACACCACCCTGCAGTGGGTGGACATCTCGAACATCCGTCCGGCGAACTATTGGGTGGCTGCAGTGACCGATCCGAACGATGAGATCGTCGAGAGCAACGAAGAGAACAACAGCAGAGTGTTCTCATTCAACAAGTTCGCCGTGCCCGGCTACGTGGCACGCACCCTTCCGGCGCAGAGCGCCGAGGAGCCGATCGAGCTACTCACGTCGACTTTCGGCACCACGGGTGCTCGCGTCTTCACCATTGTCGAGGGTCCCGAAAACGGCACCCTGAGCGTGCCCGAGAATGTCGATTTGCACTCTGCGGTTGTCGAGTACACGCCTGATCCCGGCTTTGTCGGCGAAGACTCGTTCCGCTACTCCGCCAGTGACGTCACGAGCGGCTTCCCACTCGAGCCTGTCGTGGCGGAGGTGCCGATCGTGATCGACGAGGCTCGTGAAGCACCAGACAACCCCTCCTCCGAGCCCCCACCGCAGATCAGACCCGTCGCCAACCAAACGGCACAGATGTTCCGCACCAACCAGACGCAACTCGAACTCGACGACGAGACCGCAGAGGTCGATGGCTGGTTCGCTTCGGGCCTACCGCACGGCCTGACGATCGATCCTGATTCGGGCATGATTTCCGGTATCCCCACGATGAGTGGCAGCTTCACCAGCACAGTGGTGATCGCGACCGGAGCCGGCACATCGACGCAGACGATTGCGTGGGAAACCTCACCAGCAGATACCCCAACCCTCGAACCGGTGAACGACTTCTCGAGCAGTTCGAGCGAGGTCTTGCGCTTGAACCTCGGCACCGGCGACAGCGCGGCGCGCTACGAAGCCACGGGCACCCCTGCGGGGACCCGGATTGTGGGCAACCTTCCGCTGCTGACCGGCGAGCCCGAAGAAATCGGGGAGTTCCCCATCGAGGTCCACGAGATCATCGACGACGAGATCGTCGACACCATCGACTTCGTGTGGACCGTGCGCCCTTCGATTCACCCAGCCTTTCCGCTTTAGCCGTCCGGGGCTGGACCCGAGCAGAAGCTGCACCGGGCGCGCGGTTCGTAGGGCGGCTTGCGAGGATGTCACACGGGTTGGCCATACTCGTGAACATGCCCCGCGGCGGTAACCATCCACGCCTGATCAGCTCGCGACGCTGAGGCATACCACGTCGCCGAATCACATAGAGCGAAGGTCATCATGGCCACTCATCCTTCTGTCCCCCAGCCCCCTGTCCCCCAGCCCCACGTCCCCCAGCCCCGTGTCCCCCGTGACACCTCGAACCACATCGCTTCGAGCCTGTCGAGTTCTCAGCTCAGAATGCAACTGCGTCGCAGACTCGAACGCCATGTGCGTTCCGATGCATTCCGACCTGCCCTGACGATCGTCGGCTTCCGCGGCGACTCCGCCGACGTGTTACGTCATGGCACCGACCGCCCCGAAGATGCCGTGCTCGAGTTCGTGCTCTCGAGCGAGTACGCGGCCGTTGGTGTGCTGGCGTCATCGGTCGTGTCCACTCCCCCGGGCCGAACCCACCGCGATGCGGCGTTGGCGATCGCCGTACCCCGATCCGGCAGCGTCGTTTCGCTGCTGGCAACGACGGACAAGGTCGTCGACACCAGAGAACCTCAGGGCTGGCTCATCGATGCCTGCATGCGGTCAGTAGATCGACCGACCCTGCCCTGTCAGATTCCGGCGCTCGAGTTTCCTATTGCCCTGTGGCTCGACCGTTTGATGGTCGCCATCTTGAATGCGCCCTCCGGTGAACCCTTGACATGGGAAACCGCGGTGCGCTTGTGTCCCGTTCCTGCACGATGGCGGTCCCCCGATGCAATCGATCTCGGTGGCACGCTTGGCTCTACCACCCGGTCGTGGGGTGCATTGCGCACGGCTTCGGTACAGGGTTTGCGGGCACCGGTTGGCATGACACCGTCTCGGGCACGATGGATGGACGACGCCATGTTTGCCCGGTGGTGCATGGGTTCGTTTCCCGATCTCGCCAACCTGCGGGGCGATGTCGAGTTCTTGGCGCCACCCGAAGTAGCCGAAGGCGTCGAGCTGGCATTGCGTGCCGCATGGCAGGCGTTTGCCGGCTGAGGATCAGCTCGGCGAGTTGCTCGCCAGGTCGCGGGCAATACCGGTCGTGAACAACTCGGCCATCTTGGCTCGGCCGGCCTCGTCGGTTGTGAGCCAGTCATAGATGGAGCCGCCGATCGATCGGGTGTCCACGAGCGACTGGGCGAAGCCGTCGAGTTGATCGACACGCGCGATGTAGGGCTCGGTTCCCGAGGGTGGTGCGTCGATTTCGGCGCCGATGCCGCCAATGGGATGCACCAGCGCGTCTGGATCGCCCAGGTTGGCCCGAAGCCGCTGAACACTCTCGGTGTTGTACGAATACCCGTCGCCGTACGGTTCGCCTCGGAAGGACCAGTAACTCATCGGCATCCAAACGTCATACAGGCTGTCGATCTCCGACCACGGAAAGTCGGGCCAGAACGCCGGGTTGATGACTTCGGTCTGTACTGGCGGAAGCACGATCGCCCCCAGTGGGTCTCCCGCGGTTTGGACCCTGAGCAGTCGAGACAGTCGCACGAAGCGATCGTTGCGTTCTTCGACTTCGAGGCCATCTTGGTTCCATTCGATGTCCACGGCCACACCGTCGAACCGGTAGCCGAGCACATCGAAGTCGTGCGCCGCCATGAGATGATCGAGGTCGACCGAGTCATCGTCCCACTTGGGTAGATACCAGGCAACGACGTCGATGTCGTTTTGCTCGGCGCGCATCAAGAATTCAGCGAGCAACCAGCGGTCTTCGAGCAGGTCAGGTGACCGATCGTCGAGCCGGCCCGACTGGATGTACAGCGTTTGCACCCCGGCGGCAGCCATGTCGTCGAGCGCCGTGGGGGCGACCGGCGGCACCCCGCCGCCGGCATACGGTGGCGAGTAGTCGAAGCCGTCGACCCACGCCCCGTGGCCGCGATAGGCGTCGACGCTGCGAGGTGTCTGCTCCTGTGAAGAAACCGCCTGCGGGTTGACCAGCTCGAACGTGAGCGCCTGCAGCGGCGCGGGTTCCGCCAGCGACCGGGTGCGAAAGAAGAACAGGCTTGCGGCAACCAGCATCACCACCACACCAACCCCTACAGCAACACGTTGAAGGAGTTGTCTGGATGGCACCTCCAGAAGTTAGTTGGCCAGCACCGCGGAAATCTGTCACGTATGGGTGCAATCGCCGCCTGCGTCGGGCATTGTTATGTGTTCGCTTTGCCATCCAACTGGAGCACCATGTCCTTCAAGGCCGGAGACCGCGTCGTTTATCCTCATCACGGCGCAGCCGTTGTTGAGAAAAAGGAGAAGATCGCGGCATTCGGGCAGGAGGAACGTGAGTACCTCGTTCTGCGCATGGCGCACGGCGAGATGACGTTGCGGGTACCCGTCGACAGCGTCGACGATGTGGGTATGCGATGGCCGATCAGCGGCGACGATGTCGACGACCTGTTCGATGTTCTGCGCAAGCGCGACGTTCGCGAGCCTTCGAACTGGAGCCGGCGCTTCAAGAACCACCAGGAGAAGCTCAAGTCCGGTGACGTCTATCAGGTCGCCGAAGTAGTGCGCAACCTGGCGCTTCGAGACCGTGACAAGGGCTTGTCGGCCGGCGAAAAGACCTTGTATCAAAAAGCGCGCTCGGTGCTCGTCAGCGAACTCAGCTTCGCACTCGACGTCAGCGAAGACGACGCCATGGACAAGGTCGACGGCGCGCTCGAGTAAACAAGACGGCCCCGGTCACAGGGTCGTTCGACCGAATAGCCGCGAAATCTGTGTGGGCGTTCCGATTGTGGACGCTACGCTTCGTGGTCGCAATCGGGCGTGGTGTAATTGGTAACACAGCTGGTTCTGGTCCAGTCGTTGGGGGTTCAAGTCCTCCCGCCCGAGCAAACATCTTGAGTCACTGTTTAAGATGCATGATCAGCCTGTTGGTTGGTGAAATGAAAGTCCGGCCCCGTTCGTCTAGCGGCCTAGGACGCCACCCTCTCAAGGTGGTAGCACGGGTTCAAATCCCGTACGGGGTACTCATCAGTCTTCCGGCGCTTCTTCAGAAGCGGCCGAGTCTTGCGACTCGTCGTCCGAAACTGCTCCTTGTTTCAGAGTCGCTCCACGATCACATCGCGGCACGACGCTGAAAGCCGGATCATGTCGTCGGTATCACGTTGGCGGCCGCCTTCTCTGCTGGCACAACTTCTGCCGATCCAGCCCGGCATCAGCCAGATGAGACACAGGTAGCGCATTCACGGCATCGCCAAACGCTCAGTTGGCTGACTCGTAATTTCAGCGATGAGCTCGAAATTCTTGTCGAAGTGCAGCACTGACAGGTCGGAACGTTCCGCAGATGCAGCTATCAGCAGATCCGGGATCGAAGGGACCCGATGTTGGACTCGCTCGACTAGAGCCAGCTGAACTTCACCGGCGCGATATTCGATCGATGGGGTCGAATACTCGACAGGCATCGATGCCCGCGGCGGCATCGATATCTCACGGCGTAGTTGATCGATCGACTGTGCGGAGTAGCCAATCTCCAATCTGGTCACGGTTGAGAGCCGGACCAAACCCCGTTCGATCGAAGATGCCAAATCCGCGGCGTCTGGGGATTGGAACAGACGAACGAATACGGACTTATCGATCAGCCAACCGGTCACGACCAGGCATCGTGCATCACATCGGGATCACTTAGATCGGAAAACGACGTGCTAAACCGTTTCAGTGACTCGACGGTTACCTCAGCTGCCGACCTATCAAGCCCCGGACAATAAGCCCTAATGCGCCAGTTCGCCGCTGCGGGCAACCACTGCTCCCCCACAAATGACCAGGCTTCGCTGTGGTCGGTCCATGACCACACTGGTCACCGTGTCGCCGGGCATCACGACCACGTCGCCCACATCACCCACGTCGAGGCCCACATTGTCGACGCCCATCATGGCGGCCCCCTGCACGGTCGCTGCATCGACACAAGCTTCGATCTGATCATCACGACGGAAGCCGTTGGTGAACGCCAACTGCCACGTCCGGTCCAACATGTCACCTGTGCCGTAGGGGGACCAGTAATCACGGATGCCGTCTTGGCCCAGACCCAGCCGAATACCCATTGCACGCGCCTTCTCGATCGGTAGCGGCCCGAACGTTCCCGGAGCAACCGTCGCCAGGCTGATACCTGCCTCGGCCATGGTTTCGAGTAGTCCGGTGGCTCGATGGTCCTCGACACTGCTCAGCGCAAAGCAATGGCTGATGGTGACATCGCTGGACAGCTCACGGGCTCGGCGACAGATCCTCTCGATCTGGTCGGCTCCAACCTCGCCGCGATCGTGCAGGTGAATGTCCACCCCGACGTCATGTGACTCAGCCAGTCCGAAGATCACATCGAGGTGGGCCTCGGCGTCGCCGTCGAAACCCTGCGGATCAAGTCCCCCGATCATGTCGGCGCCGGCGCGGATCGCCTCGTCGAGCAACCTGTCGGTGCCGGGAGACTTCAGAATTCCCGTCTGCGGAAAGGCCACGATCTGCACTAGGCACCGATCGAGATGTGCGTCACGCGCCGCCACCACCCCGGCTAGGCGCTCGAGTCCGCTGTCGGGGTCGATCTGAGCGTGCGACCGCACCCGCGTTGCCCCGAAGGCGATCATGGCACCGAGCGTGAAGGTCGCTCGCTCGGCAACCGACCACTCGGCACTGCGCCAATTGTCGAGATCGTTCTGGATGCGTTCGGCCAAGCTCGTGCCCGCGGTATGGGGTCGAAAAGGCATGCCCAAACGCGTCATGTCCAGATGGGTATGCACATCGGTGAACGACGGCATCACAATCGCACCATCGCCGTCTTCGACTTCGCCATTGGTCGAGAGTCCTGAGCCGACGGCTGCGATGAGACCGTTGCGAAACAGCATGTCGGTTGCCTGCGTGTCGATGGTCGACGGCGCCAGGCGGACATTACGCAACAGAAGTTCGGACATACCCCCTTGATAACACGCACCACGACGCGTCAGAACATCTCGGGACACCACGGGGCTCGGGCGGTGGCAAACAGTTGGCCGATGGTACGGATCGCGTCGGGGTCGCCGGTGATGTCGCCGGTCGACGTATAGAGATCGGCACACACACGACCCAGGTACAACGCGCCGAGTTCGCGCACTCCCATCGTGACCTCGGCCTGCGACGTGGTCGACTCGATGCTGGCCTGACCATCGACCACGGTGAGCCGGAACGTTCCGTCGGCGTAGCCCATGTCATCGGTGACCGTGAAGACCACTTGACCATCGCGTTCGTAGTCCCTGGACGTCAGTGCGCTCTCGACGTTCAGGATGCGGACGTAGAGCGCGTCGGCAACGCTTCGCTTTATCGCTCGGGCGTCGCGCACGTGATAGGCCAATGGGTCGTCGATTGCTCCGTCCCAGAACGACACGTTGGGGAACAGATCGACATCGAGCGCATAGGCCCACAGCGAAATGTGGGCCTCGACGTCTGACGCGACGAGAGCGTTGACGGCTACGCCACCAGTCGCAACAAAGTCATCCCACTTGGCGTGCTGGCGATACGCCAGATAACCAACGACCTGTCCATCACGGCGAGCAATGATGTGGCGGGCGGCCGAGCCACCCTCGCGGTTCGGTTCGGGGTCATTGATGATGTCTTGCCACCTCGGTGCGCCGCGGTCGATGAACCCCGCACGCTCGGTGGCGACCTGATGCCAGTACGGCGCAACCACATCGTGGATCTGCTCGGCGGGCAACATCGCCAGTTGCACGCCTTCGGCAACAGCGGGCTTGGCCATATGGCGCGAGTCGATATTCACATAGTGGCATTCGGTGGACATCCCGAACCCGAAACGGCCATAGATGCCGGGTTCGCTGGCCCACAAACCCGCTACTGGCTCACCCCGCTCGACGGCATTGTCGAGATGCCGACGAATCATGGATCGCAGAATGCCCTGCCGGGTGTGCGTGGCTTGCACGGTGACCATGGTGGTGCCCGCCATGTCGACCTGCACGCCGCCCGGGACCGTGAGCTGTAACGGAAAGTCGCCCAATGTGGCCACCAGGTCATCGCCGTCGTACGCAGCCACGGTTCGCTCGAGTGGCATCATGCTGCGGAAGCGCTCGTCGCCCTCGGGTTTGTAATCATGGCCGAACCCCATCGCCATGACGGCTCGAAAGGTCGGGACCTCGTCGTCGGTTATCGCCCGTAGCTCAAAGCTCATGGCGCGAAACTACCGTCAAGGCGACGTTGAACTCGGGGAATTCGGCGTCGGCCGTCGTGGGACAGGCGCGAACGAGGTGTAGTGGGTAGTTGCAGGTCCTCGGCATCTCGTGCAAATTCGCTGGGTTCACGGGCCGCTGGGTTCACGGGCCATCGGGCCACCGGTCGACTTATACGATCGTTTCGACAAAGCTCAGGTGCATGCCGGTGATCGGGTTGTCGAACCCTTCGAATACGGCTGCTCGTTCGGGTGACGGATTGTATTCGGCCATGGCTGCTTCGAAGTCGCCTTCGTGACTCACGATCCAGACAAACTGCAGGTTCTCATAGTCGACATAGGCACCGTGCACGGTGAATCCGTATCGTTCGCGCACCGGGATGAGACCGGGAAACCAGGCCGCCAGTCGATCGAGTTCCGCTTCGTTCGACACGTCGTAGCGTCGCAGTTGGGTGGTCATCGCTGCGTCCTTTCGGACATGAATCGAGGGGAACACCGCTAATTTGGCTGATCATTGCCATATGACCCAAATCACTGGTGCATTGGCCCCAAGATACGGCATACTGTGCACCGATGATTTCATCACCATGGTGAGAAATCCTCGGGCTGTGGCGCAGCTTGGCTAGCGCACCTGCTTTGGGAGCAGGGGGTCGTGAGTTCGAATCTCACCAGCCCGACCAGGTCAGAAGCTCGTTGCTACCGCAGCGGGCTTCTTTCGTTTTTCTCGAGCCCTGCTGTGCTCGACCAGCCATGCACCCCCGGCTCGCTTGTTACTCGCCAGCCAGCAGATCCAGCAGGTTCACTTCGATGCGCCGATTGACCTGGCGACCCTCGGCCGTGTCGTTGGTCTCGACCGGCGATCCTTCGCCCAGGCCCACTGCTTGCAGGCGTTCGGGATCGACCCCTCGACCAACCAGATAGTCCACCACGGCTTCGGCGCGCCGCTCGGACAATGTCAGATTGCTGGCGTTCGAGCCGACCGAGTCGGTGTGGCCTTCGACCACCATCTGCACCTGCGGGTTCAGCGTCATGACGGCGACGCCGAGTTCCAGGGTGGGTAGGAACTGCTCGGAGATCACGGCGCTCCCACTTTGGAACAGCACCGCCTGCTCGACTCGTACATTGCCGTCGAGGGCCGGGGGCGCATCGGGGCGCACGATGTAGTTGTTCTCGACATTGTCGGGACCCACCACGGCGACCGCCCGAGCGAACAACTCGTCGGCCTGCTCCTGGGTCTGCACCGGGCCCTCGAGAAAGAGTGTCGGCGGTCGAAAAATGGCGCCACGTTCAGGCAACGACGACAACGGTGGCAGGCCAGCCAGCGGGTCCACCGTGGGCTCGGGTTCCGCAGTCGGCTCCGGTTCCGGAGTCGGCTCGGGGCTGGGCTCGGGTTCCGGAGTCGGCTCGGGGCTGGGCTCGGGTTCCGCAGTCGGCTCGGGGCTGGGCTCGGGTTCCGGAGTCGGCTCGGCTGTGGGTTCGAATGCAGGTTCGGGTTCAGCGGTGGGATCGGGCGCAGCGTCGGTCGTGTCCGATGGCTCGACGGCTTCATCGGCAGCGGGATCTGTTGATGCGCCAGAGGCGGATTCGGTTGGTTCAGGCTGGTTTGTCTGCGCCAGCTGATCGTCGTCATCGCCGCGGGAACACTGGCTTAGGATCAGACCCACAACTACGAGCAGCCCAACAACGACGAGCCCCGCGACCATCGCTCGTTTCGAGCCGCCGGCGTTGTCTCGGGCGACGCCAATCTCGGAAGTATCACCGACTGCGTTGGTCATCACCGCCTGTGGGTTCGACGCTTCACGCGGCGGCGTCGGAGCTGCCTCAGTGAGGGAATCGGCGTGGGGAACGGCGGCTGCGACCGCATGAACAGGTTGAGTTCGCAGCTCGGTGACATCGTCGTCGATAGCCACGCCTTCTACAGCGATGGCTTCGGCTGCGGGCTCGTGACTCGGGGTCGTGACCTCCGTCAGGTCATCGTCGAACTCGCCCACCGCCGCCGAGACCGGAGCCGGCGTTTCTGGCGTGACGGTGAAGGGGTCGACATCGGTCGCCGGTGGTTCGTCGGTACCGGGCGCCCACACATTTATTGGTTGGTCTGTGATTGGTTGGTCTTTGATTGGTTGGTCGGTCTCGGGCGATCCGTTGGTGGCCGGGTCGCTCGTCTCCGGGTGCAGCAAGAGCAGACCTGCCCCGACAACTGGCGCAAGATCCGCAAGAGTGAGACCGGCATGGCTTGTCAGCAGCCCCGATGGAATCTGGACTTCGTGTAATGACTCGGGTCGCCCTCCGGCTGGGTTTGCTCGGCGTTGGGCCTGCTCACGGGTCATGACCACGATGTGATCGAACCCTGCGTCGGTGACACCGGCCACGACCTGCGCCTCTACCGCCGAGCCCAGTGCCGGGTCGCACACAATCGCCACGGGCAGACTCGCCCCCTCATCGAGCGCCATGGCAATCCTGGCTGCGGAATTGAAAGGGCTGTCGGGCGCATCGTAGGTGAGTTGCGCGTACCCGCCGGCGACCGCAGGTGATTCGTTGGCCAGCACAATGCCGCGCACGGTTTCGCCGTCGACATCGATTGCCAACACTCTGTCAGGTTGTGCAGTCATGACCGAAAAGTATCGTGTGCAGTCGGTCACTGCGCGTTGG
>Ga0209828_1003158_pt1 | contig 12863 bp, 10 predicted proteins | sample MaitaG_FD_187429 | JGI IMG/M metagenome (GOLD analysis project Ga0209828, IMG submission 187429) | Marine algal microbial communities from Maine, USA - Maine_Asex2 metaG (SPAdes) (version 2) | ecosystem: Host-associated > Algae > Red algae > Unclassified | place: Maine, USA | collected 2015-01-05 | reverse complement strand
TTAATACAAAATATAAAACCTTTATTCTCAGACTATTAAAAATTAAATTAATCTTAATAAATATTTACAACATGAAAAAATTATTCATTTTATTTTTCTCTGTTATTGCAGTTTGTTTTTTGTCAAATGATGCATTAGCTCAGAAGAGTGCAAAAAAAGCAGAATCGTTTCAAGCAAACAAGTACATTAATGCTAACGGTAATTCAGCTGTCAAAATTCATCAGCCCAATAATATTGAAGTAAGAAATGCTTTATTGGCAAGAAGAGATGCAGTTAACGCAAGTACAACTTTAACAGCAACCGAAAAGCAAGCATTGATCAATCAAATTAACGCCAAATTAGCTGAATTAGGTTAATTTTAAAAAAAAACAATAATATGAAAAATATATTTTTAACAATTGCAATTTTAATGTCTGCCTCCTTATTTGTAAACGCAGATCTTTTTCCAGATGGAACATCAACTGCAACTTATGTAGATAATGGAACTGGCTTAGACATAACTGTAAATATTGGTTGGGCGAGTACTACAGGAGAATATGGAGATGGCTTTGTAGTTACCATTGAGGGTGTAGATTACTGTATTGAAGGTGCAGCAACTGGTGCTTGGGGATCTGTAGGGTCTGGTTGTGCTTTTGAAGGTACAGCACCATCTACCTTTGGTGATTTTTCTACTTCGCCAACCACGGTAACCATAACAATACCTTACCCAGCAGGTTGGGCGCCTGGCGACCCTGTTGCTATTTTAATTGATGGTTATGGCGATGCTTTTGGCGACGATCCAACTGGCGTAAATTCATTTTATTTAGATGAATCAATAGACGCAACAGAATTTGTGCCTCCACCACCCCCGTTTACTTGTAATAGTGGAGATGATCCTACTGAAATTTTTAATTCGGGTGAAAGTATTCAGGGTTTTGCTGTAGTGTCTTCTACTGTTGATGATGCTGGAGATCCTTTAGGAGCAATTTGTGCTGATGATTTTGTGGTAGGTTCTGGTGGAACAACTTTAAATGGTATTTTTGCACCAGGAACTTTTAGTAGTGGTGCTGGCACGGTTACAGATGTAACCGTAATTGTGTATACTGATGCAGGCGGAATGATTGGACCTGCGGTATGTACTTACACTGAAGTGCCTACAACTGTAGGTGGAATTAATGACGGTGATGTTGGCGTTCAATTTTCTTCACCTTGCACTTTAGGTATGGGTACTTATTGGATTTCTGTAGAGGTAAATGGTAGTGGAAGATGGAACTGGATACAAAGCGCAGCAACCCCAGGTCAAACAGGGGCTGAAGCACAGCTAATTGATCCTATAGATTATTTTGGTGCTGGTATTATCGATTGGACAGGCTTTGCTGCTATAGGCTTAGCAGGTGATTTAGGTTTTGTTTTATATAGTTGTGGAGATGAGCCTTCAACAGTACCTACTTTAAGCCAATGGGGTTTAATGACTTTAGCGTTATTATTAATGACTTTTGGAGCTATAAAAATTGGTGTTCCAGCAGTTCAAACTTCTTTAAAAAGAAAGTAATTAAAACAAAAATATTATAATACAAAACCCAGTAGCTCACTCAATAGCTACTGGGTTTTTTATTTGCCAAACAACACAAAAGAAGTATCTTTAACTTAAATAGTATAAACAAATTAAAGTATGAATAAACTCATTATTGTATTAGAAAATATAAACGAAAAAGTGGGTCAATTTTTTTCTTGGAGTACAACGCTATTAGTTTGGTTAATATTTGCATTAGTAATAATGCGCTATGGTTTTGGTACCTTCTCTCAAAAGCTAAATGAACTGTGTACTTATTTATTTGCAATAAGTTTTTTATTTGCTGGCGGTTACGCCCTTAAACACAATATGCACGTTAGGGTTGATTTGTTTTATGCTAAATGGTCGCCTAAAGGCAAAGCTTGGGTAAATTTAATTGGCGGTTTATTGTTTCTACTGCCTTGGTCTGTAGTATCAATAATTGTTTGTTTTAGGTATGCTTATACATCATTTAAGTTAGGCGAAACCTCACAAGAGCCAAGTGGTTTGGCTGCCTTATATGTTTTAAAATTTATATTGTTAATTGGTTTTGTATTACTGTTAATACAAGGCATAGCGTCAATTTTAAAATCTACTTATATAATATTAGGCAAAGATGAAACCTTACTTATTACAAAAAATAAAAAACCTTATGAGTAAACAAAGTTAAATTTCAATAATCAATACCAACGGCAGCTCTTACTAATTTAATTGTTTCTCTTGCACTTATCCTTGCCTTTTCCGCACCTTTGGCCATTATCTCTTTTAGGTAAGTTTCGTCATTTAAAATATCGTTAGCCTTTTGGCGTATTGGATACACAAAAGCCTCTACATCGGCAGCTAACTGCTTTTTTAAATCACCATATCGAATGTCACAATTTTTATAAGCAGTATCAAATTTCTCAACAATATTTGCATCGCTAACTAAGCTTAAAATTTGAAATAGATTTTCAATTTCAACAGGTTTGGCGCTGTTAACTTCAGTTGGCCCGCTATCGGTTTTAGCACGCATAATTTTTTTGGTGTTTACCTTCTCATCATCTAAAATAAAAATAGCATTTGCTTCCCCTTCTGATTTGCCCATTTTACCACCACCATCTAAACCTGGTACTTTCACTAATGCTTCGCCAAAATTAAAGGCTGTAGGTTCCGGGAAAACCTCTTTTTGGTATAAACGGTTAAAACGACTGGCAATGTTTCGGGTCATTTCTAAATGTTGTTCTTGGTCTTTACCAACAGGTACTTTATTGGCCCGATGAATTAAAATATCTGCAGCCATTAAAACCGGATAAGTTAACAAACCAGCATTTACTGTTTGCCCTGGCTTGCGCACTTTATCTTTAAACGAGGCCGTTTTTTCCAACTCGCCTTTGTAGGCAATCATATTTAGTAGTAAATACAATTCTGGTATTTCGGGTACATCACTTTGCACATAAAGGGTACATAAATCAGGGTTTAAGCCAACTGCTAAATAAGTGGCCAACATTTCTTTAATGTTAGCTTTTAATGCACTTGGGTTGGGGTGTGTGGTTAAAGAGTGATAATCTGCAATAAAGAAAAAACAATTAAACTCTTGCTGCATTTTTATGAAGTTGAGTGCGGCACCAAAATAGTTGCCTAAATGCAATTTACCGGTTGATCGCATTCCGCTTAATACTGTTTCTTTCATAGCAGCGAAAGTAATGGTTTTAAGTTAGATAGTAAAAATCTACTACCAGAACATTTATTAAAATGGAGCAATCAAATCAACAAGCCATCTTAATAAAAAAAAGTAAGCCGAATTTATTTTATATTTACGGTATAATAAAAAGTATGATAAAAAAGTATTTGCCTTTGTTGTTGTTGGCTGTTTTTGTAATCATCCAATTTTTTCAAATAGATAGAACCAATCCTGCTGTTGATGCCTCAAAAGATTTATTTGCAGTAGTTTCGGCAAATGAAAATATGAAAAATAGGGTAATTAGTAGTTGCTATGAATGTCATTCACATACTGCCAAATATCCGTGGTATACTTATATTAACCCAGTAGGTTGGTGGGTAAAAGGGCACGTAAACGAAGGGGTAAGTAAACTCAATTTTTCGGAATGGACGGCTTATGAAACCAGTAAACAAAAACATAAATTAGAAGAATGTGCCGAACGCACCGAAGCAACAGAAATGCCACTTTTGCCTTACATATTAGCGCATAGCGAAGCTAAAATGACAAAAGACGAAAGAGCTAAATTAGTGGCGTGGTTTAATAGCAAGGCTAAATAAAATAATATGGCCACATCTTACAAACAACAAAAACCAATAGGCAAATACCATAGTATAATTATTGGTTCGGGTATGAGCGGAATGGCACTCGCAGCAATTTTAGCTAAAGAAGGTAAAAAATGTTTATTGTTAGAAAGGCATTACACACCAGGCGGTTTTACTCATGTTTTTAAAAGAAGAAATTATGAGTGGGATGTTGGCATACATTACATCGGTGATGTACATCGACCTCAATCGGTATTGCGCCAAATGTTTGATTATGTTTCGGAAAGTCGGTTGCAATGGGAAGAGATGGATGCCAATTATGATCGTATTTTTTTTGGCAAAGAAGCCTATAATTTAGTAGCTGGCAAGGAAGCTTTTATCAACACTTTGGTAACATATTTTCCAGAGGAAAAACAGGCAATTGAACAATACTACCAAACGGTTACAGCGGCTTTTAAACAGGCCAAAAATTTTTTTGCTGAAAAGGCAATGCCTCCATTATTAAGCAAATTTGTAGGAAATAGAATGCGTAAAAAAACATTGGAATTTGCTTCGGTAACCACCCGTAATATGTTAGAAAATATTACCCAAAATCAGAAATTAATTGGGGTTCTAACAGGTCAATATGGTGACTATGGTTTACCACCTGCGCAAAGTAGTTTTTTAATGCACAGCGCAGTAGTTAAACATTATATGCACGGCGGCGCTTTTCCTGTTGGCGGAAGTGCAGAAATATTTAATACCATAGAACCAACTATAAACGAGGCTGGCGGTGAGGTATTTACCAATGCCGAAGTGAAAAAAATAAGGATTAAAAATGGCAAAGCTATTGGCGTTCAAATGGCTGATGATAAGGAGCTTTTTGCCAAACATATAATTAGTAGTGCAGGTGCAGGAGTTACTTTTAATCAATTTTTAAAAGATGAAAAATCTACTCAAAAATTTAAACAGGTAGCAGATAAAATTAATCCTTCTGCCTGTCATTTATGTTTGTATGTTGGCCTAAATGCCGATAATGAAGTATTACAATTACCGAAAACCAACTTTTGGATTTATCCAGAGAATGGCTACAACCACGATGAAACAATGGCTAATTTTTTTGACGACCCAGATAATGCTCCTTTGCCTGTTGTCTATATGTCGTTTCCAGCGGTTAAAGATTCAACCTGGAACAAGCGTTACCCCAACCGAAGTACGGTAGAGTTGATTACGATTACTCAATACGATCAATTTAAAAATTGGGAAAACACCCGATGGCACAAACGGGGCGAAACTTATGAAAGCTATAAAGAAAAATTAGCGCAACGTTTGCTGAAATATATGTATGAATATGTACCGCAGACCAAACCTTATTTAGATTATTACGAATTAAGCACGCCACTTTCTACCAAAAGCTTCGTTAATTATGAGCAAGGAGAAATTTATGGTTTAAAGCACACACCAGAACGCTTTAACGATAAAACGTTAAGAGCAATTACGCCTATTAAAAACTTTTATTTAACAGGGCAAGATATAGCAACTGCCGGTATTGGTGGCGCATTAAATTCGGCAGTGTTAACAGCAAGTGCAATGCTTAAAAAAAATATGTTGAGTAAAATTTTAAACCAAACTAAACATCAATTAACTGAAACCAATTGAAAAGATATTACTGATTAGGTTTAGTTCAATTGGTGATATTGTTTTAACCACACCTGTTATTAGATGTGTTAAACAACAATTGCCAAATACTGCCATTCATTTTTTAACGAAACGGGCAAACAAAACTATTTTATCAAGCAATCCTTATATAGATCAACTTCATTTTTTAGAGGAACGCTTATATAAAACAGCAAAGCATTTAAGCAATGAAAAGTTTGATTTAATTATTGATCTACATAATAATGTAAGAAGTAGAATTATTAGTTTTATTTGTGGTGTAAAAACAATTCGCTTTAATAAAATTAATATTGCCAAATGGTTATTGGTTAATTTTAAGATTAATATTTTGCCAAAGAAACATATAGTTGACCGTTATTTTGATGCAATCAAAAGCATAAATGTTAAAAGTGATAATAAGGGCTTAGATTTTTTTATCGCACCCAATAATAAATATGAACCACCTTTTTTAAAGGAACCTTATATTGCAATTGCAGTTGGCGCAAAGCATTTTACTAAGCGTATTCCGCCCGAAAAAATCATTCATCTTATAAAAAAAATAAACAAACGCTTTGTATTATTAGGTGATAAAAATGATGTGTTTTCGGCCAACATTATCAACAAACAATTTCCTACCAAAGTATTAAACCTATGTGGAAGTATTAACCTGCAACAGAGTGCCTCAGTTATACAAAATGCTACAGCAGTTATTACAGGTGATACGGCTTTAATGCATATTGCTGCTGCTTTTGATAAACCAGTTTTTAGTGTTTGGGGTAACACTATTCCCCAGTTAGGGATGTATACTTATTTGTTTAAAGATGGTAAGCAATTGGCAATTGAAGATCTAAATATTTATGAAAACAAAAATATAAGCTGCCGACCTTGTTCAAAAATTGGGTATAACAAATGCCCAAAAAAACATTTTAATTGTATGATGAACATTGATTATGATAAGTTGGCTAATGATTTTAAAAAGTTGAAATATTGATGCCTACAGGTTTAATGAAAAATTAGATGCAACAACACCAAAGAAGCCAGCAAACCCAATCCAATTTTTGTTATTTGTGAAGTCTCGGAATGAAAAAACGTATTAAATTTTTTGTAGCGCGTTTTATATAAAAAGAGACTTATACTGGAGATAAGTGAACCAATAAAAATTGCCCAAGCAGCTCTAACAAAGTAATTCTTATTAAGAAGTAAATCTGAAAACTCAAGTGCGCCAAAATCAAAACCCTTAATAATTAAATTTAAAGGTATGGTTGATAGAAAGGTCACCAAAAATATTCTATAATTAGGTGCTAATATAAATGCCCATGCCGGCAGTATAAGCACCCCAAAATAAAGCAGCACCCAAAGTAATGGTTGCGAACATTAAAATGTTGGCTCCCGAATAAAATAAAGCAACTGTGCTACCGAGTCGTTTTTTTATAAATTGAGTAATCGTAATTATTTTTACTAAGGTACATAGGTACAAATATGAAGATTGCCAGTAATAAAACTTGTTCTGCATTAATATTTAAACTGGCCTGCGGCAAACCATACAAGTACGCAGCACCCATCATACCTAAAAATTGATAACCTTGTATAGTTGTAGCAATAGTGGAAAGTGCCACCGATGGCCAACGCAAATTACGGTTACTTAAAAAGTATTGCTAAGTAGTAACGGATTTACCAATAGTACGGCCTTTTTATACCACCACCATAATGACAGAAAAGTAAAACAGTAATATTAGTAAATCTATCATTAAGTAATACTAAAAATTAAAACGAACGCCTATGTTTAGGCCAATTGCATTATAAGCACCATCGCTTGCTAAAAGTTGATGTGCTTTTTCGGGAGTTGAACCATAATCATCAACAGGCAGGGCAGTACCATTGGGAAATGTAAAAAGACTTCCTTCTGCATTTGCCATATTATCGGTGACTTCGATTAAGTTGACTTTATCCACAAAATCGGTAAATTGATAAACTCCACCAACCGCTAAAATAGGTCTAATGTCTAACTCAGAGCCATCTGGTAAAACGGCTACTGCTCGTGTTACTTCAGAAGTAGCTCTTCTAATTCGGAGGGCAGTAAAAAAGGCTTCTCCAAAAAGGCTTAATTTGTCAGAAAGATTATACTTTACCCCTGCAACCGACTCAAAGCCCAAACTAAACTGACCTTTGAATTCAGCATTTAGTTCAAAACCAGTTGCTTCATCTAAAAAGATATTAAAAGCAGGATTTACCAACCCAGGATCGTTCGCTTCACGCCTTGCATTAGCTATGCCAGCAACAGGTATGCATAAACCTACTTTGGCATACGGAGTAACTTTACCATTACTGGCCATAAAAACTAAAGCTGGAGTTAACCGCAAATGCCACGCTTTGGTATATGTTCGATAAAACTTATCTGCGTTGACGGTGTCTTGTACTAATATTTCTGGTGACGTAAAATAATAAACCCCAAGCTCAGCCCCAAAATTTTCATTAAACATATACCCTAAAGCGGTATTAGCTCTTAATCCTTGACCAGCATTTCCATAAGAGTTTGTTACATCTTGACTAGCAAAATCATAAGTTAAACCAAATGGCTCTGGGGTGGCAGATGTGCCATAACCAAGCCCACCACTAACATATAACTGCGCATTTAAAAACATGGTACTTGCCATCAATAGCAATACAATTGGTATAAGATTTTTAAGATTTTTCATATATATTTAAATTTATAATTAACAATTGAGGTAAAGCTAAAAAGAATTGTTTTATTTTTTAATGAAAGTTTTGGTATAAAATATTTTCTTAATCTTTTGGCAAACTATAAAATGAAAGTAATAACATTAATATAATGATAAATTGACTTTATTTGTGATTATTAAAAATTTTCTGCGCATAAAATTATGTTGTAGAATTGCGTTGAATTTTGTAACTTGGGATATAGACAGCAAACTGTAAGAAGCATAATTCTGCTGTAATTTCTTATGAAAAATAAAAATGTTATGCAAGAAATTTCGATTTCAAAAATTAAAAGTTACTTAGCTGTTCACTTCAATTTTATTATAAATGTTTATACGAAACACAATGCTAAAGAAGATTTAGAAGAGGGGAGAAGTACATTTGAAAAATTTATTTCTATAGAAGAGACTAACACCAGAATAAAAAATGGAAGTCAACTATATCAGTTAACAATTAATGCAACTGAAATGGTAGGTATTTTTGAAATTGATGATAATCACTTAACCTTATTGTACATAAATGATAATATGCAGTTAAGTGGTGCAGGTACTTTTTGTATTGATGCTATAAAATTTCTATTAAAAAATAAATGTACTACATTAACTGTTTTTGCTTCGCCATATTCACTCGATTTTTATATTAAAAATGGTTTTGAAAAACGCTCCAAAAATGTAAAACTAATTAAAGGTATGCGTTATTATGAAATGGAGTTGGCACTGTAAATTTAATTTTTAGCTATAAGAATGATAAGAAAATAAGTTCAAGCAAATTAAATTTACTTGAACTTATTATTTATGGAAATGATATTATGTTAGTTTCTTCCGGCCATTGCGCCACCATCAACATCTAAATTAGCGCTTGTAATCCAACCTGAATCATCAGATTATAAAAATAAAATAGATTTTGAGATATCTTGTGCGGTATCAGTTCTACCTATTGGATGAAAATTATTAAACCCAACCATTGCTTCTTTTGCAGCTGCTTCACTACCAAAAACACTATGATAAACTGGTATGTCTACAATGGCTGAAGATACTGCATTTACTCTAATTTTGTGATCGGCTAATTCCATTGCCAAATGTTGTGTTAAAGATTGTAAACCTGCTTTTTGCAGAGAATAAGCTGATGAAGGTGTTGCCTATACCGCTTGTTTTGCCCACATCAACCCTATATAAACAATTGACCCATCACCGCTGTTTTTTATAACATTAGCAGCTGCTTGTATTAAGAAGCAGAAGCCTCTGTTTAAATTTAAGTACGAAGCATAATCTGCTTCGGTATAGTCTAAAAAAGGCTTAGGGCCAAATATGCCAGAAGCATTTACAAGATAATCTAAATTATAAAGTTCATTAAGTTATGCTGTAAACTTTTAAACAGCCTCTCTACTGGTAATGTCTACTTTATGCTTAAATAGTTTATTAGCATCAGCTATTTTTTTAGTATTTCTACCTACATTATAAATAGTAACACCTTGACTTAAAAGTTCTTCTGCTGTAGCTTAGCCAATACCAATTTTGCCACCAATAATTAGTGCTGTTTTTGAATTGACATTTGTAATTTTGTTTTTATTTTATGAAAAAACGTATGTTAATTTATAAAGGTTTACAAGGTTTATTTTTTACGATGCATAAGTACATTAGTAAATATAAACAGACAGGTTTGTCTATATTTTACAAATTTTATGTTATCTATATTTCTTGTTAAGAGCACCACTTGTAGTTTACAAAAAAAAGAGCCGCATTATATAATGCGACTCTTCATCAATGTAATAAAGAAGTACGTTTAAGTTTATTTTTTAATAAATTTAGCTGAAAAAATTTGATCACCATCTATCAATTGAAGATAGTAAACACCACTTTTTAAATCGTTTATGTTGATGCTATTTTTATTAGCTGTTAACGCATCGAAACTAATTTGTTTAACTAAACTACCAATTGCACTATACATTTTAATATTGGTAAGCTTTAAATTATTAGCCGCAATATAAATTTTTGATGTTGCTGGATTTGGATAAATTTGAATATCTGCTTTTAGGCTAAGGTTTTCAGTTTTACAATTTTCAGGATGGTAAAAGCAATCGAAATCGTTTACATAATCGTTTTCGTAATAAAAATCGTTTTCAAAATCATAATCGTTTTCAAAATCAATATCAAAGTCGAAATCAAATTCGTCTTCGAAATCAAAGTCAAAATCAAATTCGTCTTCGAAATCAAATTCGAAATCAAATTCGTTTTCGAAATCAAATTCGAAATCAAATTCGTATACGAAATCAAATGGATCAACTGGATCAACCGGATCAACCGGATCAACTGGATCAACCGGATCAATTGGATCAACCGGATCAATTGGATTTTCGTTTACACAATTTTCCAATACTTGTTCAGGATTCCAGTAACCATTACCTGTAAAAAAATCAAAGCCAGGTGCTTCAAAATCTCTGGCTGTATCAACTAATAATTCTTCTATTTCAGCTGGCGTATAAGCACTATTACACTCTAACATTAAAGCTACTAAACCAGCTGCGTGTGCCGCCGAAGCTGAAGTACCATAAAAGTTAGGTAGTCCATCCCCTTCTACATCATCAATTGCATTGGTAAAGCCGAAAAATGTTGTATTGGTACCTTGGGTTGCGGTAAGTGTTGGTAAATTTCTAATAATAGGTTCTGCAAGTCTGTTTCCTTCAACGTCAAACAATAATTGCGCTCCGCCTAAAGAACTAAAAAAATATCGTTGTGTAGGATTTGATTGCGCATTACCGCCAACTGAAATCAAAAATTCGGAATTAAAATCACCTAATATTGTTGGGCTGTTGGTTGCCCATTCATCAATAGAGACATTTGCGGTAGCTAGATATTTAATTAAATTTGGATCAGGTCCTACTTTTTTGGTGAAAATCATTTGTAATGTAGTAATTTCTAAATCAGTAATTGATACAAATTGCGAAGGGTCGCCGCTTTGTAAGTTATCATCACTAACGGTTGCGAAATATTCTCCTGCTTCGTTTAAAAAATGGACACTAAAATCGGTATTAGTGCCAACACCGCCTTGAGAAAACCAAGAATCATCCCACTGCAAAGCGATTCTTGCGTTTCCATTTGGGATTGAAATAGTTTGTGTAATATCTAAACCAGGCCCTGGGTCGAAATCGTGCGCTATTTCATTTCTGTAGAATGTACCAGAATTTCTAAATTGGCTTTCGTAAGCGTTTGTTCTTAAATTACCTGCTGCTTGAATTACTGGTACACCTTGAAGATAGGCCGCATCAAAAGCCCTCGCTACAACGCCATCTAAATAGAAAGGAGAATCGAAATAATTAACGTCAGATACAATTAAATCCACCCCAGCATCAACCAGATTTTGTACATTGTCGGCATAAGATACTACACCATTAAACCCAGTTGCATATACATAATCTGCTGCCGGCGCTAAATCGTGCATAATTTCAATTAAGGCTCTCCCTTCATCATCACTTACATCAGATTCGTCTAAAATAATCACAGGTTTGGTAAAACCGTTTGGGTTACCAGGCCCTGGTAAATCGCCACTATTTATACCCGCTGCTTCACCATTTGCATTGTTATAAGATGTACTAATTACGCCAATGGTAACGCCTTCGCCTAAAATACCATAAGTTTCAAAAATATTAGCAAAACCATCTTGTTCAACTGATGTAGTTTCTGCACTACCAATATTACTGAAAGCGCTTGTTTGGCTAACGCCTTTAACCCAACGTACCTCCTGTAAATTTGATAAGGCTTCCAATTGATTTAAAGATACCCAAGCAGAAATTTTTCTACCCGCAGTAGCCTTAATTTCAATACCTAAATTTTCGATCGCCACTTTGGTAATTTCTACATTTTGGGTAGCAGTAATTTCTAATAAAACGTTGTTTTTCTTTTTAATAATACGCTGATCGACAAAACTGTTTTTAATAGTTTTAGAACTCCTAAAGTTTGGTAGTAGCTCTTGTAAGTTGGAGTGTATTTTATTTCCACCTGTTTTGTTTTGTGCCGAAACACTCAAAACGCTCAAGCACGCAAGGCTTAAGCATAATAAAAGTAATTGATTTAATCTCATTGTTGATTTATTTATAATTTGAAAAAATGTGCGTTGAATGATCTCAACTGGCACAAAGTTATTTCTTTAATTATTTGAAAATAGTCAGTTTTTATGATGAATGGCCAAAATCTTACTTGTTCAGGTGTGTTGTGTATTTTTAAATAAAGGGTTTTTAATATGAAAATACTTATTTGGAAACTTGAGTTTGATAGCAAAGTATTTCATTATTAATGAGTTGTTTTACTTAAAAAAAGTGAGGCAACTAAAGCACAACTAATTTTAGAAGGTTTTGAGAACCACAAAAAATGCGAAGCAAAAACAAAAGTTACGGCGAGTATTTTTGTAAGAAAATACACAAGTTGAATTTTAAGTTCAGTATCTCAAAATTAAAAACGAATTTGTATTACATTTAATAGTACGTGATGTTATTTGTTAAGATCAACAAACCGTTTTCTTATAAAGCCACCAATTAATAAAATCAGAACACCCAAAATACCCACAACACCCACAACACCCAGAGCAACTATTGCTGATGTAGGTGTGTCAGATTTTAAATCTAAGGCCTCTAAATTGCCAACCGCTACCAAACCCGCCCAATTTCTTGGATGCGTTTTTTCTGAAGTTTCTAAAAAATTAAGTTTGGCTTTTTGCAAGGCAACATCTTTAGGGTAACCTTCTT
>Ga0209828_1003154_pt1 | contig 12870 bp, 11 predicted proteins | sample MaitaG_FD_187429 | JGI IMG/M metagenome (GOLD analysis project Ga0209828, IMG submission 187429) | Marine algal microbial communities from Maine, USA - Maine_Asex2 metaG (SPAdes) (version 2) | ecosystem: Host-associated > Algae > Red algae > Unclassified | place: Maine, USA | collected 2015-01-05 | reverse complement strand
ATTGATATTGCTCGCATTTTTATTGCTAATTTCTCGGATTCTGTTGCTCTTCTTAAATCAAATTTTCTCATAATCAAAGATACACAATTTATAGAGAATTCCTATTATATTACTGCTGGGTTAATAATAAGAAAATTTTTGTCCCAAGTGACAGTGACGGGTTGATATTTTACAATAATATACATTGCGCACCATTCAGTAAAACAAGTACAACCTATAAATACATCACAGACACCCTTTAGGCTTAATCTTGTTAGTAAAGTAGTTGGCCTATTACCATAAATATAATTATTCGAAACATTATTTACCCTACATACTCCGCTTAATCATCTCCTCATCCGCCTCATTCGCCAAAGTTACCTTTATATCAGGATTCTTTTCCATTGCTCTCTTTATCGCAAACTTTGCTTCTGGGTTTTGAGCCCACGAACGCCTAGCAATACCGTTGTTTACATCCCAATACAGCATAGACTCTAATTTGATTTGAGCATCTGCACTGCCGTCTAGGACCATACCAAAACCGCCGTTGATTACCTCACCCCATCCTACTCCACCACCATTATGTATCGAAACCCAAGTAGCTCCTCTAAAACTATCTCCAATTACATTATGGATGGCCATGTCTGCAGTAAATTTACTGCCATCTCGGATGTTTGAAGTTTCTCGGAACGGAGAGTCTGTACCAGAAACATCGTGGTGGTCTCGCCCAAGAACTACTTGATTTTTTAATCGTCCATCCTTAATTGCTTCATTGAAGGCAGTAGCTATCTTGATACGACCATCAGCATCCGCATAGAGTATCCGTGATTTTGATCCAACAATAGGCAAATTAATATCTGCATTTTGAATCCACTGTATGTTATCTTTTAATTGACCTTGAATCTCAGCAGGTGCATCCTTCAACATTTCTTCCAACACATCTCCCGCTATTTTGTCGGTCAGTTCCAAGTCTGAGATTTCACCAGAACAACAAACCCATCTAAATGGACCAAATCCATAATCAAAACACATCGGCCCCATGATATCCTCTACATAAGATGGATACCTAAAACTTCCATCTTCTTTTAGAATATCTGCTCCCGCTTCTTTCGCTTCCTTTAAGAATGCATTTCCATAATCCCAGAAATACATCCCTCTGTCCGTCATTGCATTGATAGCCAACACATGTCGGCGTAGAGTTGCCTGTACTTCAGACATAAATTTTTCTTTATCATCTAGTAGTAATTGTTTCGCTTCATCAAAAGTATAACCTTGGGGGCAGTATCCCATATCATCAATATTATGTAATGAAGTTTGATCAGAGCCTAAAGCTACATGCATGCCTGATTCTACCATTCCTTCCCATAAGTCAACTACATTTCCATGATAGACCAATGTTAGTGCTTCTTTATTTTTGACACATTCCTCAATTCTAGCGATTAGCTGACCTACGTCTTGGTATACGTTTTCAGCTTTTATGTAACCATCTGCCAATCTTTGATTTACCGCATCTTGATCTACTTCTGAAATTACTCCTACAGCTCCTGTTATAACTGCAGCAATAGATTGAGCCCCCGACATACCGCCAAGTCCAGAAGTCAAAAACACCTGGCCCCTGAGATCATGTTCTCCCAAATTATTCATTCTTCCAGCATTCAAAAGTGTTATGGTAGTACCATGTACGATGCCCTGAGGACCAATATACATAAACGAGCCTGCTGTCATCTGCCCATATGAGGTGACTCCCATCGCGTTATATTTATTCCAATCTTCTTTTTTAGAATAATTGGGTATCATCATACCGTTGGTAACCACAACACGTGGAGCATCTTTGTGAGAGGGAAACAAGCCAAGAGGGTGCCCAGAATATAACACTAAGGTTTGTTGCTCTGTCATTTCTGACAAGTACTGCATGGTCAATAAGTATTGAGCCCAATTTTGAAATACAGCTCCATTGCCACCATAGGTAATCAATTCATGAGGATGTTTCGCCACCTTTGGATCTAAATTATTTTGGATCATTAACATGATGGCAGCCGCCTGTTTAGTATGGGCTGGATATTCATTGATGGCTCTTGCATACATTGGATAGGAAGGTCTGAATCGATGCATATATATCCGACCATAATCCTTCAGCTCTTGAGAGAATTCTTGAGCTAATTCCTGATGCCATGAGGCTTGAAAATAACGAAGTGCATTTTTAATCGCCAAAATACGTTCCTGCTCATTTAGTACGTCTACAAGATTACGAACTGGGGCATGGCTTACCGTCGTATCATAATTTTGGACAGGCGGCAAGGACGATGGAATCCCTTGTTTTATAGTTGCTTGAAAATCACTCATTTACACAAATCTAATTTGCGTAAAAATAGGATAATTATCTTTCCTTTAAGGTTCTCTCTGAAAAATATAAAGTATTATTACAACCATCAATATACCTTAATCCTGGATAACAATCCTTCTATATCAAGAGTATAAAATGTTAAGATGCAAATGGCAATGACTTTCCAAAAAAGGATAAACTGTTGGCAAAAGAAAGAAATTAGATATGAAATAAAAAGTTTGAGAAGTCCTACAAATATATATAGGTAATTAAGACTAGTAGAAATTACGGTCATACTCAGGTGTTTTTGGGTTAATTATTCATAAAATAAAGAAAACACATTAAATAATAATCTAATGTATCTAAGTTTTAAAGACCAAAAACCTAGCCAATTTTCTAATTTTAATTGAGGGCTTAAGGTAATCGCGGACCGCACTCCTTTTCTTTCCAAGAGAAGGTCGGGATGAGTTGACCTATCATATTCAACCCTTACCTCTCAATATACCTAAATAAAAAACCCAACTCCCCTTACTGCCCATGCATAACAGACTGAACAGAACTATTCACATCACCAATTTTTATAACTTTAAAGGTGAAATCATTCTTTGCTGCTATCTCATTTGGAGATAAACTTAAATGACTTACTTCTTCGTAATCAAACGCATTTTGTGGAGATAAAAAAGGAAGATACTCTATTATTTTCCAACTTGGGGAATTCGAAAATTCTGTATCAAGTCCTAGTATCAATCTTCTCAAAGCAATCAAATCAATCGCACTTATGTTATTATCATTGGTTGCATCTGCAGCTATATATTGTTCATAATTAGTAAAAGGAGTAATTCCTAAAATATGTTTTTGGATGAGCACTACATCCAAAGTTGATACTCCATTCAAGTAATCTGAGTAATCACTTTTCAAACTAATATCCACACTATCTGACTGTGAAATTGAATTAAAAATAATCTGACCTTCCTCATCACTTCGCAAAGTTGTGGATACTTCTGATGAACTTATGGTTAGTGTTGCTTCTATACCGGAGACGGGCAGATTTCCCTTACTTAAAAACTGTAATGTAATATCTGAGGAAAAATTTGGAAAACCACAAATATCATCAATGAGCTTTAATGACACAGTTTCTAAACTAAAATTTCCTGCATTGTCCCAAACATAAATTGGCATTTGTACAACTCCATCATTTCCTTCAGGAAAGGGATAATTATGGCACGTAAAATCAATGAATGAGCTATTTATAGTATCATCATAATTAGGATCATTTTCAGGATGCACATCACTAAAAGTAAATCTAATCTCTTCATTCGGAGTGCATGCATCAAAAACACCTGCATCAAAATCCTTGGCCCATATTGTTACTTGTTCAGTCTCTAAAATAAGAGTGGAAAGATTTACTAAAAATGGAGCTGGAGGAATGGTATCTATGTCACAATCTTGGCTTTGTCCTGGGACAAGAAAAAGACTCGACAGCAAAAAAAAGATCCATACAATATTTTTTGCCTCTAATAAATTTGCCTCTAATCTACTTGCAATTGATCCACTTTCGACTGATATTTTTAATATTGTTCCGTGTATAGATTTAGATAATTTGGCTGAAGTCCTCATTTGATTGAATTTAGTTTTGAATCCAAATTAGTTCTGTATTTAAGACGGATTAGCTTCTAAATATGCTGCTTACCGTTGAAATATAAGGGCTTATCTTCACTTTCAAGCTATTTTGATCGTAAATAATAGCAGTAGCTTTTTGTTTTATTCATCAAGTTGAATACCTTAACAGTTCTTAAATCAATAGATTACCATCAAATACCACATTTGATCTGTGATCTTTCAAGTAACGAGACGAATGAAAAAACAATTAAACTACTTATTGGCAATGGCCGTAATGATGCTATTGACCCCTTCCCTTAGTTTTGCTCAAGAAAGAGGCTTGGATGAACGTATCAATGATGCTTTTGCACCGATAGCAGATGCTTGGGTGTCCATCGTTTTCTTTGAAGTTCCTGGTTTAGGAATTCCTTTTGTAATTATACTATTGGTTTCTGGAGCCTTATTCTTCACCATATACTTCAAGTTTATAAATATTTTCAAGTTCGGTACCTCTATCTCAGTGGTTCGTGGGAAATATGATGAAATAGAACAACATCAAGGAGCTTACCAAAAAGCGGAAGTCAATATTGCTGATGGAGATATTCCTGACACCATAAGAGACGAAAGTTCTGATGGAGAAGTCAATCACTTTCAAGCCCTCGCCACGGCCGTTTCTGGAACAGTAGGATTAGGTAATATTGCGGGGGTAGCAGTAGCGATTTCCTTGGGTGGACCAGGGGCTACATTTTGGATGATCATTTGTGGATTACTTGGTATGTCTACCAAATTTGTCGAATGTACACTCGGAGTAAAATATAGAGATATTGGACCCGATGGAACGGTTTATGGAGGTCCCATGTACTATTTATCCAAAGGTTTGAAAGAAAGAGGATATACTGGTTTAGGTAAAGTATTGGCAGTCATTTTTGCTGTATTGTGTATTGGAGGTTCATTTGGTGGTGGCAACGCTGCACAATCTAATCAAGCAGCAGAATCCTTAATTTCACTTTTTGGTTTGCATGGAGGTAATTGGGGTACGATCATAGGTCTTGGATTAGCTGTAATTGTAGGTGTTGTAATTATTGGAGGGATCAAAAGGATTGCATCGGTAACAGAGAAAATTGTGCCTTTGATGGCGGTCATCTACGTCGCCGCTTGCCTAGCTGTTATTTTCAGTAACTTTAGTTATATCGATGATGCATTAGGTCTGATTGTGAGCCAAGCATTTTCTCCAGAAGCAGGAGTAGGTGGGTTCTTTGGGGTACTAATCCAAGGTTTCAGAAGAGCTGTATTTTCAAATGAAGCAGGAGCAGGTTCTGCCTCTATTGCTCACTCGGCTGTAAAAACAAATTATGCGGCGTCAGAAGGCCTTGTAGCCTTGTTAGAGCCATTCATCGATACAGTTGTGATATGTACAATGACTGCACTAGTTATCATATTCTACAACAGTGGTGCTTCATTCGAATATGGAGTATCTCCTGTCATGGTCGGTGGCGAAGCCTTAGAAGGGGTTTCTCTCACAAGTAGAGCATTTGGATCTGTACTACCATGGTTCCCTAGTGTCTTGACCATCGCCATCTTCTTGTTTGCTATATCTACCATGATTTCTTGGTCTTACTATGGTTTACAAGCATGGATCTATCTTTTTGGAAAAAGTAAAGTTTCTGATCTTACTTATAAATTTATCTTCTGCATCTTTATCGTTATCGGAGCGGCAGCGAATATGGAATCTGTATGGGGCTTTTCCGATGCTATGATATTAGCTATGGTCTTCCCTAATATGGTGGGATTATTCTTCCTGTATCCTAAGGTAAAAGAGGAATTGACAAGATACTTAAGTGCTATCGGAAAAAAAGCATAACCGATCTGCCTGAAAACTTGATTTTAATAACCAAAACTTAAGCCTGATTTACCCAAGATCAGGCTTTTTTTACTGCTTTCGATAACTTGTGTACTCATATTAATACATATAGGAAATTAATTAATATTTTGGCAGGCTAAATATAATTGACAACCTTGAGAAGCACAGATACATGTATAGTTCACCTCCTATTAGGATCCAATCTTGGTGATCGCCTTACTTATCTATCTCAAGCCATCGAACTTATCATATCTGATGTTGGCTCTCTCCAGAACCAGTCTAAAGTCTACGAAACAGAACCTTGGGGCTCTGAAAATCAACATTTATTCCTAAATCAGTTGATCATTGCTGAAACAGCCCTTTCTCCAATAGAGCTGCTATACACTACTCAAAAAATCGAAAGAAAGATTGGAAGAGCTAAAAAAAGCAAGTGGTCATCTCGCGTTATCGACATCGATATCTTATTTTTTGAAAATCTGCAAATCTTCACCTCGGATTTAATCATCCCTCATCCTCACATATCAGAACGTCGATTTGTGCTGAAACCACTAGATGAGTTGGAGCCAAATAAGGTTCACCCTACGTATAATATGACTATTTCTAGCCTTCTTGCAGCCTGCAATGATTCACTCAATGTAGAAGTATATGGATAAGCCGAATATTCCATATGGCTATGTGTGTATAGAAGGCAATATCGGGGCGGGAAAGACTTCCTTCTGCAAAAAACTTGCTCTTCAGTGCAACGTATCACTTATTCTTGAACAATTTAATGATAATCCTTTTCTTCCTTTATTTTATGAAACACCTGAAAGGTATGCCTTCACGGTGGAGTTGTTCTTTATGACGGAAAGATATAAGCAGCTTCAGGGTTCCTTGCAGAGTATCGGAATGTTTCATGATTTTTATTTAGCTGATTATACCTTTATCAAGACACTTTTATTCGCTCGTAAAAATCTGGAAGAAGAAGAATTTAAGCTTTTTACCATGTTGTATAACATCCTTGAGAAAAACTTTCCTACCCCGGATTTATTAGTTTACTTTCATAGAGATGTAGACATCCTGATGGGCAACATAAATGCTAGAGGAAGGGAGATCGAAAAGTCCATAAAATCTGAGTATTTAATCCAAGTCCAAAACTCCTATTTTGAATATTTTAGGAATATCTTGACATATCCCGTTTTGATTATAGACTTAAAAGAAATGGATTTTTTAAATGATGAGAACAATTACAATGTAATCATCGATTTGATTTCCAAAAAATATAATCCCGGTGTGCACAGGATAAGTTTGAACGTCTAGAAAACCTAGGACTGTGCTTAGCATATAAAGCGTATCCAATTTATTAGGATACCATTTATCTTCAATATAATTCCTTTTTATTTATCCACCTAGTACTCCTTGGATGTGAAAACTAAAATGATATTCATCACCGATATCGAAATCAAATACTTCTCTTAATGTTGGAGATCTGTAACATCTTGACCTAATAATATGTGATCTGCGAACAAAGCCAAAAATGGGATTATTAAGATTTTATGATTAAATAATTACTAAGGTATGAGTTCTTCATTTTGATTTCATTTGAATAATAATAATCAAAATCTATAGAAGAATAATTTTTTGAAGGGAAATTATAAGCTAAGATAAAATTCTTGTCATTCAGAGCATATCATTTTTAGATATAAGTCAGTCCACACTAAATATAGATTCAAATATTATTACAAATCTTATTCTATCAACTAGAAATTAATACTTACACCCGTAAAGACTTGATTAATATTTCCTGGCGTGTATTCTTGATCTTTCTTAATACTATAACCTTTATTTCCTTTTAGCATTAGATCGATGTGTCTACTTAATTTGTATTTGAAATTTAAACTACTATAGGCTCCCCAATGATATTGAATATGTTCTTTCGATGATCTTTTTCCGATACCATCTGTCTGTTGGCTATACACGTTTTGTAGCAAGGTAATCCCACTTGATAGATTCACACTAAATCTTGGGTAAAACTTATGTTCTACTAACAAACCTGTCATAAATTGAGACTGCGCATCTTTCAAACTAAACCATAAAGATTCTGGTTCAGAACGATCCATTTGTTCATTGGATATTACCCAAGAAGGTTCGTCACTCGGATCTCGTAGAAAAGAACTGTCTTCCTCAAACAAATTGTCTTCTTTGCCGAATCCAAAGAGCACTCCGATAGAATTTGACTTTGATATTCTATATTTTATTTCTGTTTCAATATTTACTATTTGTGTGTTTCTTCCAGGGTTAAGACCAACTAAGAGGCCAAGAGAACCTTGCCATTTTGACGGCCTTTTGAATTTCTTCGCATCGGACCGAGGCATATATGAATCAGGAAATTGGTCTATTGCTTTTCTCTCAATGTCTTGAATAAATGAAAGTCTTTCTATCATTCCTCTCGTATTCACATCCGTAGTTCCCGTAGCTATAATAGAATTCGATCCTAAACTAAAGAATGTTTGATAGGCCATCATCTTTGGAACAATAGAAAAATGATTGCTCTTATACTGAACGGATGACTCACCAAATAGCGAATTTCCTCGATCGTAATTATTACTATTAGCTATACTGTTAGAATTTAATAAACTTAAACTCCTTTCACTTGATAGGTCGCCTTTTGATCGAATTGGATTTGATTGAGATCTGTTTGATGAATCGGCTTTTGATAAATTGCTGCTTGAAGATTTGCTGCTTGAAGAATTGGCTTTTGATTGATTTGAATAGAAATCAATAGAATTAGCTGTTGCAATAGTACTAAGTTTTTCGTTTTGTGCAACTCCTATTTCCAAGTCATCAATTGACTGATCGGTATTACCATGGTTGACCTGACTATTTGCTATGGTATTCTGATTATGATCAAAGGTAGTCTCAGCGCTTTTTATATTTTGAGCTTGTTTATGCTTTGCATCGATTTTATCCATTTGAGTTCCAGCAATTAACCCTCCAATAAAGGCTAAAATTAGAATCAAACTAAAACGTTTCCATGGGTATACTACTTTATTTTTGATCGGCAATTCTCGATCTAGCAAAGTTTGCATATCCTTCCAACCTTGATCTACTATATTTCTGTTATCTCTCTGCATATGGCCTAAATTCCACTTTATACATTTCTTGCAATTTTTTTCTAGACTCAGATAGATACCACTTACTTGTATTGATATTCATTTCCAATTCATTAGCGATATCTTCATGTTTTAAGCCATCTATAGCATACATTGTAAAAACACGAAGATGTTTCTGAGGTAACTTATTGATCATATTTATCAGGTCCTGAAAATATAAAGTGTGGTTGGGGTTGGTAGATAATTCGTATTCTTTGTCATCGAAAACTAAATAACGAATATCCTTGGCATATTTTCTGAAATAGTCACACATAGCATGATAGGAAATTTTCCTAATCCACCCTTCAAAAGAACCTTTGAAGTTATATGTATCTATTTTTTTAAATACCCGTAAAAAAGCGTTATTTAAAATATCCACGACTTGATCATCATCTCTTGTATGTTTGCGAATCATCATCTCCATAATGGGAAAGAAATGTCGATATAGAGTCTCTTGACTCTTCCGGTCATTCGCTACACATCCCTGTATAACTGTAGTCCAATCAATATTTTTTTTCCATCCTGTTATTCGCATAACTCTAAATTAACAATCCTAACCTGATTGTCAGTCTTTGATAAATTATTTTTTGATCTGATGTCACATTGAAACTTTCATAGACCCATCTAGCCTTTTGAAATTTAAATCCAACATCTAAAGTCCATTTTATATTTCTTTGTCCCATTCTCACTCCGACTGAGGGGTGAAGCATCCATCCTCCATTTGCGTCTATAAGATCGTAATCTTCATCCTTAAAAGCAAGTCCATATCCTGCAGAGAGACAATAAAATGGGGTAAAATGATTGGCTAATAAATAACCAGAATACTCTGCAAATATCGTACTCACTCTCTCAGCGGTGTTAAATATAAAGCGATCATAACCTAAGCCAAGACCAATTGATTGAAATCGATTAAAGCGATAACCAGCGGAAAAACTCCCTCCAATGCCTGGCACATGCTCTGCTCGATTCTCTGGATTCCAGCCGATTATATTCATTTTCAGATGATGATACCATCCAATCTCAGTGAAGTTGTATGGCTTATCCCCACTATTCTGTAACTTTACAAGGTTTTTTTCTACTACCTTTTCCACTTCAGAATGAGGTATAATCAACTCTTTGTTCTCCCCAATAATCAAAATTAACTCAGATCCATAATCCCAGGTTTCTATTACTCCTGAGAGTTGAGATCCATTTTTCAGAAAGACTACTACTTCATTGGCCTCTGTTTCTTCACTTTGTGCTCCACTGGTTTGAGGAAAAACTGACAAGTTTATCATCACAAGACAAATCCATAGTAGTCTAATTTTCTTAAGCATATTTACTTTTGATTTAAATCCCTTGGTTTATCGAGCAAGCGATTACCGCTCTATTGCAATGAAACTTATGGTTTCTAAATCTGACTTATCCGTTGTATCGAACTGATACAGGCCATCATCTCCAATCACTAAAATATGTTCATCTGATAGTGAAATCACATCATAAGCGAAAAAGTCTTTTATATGTTCTAATTGATTTTCATCAATCTCATTATCTTCCGTTGCATCAAATACCTTTAATCCATGCTTTCCTTCGCATAAATATAAAGTACTTGCACGCTTAGATAATCCGTGCGGGTTTTGCATTTCATGACTTACAATCAATGTAGGATTATACAAATCTGTGATATCTACCACATCCAATTGATTGGTAAAATTTTGACAAGCTGTTCCATTACGAAGTGTGACGTAGGCTTTATTTCCATCCACAAAAACTGGGTCACAGGCTTGAGCATGAGTAAATTCTGAAACAAAGAAAGGCTCCGAAGCTTGCTCTATACTATAGATCAACATTCCACTTTGAGTGCCCATAAATAAGTGTTCTCCATTAGGAAAAATCGTCTCAACTTGCCATCCAATATAAAAATCAGATATGTAATCCAAATGTCCATTATCTGAGATTTTGAATGTGTATAGACTAAAATCATCTACCATATATAAGTGATCTTTGGAAATGGTAAATCTAGCGAAAGAACCTCCAGTTCCTACATTGGCAGTATCTCCTCCAGCAGTCCCTCCTACATCACTTTGAGGACCAAAATCATCAACTTCATTTATCCAAACAGTGTTTCGGTCATCTCCATTAAATATTCCCTGTCCAAATCTTGGGTCAGAGCAATCTACTTCGACAGAGACATCTTTTTCTGCATAGTAGACAAAAACTCCTCTGTTCTCGTCGAACCAAAATTCATTTACATAAATATCTTCCATGCGTTCTACTAACCGTGCATCTAATGGATTTTGGACATCAATAGAAAGGACATCCATGTAGTTATCAGCGTACATAATACCATTTCTGATTGCTATGTCTACATTTCCTGGAATTTCAATAAATCCAACATTCACAGGGTTTGAAGGGTCTTCATTGTCAATAATGTGAACACCTTCTCTTATTTCATTAATAAAAATGTAGTTTTCATAGAAATACATTTTACCAGGAATTTTCAGTGATTTTGAAGCGGAAGTTTTAATAGGAACCCTTATTTCGTCATACTGTTTGTATACAGCTTCGTATTGAATAAAAGTTTGAGTCTCATCACATTTATCTTCCAAACATGACGTTAAGGAAATTGTTAAGAAAAATAAGCCCATCCCTAAGCAAATTTTAAATGTATTCATGATTTATTATTTTAAGTCTTAGACGAGTTATTTGTACCTAAAAGTTGGTTTTACACCCTTAAAATTAATAATGTGATTCTTACAATAGGAGCCTCAAAGAGGGTATCTTCACCACTCATTTAATCCTGAATAAGTACTTCGTGATGAAAGATATAGCAGATCTGATTGGCCGAATATTTATTGCATTCATGTTTCTATATGAAGCTGTAGATAGCATTGTTTTCTTCAATGACACAAAAGATACTCTAACAGCCTATAATATTACGTGGTACCAAGATATTATTCTCGTCGTAGTTATTGGTTTTCTTATTTTGGGTGCAACCTTAGTTTTATTGGGATATTATGCCAATGTTGGTGCTTTCTTTCTACTCATTTATTGGTTAGGATTTACATTTACAGTATACTCCTTTTGGAATGATCCGGTAGAATTGAGACGTGTGCATGTGCTATTCTTTATGCGGAATCTAGCTCTATGCGGTGGATTGATTATTTTAATGGTCAATGGCTCCGGAAAATACAGCGTCCGGCGACTCCTCCATGTTATGAAGTTACCCAAATAATTATCAAATATTTATGAAGTACAAATGGTTATGGTTTGACCTTGATAATACCCTATTAGATTTCTCTAAAAGTGCACAAGATGCATTCAGATTATTGATGGAAGAATTGGGGATCGACAATACAAAAGAGAATAAAAAAATATACAATGAGATTAATCATGCTTACTGGGAAAATTTCGAACTAGGTCAAGTTACTCTTCCGATAATCAAAAAGGAACGTTTCCAGAAATTCTTTGATGCGATAGGCTTTACTTTCGATGGCTTGGAAGCCAATAATAGATATTTAAATTACATTGGAGCAAACCCTTACTTTATTGATGGAGTCCAAGAATTATTGGCTTATTGTAGTGAGCGCAAGTATAGGATGGCCATTATCACAAATGGCATGACACTAGCCCAGTTTCCTAGATTAAAAAAATTGAAAATTGATCACTTTTTTGAATATGTTTTTGTTTCAGAAGAAATAGGTATTTCGAAGCCCTCCATCGGTTATTTTAATCATTGTAAAGAAGTTACAGAACTGAGTAACAAAGATGATGTTCTTATCATTGGAGACAACTTATCTTCTGATATTTTAGGAGCCAATAATTTTAGCGCAGATGCTTGCTGGTATAATCCTAAGAATAAAATACAAGATGGATCTTATTCCATTAAATATGAAATTTCAGATATGAAAAAACTAATGGAAATTTTATGATTTAGCAAGGAGAAAATGCAACTTCTAAGCTAGGGCTCTTTTTAAAATTACTATAATTTAGCTTTT
>Ga0209828_1003153_pt1 | contig 12875 bp, 6 predicted proteins | sample MaitaG_FD_187429 | JGI IMG/M metagenome (GOLD analysis project Ga0209828, IMG submission 187429) | Marine algal microbial communities from Maine, USA - Maine_Asex2 metaG (SPAdes) (version 2) | ecosystem: Host-associated > Algae > Red algae > Unclassified | place: Maine, USA | collected 2015-01-05 | reverse complement strand
TTGACGATACGACTTGTATCCACCAATCAGCACATGTACATCCATTCCTGCAGTGGAAAGAAGCCAAGCCAAAGAGCTACTGCGCATGCCGCCTCGCCAGCAATGCACACAAACGCTGTTGTTTTTCGTGTGCTTTTTCGCGGCAACCACAAAAGATTTCATCTTCGGTCCAACGTAATCCAGACCCAACAAAACCGCGGCATCTTTACCTTCTTTCTTGTAGCAAGTGCCCACCATGGCTCGTTCATCATCAGTAAACAAAGGAAAGCTCAGCGCTCCTGGAATATGCCCTTGAGCAAACTCTTTGGGCGATCTCACATCCAAAATGGCTGTAGATGCAGCTTGTGCAAGGAATTCAGAGATGGAAGAATTGTTCAACAAAGGGATTAAAATTAGCTAGAAGACGTCATAGCGTGTAGCGCAACCGTCAATTGGCCACTTAGAATACAGCTTTTCACCTTAAGGAAATCATTTTACCTATTTTCGGGCAGAAGGAAATTCCCATGAATAATATGAACCTAAAGTACATCCTTTTGGCCATTGCCAGCCTCTTCTTCCTAGAAGATTCGAACTTGGCTGCGCAAGATGTCGTAATGCAAGGTGCTGAAGTGTCACAAGCTAGACTTGTTAGCACCAGCCGCCCCTTACGCGAAATGGAACCCGGAGCAGAACGGCATTTTAACCGCAACGGTAAAGCAGCCCGCAAAGAAATTTTCAACTTTCCCACTAAAGTGAACTTAGAGGTGGTAAACGAGAACCGCTTGCCAGTCGATGGAGATCCGCTAGCAGGAAACGTGAGTTACAAATCAAACGGTGAGCCCGTAGAAATTGTGCTCGAAAGAGCTGGTCTACAGAATGGCAACGTTTATCCGCCAGATCCCTCTGGTGAGGTAGGCCAAGACTATTACATACAAATGGTCAACGGAGGCGGTGGAGCCCGTTTTTGGATTTTTGACAAAGAAGGTACTCCCGTATTTGGACCTTCTTCCATGAATTCGTTTTGGGCTGAATTTGGCCTTACCGGTCAAGGTGATCCAATTGTCTTGTACGATGAGCGAAACAAAAGATGGATGATGTCGGAATTTGCTCCACAGGGAGACGACAGTTTTATGCTGTTGATTTCGGCAACAAGCGACCCTACGGGAAGCTGGTACGCTTACGAATTTCAAGCTCCGAACTTTCCCGATTATCCGAAGTTTGCCATCTGGCCCGATGGAATTTATGTAACAACCAACGAAGGTTTTGATAGCAATATTCCTGTTTATGTTTTGAATTATGAGCAGATGATGAATGGCGAGTCCACAGCAGACGTACAACGTTTGGGGGTTCCTAAAATCAATTCTTCACCTTCTTGGCAAGTAGCAGCACCTACAGATTGGGATGGCCCTGCTAGCCCACCAGAAGGAGCACCAGGAATGATCTTTCGTTTGAGAGATGACGGTTGGGGCGGTGGCGCCGGTGGCGCCGATCGCTTGCAGATGTATGAGGTATCCGTAAATTGGGACAATCCCAATCAGTCAACCGTTGCTTCTGCCATCAACTTGAATACGATTCCATTCAACAGCGATATCTGCCCCACTTTCGGGGAATGTGTAGAACAACCAAACGGACAAATCATCGACGCACTTGAAGCGACGATTATGAACAAGGTGCAGTATAGAAGGTTTGTTGATTATGAAGCGATCGTTCTTTGCCATCCGGTAAACGTAGGCAATACAGCAAACCGACATGCAGGAGTGCGTTGGTACGAATTGCGACGATACAACGAAGCTACTTGGGAGATTCACCAGCAAGGTACACATGCTCCAGATGAACTCAACCGAATTATTCCTTCTATGGCGATGGATGGAGCCGGCAACATTTGTTTGGCATATGGTGTAGCCAGTGCTGACGTTTTCCCTAGTATTTGGGTAACCGGCCGTAAAGCGGGTGACCCTTTGGGGCAAATGACTTGCGAAGAAACCATTTTAGGAGAAGGAATTCTGAACACTGCCAGCAATCGTTTTGGTGATTACTTTCAAATGAGTGTCGATCCTCAAGGCGAGAGAGACTTTTGGTTTACGGGTGAATTCCACCCTGGATCAGGTTGGTCAACTCGTGTGGTGAAGCTCAACATCGATCGAGATTTAAACGATTTGGGCGTAAGCCGATTAAATGCACCAGGAATGCAAGCGAGCACGAACTCACAAACGGAAATAACAGTAGAAGTGTCAAACTACGGTATTTTACCGGCTAATAATTTCTTGATTGCTTATCAAGTAGAAGGGCAGTCGCAAGTAACGGAAGTTTTTACAAGTACCATTACCGGCGGCTCAAAGCAAGAATTCACTTTCGAAACTCCTGCAGCATTGACGCAAGAGCAAGATTACAATATCAAGTTCTTTACGTTCGGTCAAACGGATTTAGCAACATTCAACGATACGCTTAGCTGCACCATCTCAGTTCGAGCAGCCAACAATGCCAACATACTCAACGTGGAAGGCTTGAACAGTGCCGTTTGCGACACAGAGAAAACGGCTAAGATTATCCTAAAGAACGAAGGAAGTGATCCCTTGATGAGCGTGGTAATCACTTATTCACTCAACGATGGTCCGGTAGAAACGATTCAATGGACGGGCAATATTCTGCCGCAAGAAACGGAGCAGGTGGAAATCGCGCTGCTTGGTTTACTAGACGGAGAGAATACGATCGTGATCGATACAGATTTGCCAAACAACCAAGAAGATGGAGACATAAGCGACAACCATTTTGAAGACGGATTTTACGCGTACCTGAATACAGACTTTCTAACCATTGAGGTGAACACAGATGACCAGCCAGACGAAACTACTTGGGTTTTGGAAGCTGCCTCGGGAGAACTTTTGGCTACAGGCGGTCCTTATGAAGAAGCTCAAACTACGTACACAGAAGAAGTTTGTACGCCAGTTAAATGCTACAAGTTTACGTTCCGAGACAGTTTCGGAGATGGAATTGCGAGTGGAACACCAGGCGGCTTTACAGTCTACAACTCAGAAGGTACCATCATCGTAAATTCAAGCAATCCTGATTTCGGTGCTCAAACCGTGCGCAACTTCTGCATCGATGTAGAATGCAACTTGGCACACGCTGGAAGCTCAACAGCTGAAACGGGTACAGATGCCAATAATGGAACGATCATACTAGAAGCACTCAGTGGTGCAGCTCCTTATCAGTTTAGCATCGATGGCGGATCTACCTTCCAAGAATCTCCAATTTTTGAGAACCTAGCAGGTGGCGTTTACTTTACTGAAATCAAAGACAGATACGACTGCGAAGTAGCAGAAACAGTAGTCGTGATGACCTTGACAGGAATTGAGGAGAGCGATAATTCCCCGGCAGTAACCATCTACCCGAATCCAACTCCTGGACACTTTAAGATGGAAGTGGAAGGATTGCCAGATGCTCAAACATTAGACGTGCAGATTTACAATCAAGCAGGACAGCAAGTTCAGCAAAAACGATTGGTGAATTGGAGCGGTGTTTTGGTAGGCAGTATTACACTCTTTAGTAAGCCTTCAGGCATTTACTATGTTAAAATCCAACATGGTAAATACAACTGGATGGAGAAAGTAATTCTCCAGAAGTAATCTTGATTTTCAATAATTCAAATCAGTAGAAAAAAACCCAATGCCGAATCCATCAAAAGTGGGTTCGGCATTTCTCTTTAAATTATAATAGCTGTTGAAGAAAGTTGTTTTGGATTTGAACAGGGCAACCGATGGAACCGCGTGCGAGATGGCGAGATTGCCTGATTATTGGAATGTCAATTCAATCTTCCTTATGTTTAGCGGCTTAAATGAAATTAGTAGACATGGATAAACTCTCATTGAAAAAGGCGGCGCTACATTACCATTCAAAAGGTCGTCCGGGAAAGATCGAGGTCATTCCCACAAAGGAAACTGCAAATCAGCGTGATTTATCCTTAGCCTACTCTCCAGGAGTTGCTGAGCCATGTCTAGAGATTAGCGAAAATCCTGAAACGGTTTACGACTACACGGCCAAGGGAAACTTGGTAGCAGTTATCAGTAACGGAACAGCTGTTTTGGGTTTGGGTGATTTAGGGCCTGAAGCCAGTAAGCCCGTGATGGAAGGAAAGGGCTTGTTGTTCAAAATCTATGCTGACATTGATGTGTTCGATTTAGAATTGAATACAACGGATATAGACGAATTTGTTCGCACCGTAAAAATCTTGGAACCTACTTTTGGGGGCATCAATTTGGAAGACATTGCTGCACCTGCGGCCTTCGAAATTGAAGAGCGCTTGAAAAAGGAGATGAACATTCCAGTGATGCACGACGACCAACACGGAACGGCAATCATCAGTGGAGCGGCCTTACTCAATGCACTCGAACTCGTTGGTAAGAAGTTGTCGGAAGTCAAAATTATCGTGAACGGAGCTGGCGCGTCAGCCATTTCTTGCACGAAAATTTACCTCTCTCTTGGAGCCAAGCGCGAGAACGTTTTTATGTATGACAGCAAGGGGCTCATCCATCCCGACCGCGACAATCTAACGGGCAAGAAACCCGAGTTTGTCAACGGTTCGGTTCCGGCTGATACCAGCTTGACCGATATCTTGGACGGAGCAGACGTTTTCATCGGGCTCTCTCGTGGAAACATTCTCAACCAAGAGATGGTGAAGTACATGGCTCGCGAGCCGATCATTTTCGCCATGGCCAACCCAACTCCTGAAATCAGCTACGAAGACGCCAAAGAAGCACGACCCGATGCCATTATGGCAACTGGCCGATCCGACTACCCCAATCAAGTCAACAATGTCTTGGGTTTCCCCTTCATTTTCCGTGGCGCGCTAGACGTACAAGCCTCAGAAATCAACGAAGAAATGAAACTCGCGGCTGTGCATGCACTCGCCGAGCTCGCTAAAAAACCAGTATCCGAAATCGTAAACATGGCGTACGGAAACGTGCAACTGAATTTCGGAAAAGACTACATCATCCCGAAGCCGGTAGATCCGAGACTTATTTCTACGGTTGCGCCTGCAGTAGCGAAGGCAGCCATGGATTCTGGTGTAGCAAAAAGACCGATCACCGATTGGGATAAGTACAAGGCTGATTTGGACAAGCGATTGGGCAACGACAATTCCTTATCTAAGGTCATCGAAACAAAAGCCAAGCAAAATTTAAAGCGCATCGTTTTTGCAGATGCAGAAAGTGTTTCTGTTTTGAAAGCAGCTTTGGAAATCATTGAAGAAAAAATTGCCCTGCCAATTCTTTTAGGAAATGTGGAGAAGGTAAAAGCAATGATGGAAGAAAACATGATCGAGTTGCCTGGAGTGCCGATCATTGATCCAAAAATCCACACAGACGAAGAAGCGGTAAAAACGTTTGACCGTTACGCAGAGGATTTCTATCAATTGAGAAAAAGAAAAGGATTGATTCGAGCTGATGCAAGAAGCTTCATGAACACGCGCAGCAGTTACGCTGCGATGATGGTGGTTTCCGGTGATGCCGATGCAATGATTGGTGGGCAATCCCGAAAATTTGTCGACACCTTGCGCCCTGCCCTGCAAATTGTAGGCCCAAGAGAAGGAGTGAAGAAGGTAGCGGCGGTGCACATTGCCATCACGAAAGACGGGCCACTTTTCTTGGCCGACACCTCCATCAACCACTTTTTGGATGCAAATGATATTGCAGACATAACAGAATTGGTAGCAGCGAAGGTGAGACAATTCAACATCGAACCAAGGATTGCCATGGTTACTTACTCGAATTTTGGTTCAGTAGCCAAAGGAGAGTCTGCCCTAGTGATGAAGAAAGCCACTGCTATTGTGCACGAACGCCATCCCGATTGGATAGTCGACGGAGAAATGCAAGCAAACATGGCTTTGGATCCAGAACTGATTGAGCAGTACTTCCCCTTTTCGAAGTTGCGCGGTCAAAGGGCAAACACCTTGATGTTTCCAAACTTGTCATCTGCCAACATCGCTTACAACCTATTGGGTAGCGTGGGTGAACTCAACATCATTGGTCCAATTCTACTGGGCTTTAAGAAGCCAGTTCACATTCTTCAAATTGGTGCTACAGTTCGCCAAATTGTCGACATGACAGGAATTGCCGCTATCGACGCACAAGAAATAGAATAAGTAATTATAGAGAAGATCGCATCTGCCCAGAATCTCTGGGTGGATGCATCTATCCATAATATTGAGAAGTAACTCATTTGATAAACACGTATTCAACGCTTCTCTGCATCTCAGAATGCTGAGAAGAGCCCATTGAATAATGCACGCACCTGAGGAGCATCTGCCCATCTACAGCTTCATCTCCGGTACGTCATCCGTAACCACCAACTTGCCAGCAGTCTTATCAGCGATTTCATCAACAGTCACACCAGGAGCCCGTTCTATCAGATGGAAAGCCCCATCGATGATGTCCAATACAGCCAAATCAGTTACCACTCGCTTGATGCAGTTCAAACCCGTTAGAGGTAAGCTACAAGCAGGAAGCAATTTGGGTTCGCCACGCTTGTTGCAGTGAGTCATAGCAACAATGATGTTCTCGGTTCCAGCTACGAGGTCCATTGCACCTCCCATTCCCTTCACCATCTTCCCCGGAATCTTCCAGTTGGCAATGTCTCCGTTTTCAGAAACCTGCATGGCTCCCAATACCGTGAGATCAATATGTCCACCACGAATCATGGCAAAACTGATCGATGAGTCGAAAAAGCTGCTGCCGGGCAAATAAGTAACGGTTTGTTTACCGGCGTTAATCAAGTCAGCATCAACATTCGCTTCCGTCGGAAATGGTCCCATTCCCAACAAGCCGTTTTCGCTGTGGAATTCGATTTCCATGCCCTTCGGAATGTAGTTAGAAACCAAAGTAGGAATACCAATACCCAGGTTGACGTAAAAACCATCTTCCAATTCTTGCGCAATCCTCTTAGCTATGCCTTTCTTATCTAGTGCCATCGTGTACTTTTGTATCAAACTTTACAAGAATGTGCAAAGTCGACTAAATTGACCTTACACAATTCTGCCTGCAATTTAAGCTTTATCAAAACGAAAATTCACACAATGAGAAACCTCTTGTTATTGCTCTTTTGTTTTCCTTTACTGATGCAGGCGCAAAGCGAGCCAGCTCCCATTAAAATCATTCAAAACGACAGCGAAGATTTATCTGATGACTTCAGTTCTCCGCAGCAGCATTTTCAGCTGTATTTGGACCAGCCGGCAAAAGAAATCAAGCTTTTACAGTACGACAAAGACAAGGAAGCGATCGAAGGAGAGCTCAGTCAAGACGGGACCAAGATCATTTTGAAGAGCTATTACAAAAAAGGTCGTGTTTTAGTAGATATTTTATACAAGGATGGCACCCAAAAAACGTTCTCAGTCGGGTCATGTTTTATTGATCCTATTTTCGAATTGTAATTTTGCATAAAGACGAGGCTTGACTTTTCTCTAACTCGTTGGAAGAACAAGTACCTATTCAAAACAAAGCCAACCAGCCATCAACACCTCAATGCTCCAAAAGCTGTCTCTCCATACACAAAGACTTGTTCTTTGTTGCCTACTCATGGTTTCTGTACTAGAGATATCTGCGCAAGATTGGATAGATGTGAGAACGGAAGAACCGAGCGACACACGAATCGAGATTCTTCAATCCGATGAAAAGGGAGTCAGTGTTCTATTTGCGAGCAATGGCTTTTATCAAATTCCAACAGGTCCAACCGGTTCTGGCTCTTATCGCATTTCCATACCTCAAGGCTTTCCGCAATTCGAAGGAGGTAAACCAGACATGGATGTGTTTAGTACTTCAGTTATTGTTCCCAAGAGTGGTTCTTTGGAATGGAAATTTGATGCCTCCGTTTTTGACGAGTTTGAGAATGTAGAGCTGAGTCATTCGCAAAACTGGGAGCTCTTTGGCGAGGCGAAAAATTCCATTGGAGCCGATCCTTCGGTCTACAATCAAGATGCTTTTTATCCCGAAGAACTTGCTCAAGTTTCAGAACCCTACATTTTACGAAATCATCGGGCAGTACATATTCATGTCTCTCCCTTTCAATACAACCCCGTTACCAAAGTACTGCGGATGTATCGAGATATAACAGTGCAGCTCAAAGCGAACAATCAAAATCCAGGCATCAATGAGTTGACTTCTAATAGCGGCGAAGTGGGATCAGCTTTTTCTCAAATTTATCGACAGCATTTTTTGAACTATGGAATTCAGGCACAGAATCAAAGTCAGCATCAAATAAGTGCTGGCCAAGCTAGAATGTTGATGGTTGGACCTGCTGAAATGCAAGAAGCGGTACAAGAGTTACGCAATTGGAAAGCTCGCTTGGGAATAGAAACAGAATTTTTACTGACAGATGGATTGACTGCTGCTGATTTGAAGGCTGTGATTCAGAGTAAATACCAGGAAGTAGCATTTTCTGATCTCTTGATTTTGGGTGATGATGATCTTGTACCAACCTTTTTGTTGCCTGAAGCTTCAGATTGGCCTTACTCCTGCGTTGTAGGATCAGACGATTATCCGGATGTATTACTGGCTCGATTGCCAGTGAAAAATGTACCACAACTGCGCATTCAAATTCAGAAAATTTTGGCCTTTGAAAGAGATATGCCGATCGCCTATCAGGATCAATTTCTTTTCGTTTCAGGGCAGGAATCCGTGGACTTTTTTCAAAGCGAAAAACAAAAGTTATTACAGGGCCCGTTTCGCTCGGTATTGGAAATGTACGACGGAGCCCGAGGAGATCTAGATGCTTCCGGAGATCCAGAAATCAATGCCTTGCGAGAAGCCTTCAATTCAGGCGTTGGCATCGTGCAGGTGAATCGCTCAGCCATGCTCGGAAACTGTGGAAACGATCTTTTAACTGCTTCGGAAATAAACGGACTCGACAACAGCAATCGATTCCCTGTGGTATGGACGAGTTCTTGTGAATCCGGTGCTTTTTCAGGCAATACAGGCGATTCGCAGGCTGAATTGTTGATGCGCTCACAAGCCACGAGTCGAGATTTATTCGGAGCAATTGCCGTAGCAGCTCCTTCGAGGCGGATGGAGAAAAAAGCAGCCGAACCATTTTATGCTGCCATCAACAAAGCCATACTGAACAACGACAATCCAACGGCGGATGTCTCGCTTGGGGCATTGCATTTAACAGGAGCCTTGGCTTTAATGGAACGACATTCCAAGGTGGGGAAAAAAGCCGCTCAACATTGGTTGCTTTTTGGTGATCCGAGTTTGCAAATCAAAACAGCTAATCCCAAATCGATCACAGCTGAGCATCCCAAGAAAGTAGCAGCTGGCTCCACGAGCTTAGAAGTGGTTTCAAATTTAGCGGGCAGCAAAGTGGTTGTTTCGAATGGTGACAAAATCATCGACAGCTATGTGGGTGCATCTCCCGCGGTGCTCAACCTGTCTACCTTGATAAATGCGGGCAGAATAGCGCTAACGATCAGCGGTAAAAATCACAAACCCTACTTGGCCGAGCTCATTGTTTTACCCGCCACCGGTCCTTATTTCGAATTGCTCGGCTTTGGTCCTGCTCCCGGCGACTCAAACGGGCAAGCAGATTACAGCGAAGAATTGGAAATTAGAGTTCGACTAGAAAACATCGGTGCTGATGATGCAGATGCAGTGAATTTGGAATTAATATCTAATGATCCTTACTTGGAAATTCTGGAAGGGAGTTTAAGTAGGAAAGACTTCAAAAAAGGCACTGCTGAGAACCTACCTGGTTTCAAAGTGCGAGTAAAAAACATCATTCCAGATGGGCATTTATCGAAGCTTGAATTGAGGGTCAAAGACGCGGAGGGTCGATCGTGGGAGCTGAATCCAGATTTGACTTTACATGCTCCTAAAATGGAAATAGTGGGCTTTGAAATATTCGATTCTCAATGGGGCAATGGCAACAACCTATTAGAGCCCGGAGAGAAGGCAGAACTAGAAATGGAAATTCGAAACCGCGGTACTTCCGCCTGTACCGCAGCAGCTTTGCAATTAACAGCGCAGCAAGACGGGTTGCTCATCATTACATCGAATGCCGACTTAGGAGCAATTCCAGGAGGAACCACTCGAAAGGTGCGTTTCGATGTGCTCGGTCGGCCCAACGCCTCCGCAGGCGCACGTTTGCCATTTATCGCCGAACTAATCACGGGCCATTATTCGGTCAATAAATCGCTTGAAGCTAGGATCGCTCCAGCCATTGAAGATTTCAATACGGGCGATTTTCGAAAATTCCCTTGGCAGCAAAAAGGCACAGAATATTGGAACTTGGCCTTAGAGGAAGACAGCAACAGAAAGTGGGTTTGCCAGTCGGGCAGAGTGGGAGATGAGCAGCGTTCTGTTTTGCGTATTCTCAGAAACGTGAAAGAGGATGGGAAGATCACTTTCTTGCGGAAAGTTTCAAGCGAGCTGAAATACGACAAGCTGGTTTTTCTCATTGATGGAAAAGAAATAGACTCGTGGAGTGGTGAGTTGGGATGGAAGAAAGTATCCTATACGGTAAAGGCCGGTGAGCGAGAATTTGTGTGGGAGTATCGAAAAGACAAAGCGAAATCATTGTTGAGCGATGCTGCATGGATAGACGATGTTGTTTTTCCAAGCAGTAGCGACGACAAGAGCCGTTGCCAAGCAGAAAGTGGCCGATTGCAATTGTATTCCGGTCCAGAGCTCGGAGAGGGAGAGACCTTGATTGTTGAATCCTCGCAGTATAATTCGCAATACAACCAACTGTATCTGCTCACATCCGGAGCCCCCGATCACCGAATTGTCGATTGGAATGACGATGGCAACTTTTTTCCCGAAAAGGGTCAGTACCAAGTACTCGGCATCAACCTAGACGACGATGCATTTTTGAGCGTAGAAACCGACTATTCAGTTTTCGACATCAACGGTGGTTGCTTTGATCTCGATTTGACTCCGGGTAACCGAAGAAAAGTGGGTATTTACGATGAAGCAGAGCTCAACTCAACCCCTGGAAGTCTGCCGTTGGAATTGTTGAGCATCGGCTCTTATGGAGCAGCAAATTCCCGCGAAGTGAAGTTTCTATCTCGAGGATTTGAGGAGGTGAGTTACTTTATTTACGACATGACGGGCCGATCTCTAAAAACCGAAACTTTGTATACGCGTCGTGGCATGAATCGCATCGAATTAGACATTAAGAGTTTGCCCTCTGGAATTTATTTTGTCTTAATCGACAACGGCGCTGAATCGGTAACAGGTCGAATGGTAAAAGAATAAATTGCCGAATTGACACGACAAGCCGAGCGGTGAAATATTTCACGCGATTTTCACAGTACATCCAACGCGAATCGAATATTAAGGGATGCATGAAGAATAAGATTCCGATTTTGAGCAAAGAGATCTTTAAAAGTACGAGCGGTGCCTCGTAGGACTGAAAACGTAGTCACAGCAGGGCTTTATCGAGTCGTCGGGATCCAGGCTTTCGAACGAAGTAATTTTGAAAATGTCAAAGTTCAAATCGGATAGTTATTCTTTTTGCATCCCTAAGAACGATTCTTTTTTAGTTGAGTTTAATTTTCACTAGTTCGATAATTATTTTGATATTAATTGAAGAAGTTTAAAAATGCTTGGATTTAAACATAGTAACTAACAACTAACAACTAACAATCAACAAATGCGCATTTCAATATTCATCTTAATCGCCTTACTAAGTCTATCTGCCTGTAACGAAGGCAGCAGTACAGGAGCAGTGCAATGCTTGCCAGACGATGCCACGGTAAGTTGGTCAACCCGAAGCAATTTCAAGGTCAATTTTGAAGATCCCCACAGTGAAATTAAAGTATTGAAGCCCGGGCAAAAGCGCCTCTTGGAAACCATACTCGATCAAGTAGAAAAAGGCGATTTGAAAGCCTTTACTTTTCTCGACAAGCAGCTCATTTCTTCTGCGGGGGTGCAGGCCATTTTTAGCAAGCAAGACACAGTGTCCATTCTTGATCCAGAAACGGGCGACTTCTCCGACAAAATTGTCGCCACCAAGCTCAACCGTCTGGCAGTTCAACAGGTTCGAGTGAAGGAGGAATGGTATTACGACGAGACAAAAAGGAAGATGCATTCTCGGGTGCTAGGTCTGGCCCCGCTCGAAACCATTTTTAACTCCGATGGAAGTCCTCGGGGCGACTCACCACTTTTTTGGGTCTTCTTCGACGAAGTGCCAATGGACTAGCTAATTGGTCGATTGCCGATTGCAGGATGGGTTCCCCAATCGAGTTTGCTGCTCAATTTCTTTGGGATGAGTCAGCAGTCAGTCTGTGGAATCACTCAGTAATGGCAGTAACTCAGTAACTCCCAGCAAGTCAAAACGAGCTCGCTGCCGTAAGGCCAATTCACCAATTCCCACTGGATTCTTCACGAAGATGGAGCTAAAAGAATAGCCGCTGCAAGCAACTCAATCACTCAGTAATTTAAGTAACTCAGTAACTCCCAGCAAGTCAAAACGAGCTCACTGCCGTAGGGCCAATTCACCAATTCCCACTGGATTCTTCACGAAGATGGAGCTAAAAGAATAGCCGCTGCAAGCAACTCAATCACTCAGTATTTGCAGTAACTCAGTAACTCCCAGCAAGTCAAAACGAGCTCACTGCCGTAGGGCCAATTCACCAACTCCCACTGGATTCTTCACGAAGATGGAGCTAAAAGAATAGCCGCTGCAAGCAACTCAATCACTCAGTAATTTAAGTAACTCAGTAACTCCCAGCAAGTCAAAAAGAGCTCGCTGCCGTGGGCCAATTCACCAACTCCGCCAATTCACCATTTAGTAACTTCGCGCGATGAAAATAAAGGTGATCAACCGCTCTCGGCATGCACTGCCAAATTACGCAACAGCCGGCTCAGCAGGAATGGATGTTCGAGCACTGCTCGACGAAGACTTAACAA